>ENA-UPXM01005087-UPXM01005087.1-activated-sludge-metagenome-genome-assembly--contig:-NODE-5087-length-12999-cov-6.046972_pt1 | contig 12999 bp, 13 predicted proteins | sample MGYA00238178_ERZ772708 | MGnify/ENA primary metagenome ERZ772708 (study PRJEB29002, sample SAMN05720212) | activated sludge metagenome | isolation source: anaerobic digester from wastewater... | reverse complement strand
ACTAAAGGATGGATCGGCGTGAACATCATGGCGGCTCTGAATGATTTTTCATCGGTGCTGCGTGTCGCGCTGGAAGAGGGAGCCGATTTTATTTTTATCGGAGCGGGGTTGCCTTTTTGGGATACGAATGAAATCCCTTTAGAGGTGATCCACCGGACAAAAACGAAACTCGTGCCAATCGTCTCTTCCGCGAAAGCGGCGCGTCTGATCTTCCAATACTGGGATAAAAAATACGGGCGTGTTCCGGACGCATTGGTTCTCGAAGGGCCGAAAGCCGGCGGGCACTTAGGTTTTTCTTTGAGGCAGATCAATAATCCCGATTATCAACTGGAAAACTTGATTCCCCAGTTAGTGGAGCAAGTTAAAGAGTTGGAAACCGATTACGCCCGCCAAATTCCTATCATCGCCGGAGGCGGGATCTTCACCGGCGGAGATATTCGAAAGGCTTTGGAGATGGGTGTGCAGGGAGTCCAAATGAGCACGCGGTTCGTCGGTACCTTCGAATGCGACGCTTCCAACCGTTTCAAAGAAGCGTACCTTGAATGCCAACCAGAGGACATCACCATCATCAAAAGCCCGGTGGGGCTTCCGGGACGAGCGTTGCGCAATCAGTTCATTATCGATGTGGAAAGCGGTTTGGAGAAGCCTTTCGTATGTCCCTATCGCTGCTTGAGCACTTGCGACTTCGTCAACGCGCCTTACTGTATCGCGATGGCCTTAACGAACGCCCAAAAAGGGATCTTGGAAGAGGGGTTCGTCTTTTGCGGCGCGAATGCCTACCGCGTGAAAAAGATCGTGTCGGTCAAGGAGCTTGTCCAAACAATTAAAGAGGAGTATCAAGCCTCTTTCGAAAACGTGCCGGATACGCGCTAAGGCTATATCATCCCAAATGCCCGTAGTCGACGGGATAGAAAGAGACGTAGTTTGGATCGAAGGTTAATCGAACGGTCCCGATGGGGCCGTTTCTCTGTTTACCGATGATGATTTCGGCTTCGTGGGGCTCGTTCATGATCTGAACCTCGTTCTCGTCCGAGCCGTCTTTCTTTCTCTTGTAATACGCTTCCCGATGAATGAACAGAACGGTATCCGCGTCCTGTTCGATAGCGCCGGATTCCCTGAGATCTGAGAGGCGGGGACGTTTGTCCTCGCGTTGCTCAATAGATCTTGAGAGTTGAGACGCCGCGATCACGACGACATCGAGTTCTTTCCCGAGGAGTTTCATCGATCGCGAGATCTCTGAAATCTCCTGTTGCCTGTTCTCTCGCTCTTTCCCGCAATTCATCAGTTGAAGGTAGTCAACGACCACGATGTCCAGCCCGTACTCTTTTTTGATTCGCCGCGCCTTCGTCCGCAGGGTTCGCGGTTCCAGCATCGAATCGTCGTCGATGATAAGGTTGGCGTCCGTCAACCGACTTGCCGCGTTCGTCAAGCGATCCCATTCGTCGTTGGTGATGTCTCCTTTTCTCAATTTGGAAAAGGGCACGCGGGAGGCAACGCTCAACAAACGCAGCGCGATCTGCTCGGCTGACATTTCCAGGCTGAAGACGCCCACCATCTGATTGGTCTGCAAAGACATGTTGTAGGCGAAATTCAGCGCCAAAGCCGATTTTCCCATCGAAGGACGAGCGGCGACGATCACCAGATCGGAATGATGGAAGCCCGTCGTCAGCATATCCAACGCATCGTATCCGGTGGAAACCCCCGATACGTACTTGTTGTCCTGCCGGCTGTCGTGTTTGACCTTAATATCAACGAGGTTTTCGAAGGCTTTGTCGATAATGGCTTTCAGTGGGCGGAAAGAACGATCCAACGTTCTTTCCCCAATTTTCAAGATCGAGCGCTCCGCCTGGTCCAAAATTTTATCGACCTCTTCGAGGCTGTAAGCGTTTTCGACAATCTTGCTGCCAGTATTGATCAGATTCCGTAAGATGGATTTCTCTCGTACCAGCTTCGCATACTCCACACAGTGAGCGGAGGTCGGTACGGCCTCCGCTAACTGAACCAGGAATATTTCCCCGCCGATCTTTTCGATCGCCGCTTCTTTGCGTAAAACGTCGGAGAGTGTGACGACATCGACGGGATCTGCTTTTTCCACCAAAGTCTCCATCGCGCGGAAAACGATTTTGTGTTTTTCGTTGTAAAAATCTTCGCTCGTGATGACTTCCATCACGTCTCCCACCGTTTCCGGGTCGATCAGCATCGATCCTAGAACGGCGCGTTCCGCCTCCGCGTCATTCGGCGGCGTTCGTACCTGTCTAACCCCTTCGGCCATGGACGGTTCCGGCAGCCTAAGCGGTTTGTTTCACAATCGGTTTGCCTTTTTTGCGGAAGTAGACGAACAACAAAATACCGACTGCCATCAGAATGACACCGGTGACCTGCGCCGCGCGCCACTCTCCCCAGTAAAGGCTGTCCAATCGCAATGACTCTACGAAGATGCGTCCGAGAGAATAAACGATAAAGTAGAGGGCGGTTGTCTCGCCATGGTTCTTCCTCTTCTTTGCATAAAAGAAGAAGAGGACGCAAAACGTCAGGATATCCCAAGCGCTCTCGTATAAGAAAGTGGGATGGAAATACTCAAATCCTTCATAACCCGGCATGCGGTAGGGAAACGGGATGAACATCTTCCACGGCAAATCAGTCGGGCTGCCGTACGCCTCATAATTGAAGAAGTTGCCCCATCTTCCGATCGCTTGCCCCAGAGGGAGCATCGCCGCCGCGATATCAGTTCCCTGAAAGAGCGTGAAGGAGCAGTTTTTCCTAAAACGCGTGTAGAGAGCCCCGCCAAGGAGCGCGCCCAGCACGCCTCCGTATATCGCCAATCCTCCGTGCCAAGTCATAAAGATTTCAAGAAGATTGTCTTTGTACAAATCCCATTGGGAGAACACATAATAAAGCCGCGCGCCGGCAATCCCAAAGAAGATGCACACGATAATGGCTTCCGCCATATGCTCCTCATTCATCCCCTGCTTCACGCCGATACGGCTTCCGATGATATAGCACAGTATGATCCCCGCGGCAATAACGATCCCGTACCAGTGAATGTAGAACGGCCCGATTTTGAACGCGACAGGATTCAGCTGGATCGAATTGTCGAAGACCCCTTTCACAAAGAAAAAGAGCAACACCAAAGCAACGATGGCGATAATGGCCACAATCCACTTTTTCATCTTTTATCCCCCCTATTTCTTAATTGCCCGCAAGCCCCCTCGATATCCGCGCCTTTCTCCACGCGTTGGACGGCTTCAAACCCATTTTTCGTCAGAATTGACTGGAAACGCGCCACCTTCTCTTCGCTTGGCCGCCGGTAGGGATCGGCGACCGGATTCACCGGTATCAGGTTGATATTGACCTTCATCCCTTTCAGCAACGCGCAGAGTTCTTGAGCGGTTTCATCTGATTCATTCACGCCATCAATCAAGATATACTCGATCGTGACGCGATCCCCGGTGTTTTCAATGTACTCGCGCAGCGTGAAGATCAGCTCTTCCACCGGATATTTGTGATTGATCGGCATCAACCGGTCTCGAATCCGATTATTCGGCGCGTGTAGCGAAACGGAAAGCGTGATGCCGGTTAAAAACGGCGTGCCTTCTTTGATCTCTTTTCCCAACCGTTCGATGCCGGGCACGACACCGGCCGTACTGACCGAGATGCGGCGTTTGCTGATGCCGAATTGTTTTGGATCGGTCAGGATGTGAATTGCCCGCTTGACTTCCTCGTAGTTCAACAGCGGCTCCCCCATCCCCATAAAAACGATGTTGCCGATCTTTTGCGCCGGTTCATCACGGTTGGAACCTGGCCGTCTTTCCATAACCAAAACCTGGCCGATGATCTCATCGCAGGTAAGGTTTCTTTTGAAACCGCTTCTTCCGGTGGCACAAAAATCGCATTTAAGCGCGCATCCGACCTGTGAGGAAATACAGGCTGTGATGCGGTCTTTATGATAGAGAAGGACAGACTCGATCGTTTCCGAGTCATTAAGGCCCAAGAGGAACTTCTCGGTCCGATCGATAGAAGAGACCAGATGCTGCACGACTTCCGGGAGAACGAACCCGATCTGCGTCCCCAGCAGCCCTTTGATTTCCTGCGGGAGGTTGGTCATGTTTTCCGGTTCGTAAATATGTTTCTGGAAAACCCATTGGTTGATCTGATCCGCGCGAAAAGCCGGGTAACCCATATTCTTAAGAGTTTCCCGCAGTTCTTCGTTGCCCATGTTCAATAGAGAGTACAAATTTTACACCTTCCAAACCTCGCCGGTCACGGCGCTGTTCCATGCGGCGACGGTTTCCGGCAATAATAGATATCTTTTTCGTACATAATAGTCGATCTTATGCTCTAACACCTCGTTAAAGCCGTTCTCATAATCTCGTTCGGCGAGCTTTCGCAGCCGTTTGACTCCCGGATAGTCTCGGGTTTCCTCTAAAGAATCCGCGAGAAAGAGTATCTTTCCGATGTAACAGCGAAACGGATATCCGGTGGTGTGGTAAGTGACCGCCTCCACGATGTCAGATAGGAATCCCAGATTTCCCCGCCACCTCTTCAGAAAAAGCCCTGCAATTATACCATGATACAGAATCGGCTCTCTTTCGAGGTAAGGATTTCGGGCTATGCCTGACCGGAGCGCCACGCGACGCAAGTATTCCACCGGCCATTCCCGAAAAAGATCATGCGCCAAAACGCCTATCATAACAGGTTCATAAGGCAATCGGTGTTTGACGCACAATCTGTTGGCATAATCTTCAGAAGCCGAAATATGGGCCGTTCGTTTTTCCGAAAGGTTCAGGCGGATGAGACGCCTCAGTTCTTTAGCGAGCGTAGCGTATGCCAAATATGACTACCTCTTCAGCCTTTGGAGCCACCTCCACGAGAGTGAACAACTGGTTGGCTTTCGTTCTTTCGATGCGCTTGTCGCTTAACCACAAGACTGAATCATCAGGAACACTCGTATAAGTGTAGGCTTTCAAAGGTTTTTCAGTGTAGTTTTTAACGGTGAGCCGGTATCGGCGAATCGACTCTTTTCCCTCTTCACGAGACTCGATTAGCTCGAACTTGCCCTGCAATTCGACGGTCCGCCCGATCGCGATATCGACCGTATCGCCGATCGGTTTGTCGGATAGGGCTGACTCTCCGATCAAAACTGTATCAGACACCCTTTTCTGATAAACGCTTACCGTCCCGGCTGGTACCGCCTTGGTCAGCTCTTCCATATGGATCGTTTGATTTAACGCCCTGAAGGCGCTCTCGTTCGTGTAGTAGGTACTGGAGAAAGTATAACGCTTTTCGTAAGGTTGTCTGAATTCCAAGAAACGGTAGTAAGTGGATTGTTCTCCCGAAAAATCAAATACGCCGGGAACCGGGTACAAGACGTAACCGGAGAAATCGGACGCGCCCCCTCCATATGAGGCTTCTTTCTCCTCAGCGAGATAGAATTGTGCGCGCGGAGCAGCAGGCACCGCATAGTCGTTCTGACTGACCCGATTGATCTGTCCTGAGAAGAGGATCAGATTGTCCGTATGGATCGTTTCGCGTAAAGCGTTGGCGATCTTCAAAGTTCCCCTCAAGGTCGCCGCGTCTTCTTCGAGGTGTAGCGCATAGAAAGCTTCCCATCCTAATCCTTGGAGCTGGTAGGACACTTTCGCGCGCGGCACGTTTTCATCAAACCGAACGGACATCTTCGGCTCCGTGTTGATGCGGGGTAATGAGGCAAAGACCGGTGTCCCGTTGAGGGGTTTGAATATTCCGTCGGGGCCTTTCAGAAGGACCGGTTCCGCGCAAACCAGCGTATACGCCCCTTTCGTCCCATCGGCGAACAGCCAGGTGATCTCGTGCCCTTCCCAATCTTTGAGCAGCCTATCCACCACGTACATTTCGGCTCCCATATAGAAGGCGCTTTCATAGGCCGGAATCGTCGCGAAGGTATCCGTGAGGATACCGCTTAACACGTTGATTTCGGCGGAACGGCCGTTGATCTCTTCTTCTACGCCGATATAGGCCAACTGGTTGGGGTAGATAACCAAAAAATTGGAAAACCCCGGTACCGCGCAAATTAAGGCCAACAAACTAATCATCGCATACTTCATCTTGACACCTCTCTTTCGATGTTTTGGTATTGGTCCCATAATGCTTCAGAACTGCTGGAGACTGCTTGCGCTCCGCTTCTGATAAGAAATTTCACCTCTTGGACGTCATCGACTAAACCGGCAGAAATACAGACGGGAAACGGCTGGATCTGCTTTTCTCGTAAATACGCGATCACTTTTGGAAAAGCGCATCCGGGAAGTATTTCGATGATATCGGGCCGATAGGATAGGATCGTTTCGTGAAGATGGCACAAAGCGCTCGAATCGAGAGCGAATGACCTTAGGACAGCGGGGTAGGCGTACTTCTTCGCCACTTCGATCAGCCGGGGTTTCACGGTAATGATCCCGTCCAGCCCCTGGAGTTTTAGAAAGCGGAAACCGTACTCATCTCCGGAAAGGCCATCAACAAAGTCAATGTCGACGAACACCCGGAAGGACATTTTTTTGTATGCTTTTATTTGACCTTGGACGCTGATCAAGTCTGTTTTGAGGATGAAGACCGTATTGCCTTTGTAGCGCCGGATTCTTTCGATGTCGGTTTTCGAGTCCCAAACGGCCGCGATTAACGGAGGAAAATCAATCTTCATCTTTTTCGAAGAGAATGAACTTAACGAACTCCGAGGCGATTTCGGGATCGAAGAAACGTCCGTGATCCTCGCGTATAACGCGCAAGGCTTCTGTCTGAGACATCACGCCTGTCGAAAACTCAGAATCAACGGTATTCAGAGCGTTGTCATACCAATTGATGATCGAAAGGACACGTACCCAATAAGGAATCTGGTCTCCTTTCAAATGATCCGGGAAGCCTTTTCCGTCGTAGCGTTCGTGATGGTGCCTCACAAAGGGTAAGAAATCGTTCAGAACTTCCAAGGTGGAGATAAAGATGCTACCCGCCACGGTATGGTCCTGGCCGGTGTCTTCGAAGATTCGCAAACGAGTCGGTGAATACAGCATCAGTTGCTCCAGACCGATCCTTCCCACATCATGCAGCATCCCGTACCTTAAAAAAAGATTCTCGTCGATTTCGGGCAACCCCAGCGCCTTCGCAAAGGCTAAGAAACGACGCGCCACGCGTTGTGAATGGCTATACCCGCGCGCGTCTTCCACTTCCATTAAAACAACCAATGGCTCCAATACCGAGATCAACCGTTTTCGAACGGATTGGGTCGAACAGAAAAACGGGAATTCTTTGTTAGCTTTTTCAAACGCCCAATTCATTGCCAAGATGACATTTTCTTTCTGTGCCGGGGCATATACCTGGAAAACCCGATCTCGATTGACGTACCCTTCGATCGCGTCTTCGAAAAAATAGAGGGCGACTCCCTGGAAGTCTTCTTTCCGATCGCTGATCAGTAGATTATCGGGTAAAGCGGCGTATAGGGAATACTGATGGATATACTCCTCCAACTCTGTCCGCAAAGGGGTCTTTTCTACCTTCAGGATTCTTTGCAAACGTTCTTTGTCCACAGTCCAATCCCCATTTCGGCCCTCAAGGCCACAAAGTCGAAAATTGTATCAATAGTCGTTGGAAAAAGTCGACGACTGGATTCATGATATTTCCTGCCAAACCTGAAACGACCAAAAACAAGAGGATCACGATCCCGTATACTTGATATCCAACAACTTTCTTCATATGTTTGGACGTGTAAAAGGCTGTCCATAGGTTCGCGGCGTCCAACGGCATAATTGGAAACAGATTAAAGATAAAAATGACAAAGTTTGTTACCATGAAAAAACCCATCAAATCAGAGAGATATCGTGTGAGTAGTATTCCCTGACTGGCATCGGGGTTAAAAAAATAGCTGAATCGATGCAAACCGAAAAAATAATAGACCAAGCCGGTAATGAACCCCAGCACTAAACTAAACAAAGGGCCCGAGAAGGTGATGACTAAAATATCCCGTTTTCTTTTCAGTTTGACCGCATTGATCGGAATCGGGCGCGACCACCCATATCCGAAAAGGAAAAACACGATTATACCGATGGGATCCAAATGCTTAAATGGATTCGGCGTGGCTCTTCCTAAAAGGATCGGGGTGTTGTCACCGAGCGCTACGGCCGCCCGCGCGTGCGCCCATTCGTGCAAGCCCAGAGCGAAAATCACTGCCGGTATTCTTGTGACAAATGCCCTTAGAAACCGGATCCACTCAAAGGGTTCGCCGAAAAACACGGGAGCAGCCCCATTCTCAGTCCGTGTTGATGCGTTCGGACATCCGGTTGATTTCGAGGATCACCCGTCTCGCGTCGACAGTTGGATAATCTTCGGGAGAGAAAGTGTCCCCCCCGGATCTCTCCGGGCGACGCAAGTAAACCCAGCGGCCATTTACCATCGTTCCGAGAATGTCTTTCGCCGCAGCGCTGTAAACCAGGTATGAAAAGATCTTCGCGGAAGCGTCGCTTCCTTCGAAAGAAAACGGATGGTAGTTGACGTCTTCCATGCTGATCAAAGCCAAGTCCGCGTCGCTTCCCGCGCTTATCGAACCGGAACCTGGGAAACCCAGATAGCGATACCCGTATTCGGTTGCCATTCTGAAAGCGTCTTTCGCCGGATAGACGGTCGGATCACCTGAGATGCCTTTTTGCACCAATGCGGTCAGTAGCATCTCACGCCAGATATCAAGCGCGTTATTGCTGGCGACGCTATCCGTTCCGAGAATGACCGGCATTCCCGCTTCCTTGAACAAAGAGAGGGGAGCGACACCATTCGCGAGCTTCAAATTTGAGGAAGGATTGTGCAGAACGATCGCTTTCGACCCCTTCATCAGCGCAATCTCTCGCTCTTCCAAGTGAACGCAATGGGCCATATAGCACGGGACTTCGAAGAGGCCGGTGCGCGCCAGCGATTCGATGGTGTAGAGCTCGCGTTCCCGTTTCGATTCGCGTATATGAATATGAACGAAGGTATCGACTTCTTTGGCGATCCCGACAATTCGGCTGATATACGCATCGGAGCACGTATAAGGCGCGTGCGGACCGAATCCCACTCGGATCCGGTTCTGATATCCGTGCCACTTCTCAAAGGCTCTCCGGTTTTCCTCCGCTCTTCCATTCTCGCCGCCCTGATCGACCAAACCGCGGCAAACGCACCCTTTCATCCCGAAATCCGCAATCGCCTGACACACGCGGTCTGGATACATATACATATCGTTGAACAGGGCGATACCGTAACGCGCCATCTCCATTTGCGAGAAAAGCGCCCCCCAGTAAACGTCTTCCGGCGTCAGTCGGTCCTCTCGAGGTAAAATGTGATTGAAAAGCCATTCTTCAAAAGAGCTGTCATCCGCCACTCCCCGCAAAAAAGCCATTCCGGTATGGGTATGGGCATTGACAAGCGCCGGTATCGCCAAAATACGCCGATCACCGAAAGCGATCCTTTCAGAGTCTTGCGTTTCGGGATCATGTTTGGAGACCTTAACGATCTTCCCTTCTTTTATGAACAGGTCTTGATTTATTAATATTTCGTCTCTACTCAATACTGTTACGTTTTGTATAATCATAACTTATCCTTCCGAAGAAAAGTTCCGTTGAGGTCTGATTTCCTCCACGACTTTGAGATAACCGTTCTTCATCGCTTGTTTTCCTCTTTTAATCCCCGAGAACTCCTTAAAGTATTGGGAACTCTTTTCTTCCAGCATTTGTTGAACAACGATATCGACTTCCTTGATTTTCCTGAGCAAGGCGATTTCACGTTCCGTGTAGTTCCTTTTCACGGAAAAAAACTGCCGCAGCAACTCTCCCCTTTCATCGATCAAGGGCCGTATCTTTTCGATTTCCTCAAAGTCTATACTGTTAAGATAGACCTCGATATTTACGGATTTCTCCAAAATGGTTTCAAGCAGTTTTTCTTCCATCACATAACCTCTATTTTACCTTATTTGCGGAAAAGAATCCAACATCAGTAGAAAGCGTGATAAGCCCTATCGTCGAAGATCTTGTCGATTACTTTTACAGACTGATACGGATATACCCTTCCGTGAAGAATTCTTTAAACCGGTCGTTCGAAAGGATATAGGGCGTTTTCAGCGACTTCGCCGTCTCGAAAACCTCTCGATCGGCATAATCGACCACCTTAACCCCGGCGTATCGGCAAAACTCATCGAAGATCTTCTTCTCACCCCACTTCAACACGCGTCGAAATGACCGATCGAAGACCCATAGAAGCGGGAAATAGAACTGGTCGGAGCGTTTGGCGATGTAATAGTAAACTTCAAAGAGGCCGGATACCGAAGGTTCTCCCGATAACCACCCCACGTTGCTGCCGTCGACGATGATCGGTTTTCTCACCTTTCTGGACGCCAAGCTTTGCACATACTCCAAAGTCGCCAAATAGCGGTGTTTGGCGTATTCAATCTTGACGTAGATATTTCCCTGTGGTAACAGACGCAATCGGCCGGGTTCCACCCACTCCCAACTCACTGATTGTATCGGCAAATCCGGGGTAGTTTTTAAGAAGAAACGCATGGGCGGCAACCTGAGTTCTCTCATCGAAGCTTCAAATCCGCCGGTTTTCAGGTCGCCCAATTTGAGCATCGGGCGGATTTTCGGAGACGGTGGCCCAGAGGGTTCATAAACGGTAGTGATGGGGACGATAACGGCAATTTTTTCCGGTAGAAGGTATTGGTCGGCGTATTTTTTCGTGACGACGTGAACGGTTCCTTCTTTGCCTAAGACGGGGAAGTCTTTAAGGAGTCGAACGCATACTCTGGCGGACACGGCGATGCTGGCCTCTCATCCGAATACAAGAAGCGGGATATAAAGTTCATCCGCCGTCAAGCTGCCGTGTTTTCCCCTGAACGTTTTTTCGTTGCCGGTATACCGGTAATGAATGGAACCGCGTTTTTTGGACAAGGCGATCCAATAACCGAGTCGCTCCAGAATTTCATCTCGTTTTTCAGAGTCTTGCAAAGACCCGAATAATCCGCTCTGGATCGCTTCTTCCCGGGATAGAAGCAGAAAACGTTTCGAGTAGCGTTCTTGAAAGTATTGTCGAAAGGCTTTCCCCTCTTTCGGGATAAAGTACAAGGCGCGAGGTTCTCCGAAAGGGGGAATATCGAGGAATTCTTTGACCAATTTGTCTTTGGGGCTTATCCATTCTTCGTCGCTCCAAACGGTCTCGAGTTGGCCGTGATCTGCCGATATGAGCAACCCGGTATCCTGGTGCTCTCTTCTTTCGAAATAATCTTCGAAAACGTTGCGCAATAGATAAAAAAAGGTCTTCAATTCCAGTCCATACTCGGGTGAAAACGGTCCGTACTGGTGGCCGAAAGAATCGGTTAAACCCCAATACCCAAACGCGAAAAGGGGACCCTCTTCTTCCAAGGCTCTTTTTAAGAGGAGAACCATATCGACCATGTCCGAATATCCCTTCAGGGTCGAACCGACATGGTGCATTTTACTCAACCCCGAATTTTTGAACAGGTTCGAGGTAACGCTCAGGCACTTGACGCCCGTTCTAGACAACTTTTCGAAAATGGTTTTGACCGGAAGCCATTTGAACGGGTTGAACCCGTGATGGGTCAACAGATCGCGATCCATTCCGACTGGACTGATATCCAGCATATTCACCAATGAAAAAAAGCGTTTCAAGTAGAGGATATACCCTAACATACCGTGCTCGAGCGGAGTCGATGCAGTGTATAACGTGGTTAGCGCGGCGGTGGTCGTTGTCGGAAAAGTGCTGCTGATTCTCAATTTAGAAAAGGGCGAGGTGAGTTCCGAAAATACAGGGTCTTTTAAACAATGAAGAAAACTATGCCAGCCGAACGCATCCAGGATAAATAGGATAATCTTCGACTTTTCGGGATTCTGAGATTCGCCGAATAACTGCCGAATCGGCAGGGCGGGGTGGAGCGGCGCGACTCCGAAGTAGTCCAGAATCCCGTTGGATAATCCCAAGATGGATTCCGGACCGTAGTCGGGTATGATTAAACTTCCATCCATCGGGGTGGAAGCGGTTTCTTTCTGCATATCGGCCTCCCGTTTCTGTAAGATTCGGCATGTTTTTTTGGCCGCTAATTTACTACCAATTGAGAAGTATCCGAAAGCACCTGCTTAATAAATACCCCTCGATCCACGAACATGTCCAAGATCGTGTTCTGCCCGTCATTCAACCGAACAAGGGGCCGAGAAACCGCGCCGGTCTTATTGCCTACGACGACCCCGGTGTGACCGCTCGAAAGGGCGACGTGGGTACCCACCGGATACAAGCCAAAGACTTTTAAAAAGAGGTTTACGATAAAGGGGTCGAATTTTTTCTTGGTTTCCTGGATCAAAAACGTCGTCGCATCGTACGGGCTCCACGCTTTTTTGTATGGTCTCGCCGTCGTCAAAGCGTCATAGACGTCGGCGACCATCATCAAACGCGACTCGAAAGGAATCTCTTCTCCTTTCTTTCCTTCATTGTACCCGTTTCCGTCCCATTGTTCATGATGGTATAAAATGCTGTTTAGAATCACGGTGTCTTCCAATCCCGACTGTTTTGCGATACCGTAGCCATAAGTCGGATGCTTTTTGATGATGTTGAATTCCATATCCGGCAACCGTTCTCGGCTTTTGAGAATTTCGGGCGGGATCCATAACTTTCCGATATCGTGAAGGAGTCCTCCGGCGGTAAACCGATTGACAAGCTCCAAATCCCCTTTGAAATGCTCGAATGCTAATGTCGACCCGATAATGGCGACGTTCACTTGATGGGTGAACGTATAATCATCCATCCGCTTGAGTTTCGCCAGGTTCGGCCAGATATAGGCGCCGTAATTCTTCGCTACGGTTTCCGAGATCTCTTTGCTGATCTCTCGGGTCTTTTCGATGTCGATCCGCTTTTCTACGACGATTTGTTCATAGATGTCGTTGATCTGGGTTTCCAAGTACTCGATCTTTTCTTCTGCGAACAAGGGAGTGATCTCCGAAGCGGTTT
>ENA-UPXM01005082-UPXM01005082.1-activated-sludge-metagenome-genome-assembly--contig:-NODE-5082-length-13017-cov-4.288613_pt1 | contig 13017 bp, 9 predicted proteins | sample MGYA00238178_ERZ772708 | MGnify/ENA primary metagenome ERZ772708 (study PRJEB29002, sample SAMN05720212) | activated sludge metagenome | isolation source: anaerobic digester from wastewater... | reverse complement strand
CAAAGATCATTGGCAGTTATATTTTCAGCATACCCCCTTGCAATCAAAAAATGATCGTTCCATGATGTTAAAGACCAGCCCGTTCTTAAGCCGATTCCTCCGGGCAGATCCACCAAGTCCCATTTTATACCGTCTTCACTGACGAAAAGACCGCTTTCGGTAAGGGCGAATATCATATCCCTGTGAACAACAACTGTTCCCTGTCCTGAAAAAACAGGCAGATTTTCAGAAGAGAGAACTGTCCAGGCAACTGCGTTTAAAGATTGAAGTATAAAACTGGGATTCCCGCCACTTAAAATGTAAAACTTATTTTTAAAAACTATGGCGGCATTATTTTGAGCACCGCGGGAAAAAACGTGCGCAAGATCTTTTTCTTCTTTAACAAATGTCCACTGAAATTTATATTTTTCATAAACCCCGTCTTCATCAGGTTTTTCGTTGATATTTTCATCAGCATATTCCGTATCATAATCAAAAAAATCGAAATCAGAACTTTCACCTTCCGCGGCATCATTATTTAAGAGGTCACTAACATAATTATCATCGTCCTGATAATCAGAAAAACTTTCAGAAACATTTTCTTTTTCTTTGCCGGCTGTAGATATCTGACCACAACCTGAAAAAACTAAAAGAAAAAAAATTAGAACGCTCAGTCTGGTTAACATTGCGACCTCACTGAGAGAATTAAAGTACATAAAAACTATATTACATTAAGATTTTTGTGTCAAGGGTAAAGCCGCAGATTTCTTTAGAAAATAGAAAAAAATAGAGGAAACAGTTAAGCTACCTATTGGAAGGAATGGTTTCTCTCGTTTGCAATGATAGTCGGCCGTCTTGAAGTCTATACAGTGCTTATAATATTCACAAAATCGTTCTGAAAGTGACTGTATTTACTGGAAATCTCTCAAAGATTCGTCAATTCCTTTTCTTATTTCAAACCAGAAATTCAGTGCGGCTTCATGTTTATCTTTTTCGAACTGTTCTATCCAGTAGTTGAGATCTTCTCTTGTTTCACCGTCGACATCCCGTTTTCTTTTAAGAAATGTGTAAATAAACTCGATATTCCTTTCTGATTCAAGGAAAACTGCGGCGTTTCTTGAATTTATTCTTCCTGCCGTAAAATTGACGGATGAAAGGAATTTTTCCTTAAGATCATAAATCGATTCGATCATTTCCGGGATCATCTCTTCAGCCCAGCCCCTGTGAAACCTGCATATTCCGGCATTATCAAGGATCAGCTCCTTTTTCAGGCGGTCGGCACATGCAACTCCGAGAGTTCTTGGCGGAAGGAATTCATTTCCGTAATACATGTAATATTTGCCCATTATAGCCATCGGGGCAAGCGCTCCCGGTGTCCAGTACTGATTTGGAACCATCCACCCTCTTCTGCCGTTTGCTGTAAAAACAAAGCTGTCTATTATCTTTTTTCCTGTTGATCTATGAACTTTTCTAGCCCATTTTCTGACCCCTTCACTCAGATCTAATATCCCTGATTTGTTAAGGATTGCGTCAATAAGCTCAATGCCGAGATCTGCGTTGTTTTGCGAATCTTTAACAACATCAAAGTTTTCAAGATCGAATTTCGGCATTTTTGAAACACCGAGGTCTTCTTTTGAAAGTGTTCCATTATCCAGAAGCTCCATAAGCCATGCAAGCACTCCTCCGCCGCTTATCGCATCCATTCCCATCGCATCACAGTGATGATTGAGCTTTTCAGCCGCCCGCTGATCAAAAATACCGCACAATGGCCCCATTGTCTGATAAGGTTCGTAATCTTTCTTGAATTCTCCGTTCATCTTTTTGCATACTGCAGGACAGGGTTCTCCGCATGTCGCCTGCTGTTTCTTTTCTATCGTCTCTTCGTTGAACTGCAGAAGATAGTGGTCTGTTATAAATTTTTCTGTCAGTTCCAGTCTGGATTTATCCGAATCAAAGATAGTTTTATAGTTGAACGCAAGAATACGGTCTTTAATTGTTGCAAAATTTACCCCGAAAGTCCCGCCTGTTCCGAGCTTTGGATCAAACCGGTATTTTGTCGTACTTTCAAAATCTTTTGCAATCAGTTTCTGTTTATATTTCTGTTCAAACCACTCATCAGCAACATTTCTATCCCTGAAATCCTCATCAACTGTGGTTCCGCCGTAAATTATTGCGACAATTCCGTGTTCCTGAAACATTTTCGAACCAAACCCTCCGCGACCTGCCCAGGTGTCAACAAAAGTGAGTTTCTTTTTAACTATCGGAACTGAACATATTCCTCCAAAATCGGTTGTGACTGAGGAAGGACCTGTCGCAAGAATTCTCGGATCAAGCTCATAACGGTCACCGAATTTTTCAAGCGTGTGATCAAAAAGTGAATAGACCCCTTTTCTGCCGCTGTTCCACACTTTACTGACATCAACAGGGTGAACTTCGACCTCGATCTCTTCACCGTGATTTCTGTTCAGATAGAGAATTGAAGGTGTCTGAGCTTTTCCGACAATGCTCACCATGTTAATTCCGAGATTATCAAAAACAAGCCCCGATCCTCCCATCGAAGAGATGAAAAAACCGCCCCAGCATGGAGAATGTCCAGTAAATATAAGCCGGTTTGAGCCGGGAAAGATCGAGCCGGCAAAAAGTCCAGTCCCGATATTTAGCGACCTGTGATTGTCTGAAATGTGGATCCCCAGATCGACCGGACCGAAATAGTCACCAACTTTATACCGTTTTATTTTGTAAAAACCGTTTGAAGTATCCACAAAAAGCACTTTCTGAAACGCATCCATGTTAACCTCTTTTAAAACTGACCGCAGATATCTTATCGTTTATGATCCATTTTATCAATAAATCGGGGGAAACTCTTTAAGATTGACAACAACTCTTCAATTATTAATATCTGAATGTGGGTTTTTTGGGGTGGTGGTTTTATGGATGGTCATTTTTATCTTGGTCTTGATCTCGGATCTGTCAGTTTAAACTGCATTATTACTGATGAGTCCGGCAGTATTATTTTCAAAAGATATGTGCGGACTTCGGGGCTTCCTGTTGATGCAACTTTGTCGCTTTTCAAGGATATTGCGAATGAATCCGGTGACATATCATTTTCCGGAGCAGTGATAGCCGGTTCAGGGAAAGAGCTTATCACCAAAAGTACCGGAATAAAAACAGTGAACGAGATCGTTGCCCACGCAACTGCGGCATGGACGATGTATCCTGATGTTAAAACTGTTTTTGAAATAGGCGGTCAGGATTCAAAATTCATCTCCATCGGCAGAAAAAATGACGGCACTCATTATTTGAAAGACCACGCCTTCAATGAACTTTGTGCGGCAGGAACAGGAGCTTTCCTTGATCAGCAGGCAGAGCGGCTCGGCATCACAATTTCTGAACTCAGTACTCTTGCATCAAGAGCTCAAAATATTCCAAGTGTTGCAGGCAGATGTTCTGTTTTTGCAAAATCGGACATGATACACCTTCAGCAGAAAGCTGTTCCTACGGATGAAATTGCCGCGGGACTCTGTTTTGCCCTTGTCAGAAACTATCTTGCGACATTGTGCAAAGGGAAAATTCCCCCAGCTCCTATCATTTTTCAGGGAGGAGTTGCCGCAAATGCAGGAGTGGTAAAAGCTTTCAGGGAAATTCTCAGCTTGAACGAGAGTGAGTTCATAGTTCCTCCAAATTTTGATGTTATGGGTGCTTTAGGAAGTGCCGTAATCGCCAGAGAAAACCCATTTGAAAAACAGGTGGCAATCGTTGAACTCATTAACAAACTTGAGAACAGATCAATAATCCATGAAAACGAAGAGTTTAGAGATCCCCTTTCAGACATTTTTGTTGCAGATAACATTCCAAATGAGATCACCAACACACCGCCCAGACATCCGCTGTTCCTTGGAATTGACATTGGAAGCGTAAGCACAAAAGGGGCAGTGATCGATTCAAAAAAAAGATTGATCGCTTCAGGTTATGTTCCAACTGCCGGAAAACCTGTTGAGGCACTGAAAAACCTCATTAATAAAATGATCTCTGAATCAAAAAATGAAATATCTGTATCAAACATCGTTTCAACCGGCTCAGGAAGACATCTCGCTTCCATAATAACAGGCGGGGCGACAATGGATGAAATATCCGCCCAGTCGGTTTCATGTTCACATTACTTTCCCGATTCAGACACAATAATCGAAATCGGCGGACAGGATTCAAAGTTCGTAAGGATAAAAAACGGGAACATCGAAACTTTTAAAATGAACCGTGCCTGTGCCGCAGGGACCGGCTCATTTCTTGAAGAACAGGCGGGCAGATTAAAGATCAGCATAAAAAACGAGTTCGCCGACCTTGCATTAAAATCCAGAAATCCGGTACGGCTTGGAAGCAGATGCACTGTTTTCATGGATTCAGACCTTGTTCACCATCTTCAAAGAGCAACTTCAACTGAAGATCTTTGTGCGGGGCTGGCTTATTCGATCGGAGAAAACTATCTTGAAAAAGTTGTCGGTTCAAGCCCTGTCGGAGAAAATATAGTTTTCCAGGGTGGAGTTGCAAAAAATAGAGCCGTCGTAGCAGTTTTTGAAAAACTTCTGAATAAGAAAATATCTGTCCACCCTCATCCTGAAATTTCAGGAGCGATCGGGGCCGCAATGACCGCAATGACTGAATATGAGATGGGTATTTCAAAAGTTTTGAAAAAGCTCAATGACCTGAAAGTTGAAGCAGAAACTGAGACATTTGAATGCAAATTATGCGAAAACATCTGTGAGATAAGGAAAATAACTGTTGCAAACGGATCTTTTGCATATTTTGGAAGCATCTGCGGAAGATTTGAAAAAATGTCGCGAACACATGTAGAATTTGACGACATCTTCAAAATCCGTGAAGAGATAATGGAAAAGTCAGTAATTAGATCAAAAACAGAACCGTCTCTTGGTGAAATAGCAATTCCGGACACTCTGACGATCAGAGATCACATCCCTTTCTGGGTCACTTTTCTTTCTAGTATCGGATATTCGCCCGTACTTTCAGAAAAAACAAAAAGGTCGGTTGTCGAAAAAGGGCTCATCCATGTTCCGGCAGAGTTCTGTTTTCCGATGAAAGTCCTGTTCGGTCATGTTTACAACCTGATAGATAAAGGTTATAAAAATATCTTCATACCTCACTTGCGTCTATTTACGGCACCGAATGAAAAAACGCTGCGATATGCATGCCCCTACACTCAGGCGGCTCCTTACATTGTCAGGGAGAACCTGACTGAAAACGCAAACATCCTCACTCTTGAATTCCCAGTTGAAGGAGAGGAAATACACTGGATAACAGAAACTTCCAGAAAGCTCGGTTTGAGAAAAAATGTCATTGAAAAAGCGTTAAAAACCGCATTTGCTGCTCAGAACAATTTCGGTTTGCAATGTATTGAAGAAGGAAAAAAAATTATCAGAAAACTTGCGGACGAGAACAGAAAAGGTGCTGTAATCATAGGCAGACCATACAACACGACCGACAGGCATGTGAATCTTAATCTTGTGAAAAAACTGAAAGATCTGAACATTGAACCGATACCTTTCGATTTTCTTCCGCTTGGCGAAGAAAAACTTCCACCTATCTGGGACAGAGTACGGTGGGGATATGGAAGAAAGCTTATCATGGCGGCAAGGATTCTTAAAAGACACAAAAATCTCGGAGCTGTCATTGTCACAAACTTCGGCTGCGGGCCCGACTCGTTCATTGATCAGTATCTTGAATATGAACTCAGAGATACTCCGCACATACTCATTGAATTTGATGATCATCAGGCGGAAGCAGGACTTGTGACCCGTCTTGAAGCATTTTCAAGAAATTTCATTATCAATGATAAACCTGCAAAAGTGATAACAGCCCGCGATCCCGGCAAAGCAAGAATGCCCCTGCATGAATACACATACTATATTCCCTCTTTCATGGATCATGCCTATGCCATGACCGGAGCACTGAAAGCTTCCGGGTGTAAGACGGTTCTCCTGCCTCCGACTGATGAAGAGAGCTGGAATCTCGGATCGAAATATGCTTACGGCAGGGAATGTCATCCTTTCATTTCATTTGTCGGCGACATATTAAAAGAAGCGCAGAAACCGGGATTCGATCCATCGAAAGCGTGCTATTTCGGCCCTTCATATTTTGGTGCATGCCTTCTTCCGCAGTACATCATTGCAACACACATGATACTTGACAGGATTGGTCTTGGCGAAATGATAGTAATGAACATAACAGATGCGACAAACATGAAGGAACTTGGTCCTCAGTATATGGTGCGGCTTGCCCTTGGAACCTATACGATAGACCGTTTTTTCAAATGGAAAACAGAGATCGAACCGTATGAAGCAACACCCGGTGAAGTCAACAGGGTTTATCGGAAAATCATTGAAGATCTTGAAACAGGGCTGATACAAGGTGGTTTTTTCAAAGCTCTGAGAAATGGTGTAAAAAACCTCAAGAATGTAAATCTTACAGAAAAAGACGGAACAAAACCGAAGATCGGGGTTGTCGGCGATGTCTATACGAGGATCAATCAGCATTCCAACAACCATCTCTATGACCGGCTTAAAGACATGGGTTTTGAGGTCTGGCCGGCATGTTCGCTGATCGATGTTTCATTTCTCGGAATGGAACAGCTTCATGAAGAACTTTACAGAAAAGGGAAAAAAATATCCGGCTTTTTCACGAAAGCTCTGATCCCGGCAATAAAGATCGCAAGGTGGATCGTTGACAGAAATTTCCCGGAAACTATTAGAACTCCGCAGGAACGGGATTTTCACGCAGTCAAAAAAGTGGCCAATAAATATGCAGATCTTTACATTGACAAAGTGCTTGCATTAAATCTTAATAGAATTGAAGAGTTTCACCAGAGCGGAGCAGACGGGATTTTAAATGTCATGTGTCATAACTGCATGCTCGGAACTGTCACGGCATCTCTTACAAAAAGCATCCGTAACGACATGGATGACATTCCTCTCTGCACACTTGTTTATGAAGGGCTGAAATCAACGCACAATGTCAACCGGCTTGAGGCATTTGCCCATCAGGTGAAAAGTGCAGGGAAAGATAAGAAGTAACGGGTGCTAAGCGACAAGCTGTAAAAATGCTTGACACATTACACACAAGCCATATAAAATCATCAGCTTTTAATTTGTGATCTTTTTTTTTGGAGGAAACAACCATGATCGATCTGAAAAACATTCCCGACATTCACTTTTTCTGCGCTGGAGCAAGTGAAGGGAGAACTGAACTAACTTCTTTTGACGGTGCACTTCTTGCCGCAGGTGTCGGCAATACAAACCTGATAAAAATGTCGAGTATTCTTCCTCCGAAGTCAGTTGAAGTTGAACCTTTTGTCATCGCTCCTGGAAGTTTTGTTCCTCTTGCCTATGCAGACATAACCAGTTCAGAACCGGGTGAAACCATTTCTGCGGCTGTTGCGATCGCAATTCCTGACGACAGGTCCATAAACGGAGTCATCATGGAACACCATAACCACGCGCCTCTTTCCTATGTCGAAGCAAAAGTCCGTGAAATGGCGGCTGAATCAATGGAAATGAGAGGAATAAAGAATTTCACGATAAAAAGCAAAGGTATTGAGCACAAAGTTGTAAACATTGCAACAGCTTTTGCGGCGGTAGTTCTTTGGGACAGCAAATTAAAAGGAGAAAAATAATGTGGTTTGTTGAAAATTATGATGAAAAAGCAAGTCTTGGGCTGAAAGTAAAGCGGAAACTTCACGAAGAACAGTCCCCTTTCCAGAAAATAGAAATTTATGAAACAGAGTTTTTCGGAAATCTCCTTACTCTTGACGGGCTTGTCATGCTTACTGAAAAAGACGAATTTGTTTATCACGAAATGATCACCCACATGCCGCTCTGCACTCTGAAAAACCCTGAGAGAGTTCTTGTAGTAGGCGGCGGAGACGGCGGAGCGATCAGAGAAATACTTAAGCACCCATCGATCAAAGAAGCGGTGTTATGTGAAATTGATGAAAGGGTCACAAGATTAAGTCAGAAATATTTTCCATCGGTTTCATGCGAACTTGAAAACCCGAAAGTGAAAATGCACTTTGAAGACGGTTTTAAGTTCCTTGACAAATATGAGAACTATTTTGACCTCATCATCACCGATTCAAGCGATCCTGTCGGACCCGGAGTTGCACTTTTTAAGGAAGATTACTACCGGCTCGTTAAAAAAGCGCTTAAACCCGACGGAATAATGGTCTCTCAAAGCGAAAGCCCGTGGTATTTTGAAGACACCATGAACAGCATGACTACAGCAATGTCAAGCGTTTTCAAACATGTTGAAACATACATCGCACTCGTCACACTCTATCCAAGCGGCTTCTGGACAATCACAGCCGCAAGCGACGCACATTCTCTCCACAATTTTGATGAAAAAAGATCCGCAGAAATCGCAAAGACCTGCAAATATTACAATCCCGAACTCCATAAAGGGGCACTCGCCCTCCCAAATTTCGTTAAAAAGATCGTAAAGAATAAGTAACTGATCAAAAATAAGCTTTCTCAAAACTAGTTGGCATAGAAAACAGATCACCTTCTGGCTTTGTTTGATCAACGGATATTTTAAAATAAATAAGAGCCGCCTTTACTATTGAGAATAATAAAAAAGTTCTCTCAATAAATTCATTTTCTTCAATTCTATAATCTTTAAATTTATCATCATTGGAACTCCAACCTTGGTAAATTCCCAAGAATGAATGTGTAATCTTATTTCTTATACATCTCAAATGATAATATTGATAGCCATTTTCAAAATCCAGAGATAAATTTCTAAGTGCTAAAAGTTGATAACTATTGTTTTCAACAACAATTTTCTTAAAATCTTCACTTTGTAACCAGTTAAAATATATATCTTTCGGCAAGACACCTTTTTCCTTCACATAATAATATGCTGTCAAATGTGCAATTTTATCAACACTGAATTTACTAATGCCATTTCTTGACTATGAAATCCATCTCTATTAACAACTGAGAATTCTTTTCGAGCTTCATTATGCATTTTTATTGAAACAAGCGTTTCTATTGATTGAGGATATGGATATTGAATATCTACACAGCTATACAAACTTGTAGCTAAATCATATAAAAGCTTATTTTTTAAATCTTTTTGACCTTCTACTGTTTCCTTTTTCAACTTTTCCCTGATACGCTGAACCGCATATTTGATAATATTAATGCTTCTTAAATCAATTCCAGCATTACAAATCAAGCCTTCTATATTAAAAAAGTACCAGCTATTGTCTTTATATTTCTTGTCCAATTGACCAATTTTCTTGAAAACGGACTCCTCTTTCACATCCGTAGATTGAACCAGCTCAACAAGGTTCTTAATATCTTTTTTCATCTTTTTAATGTTTTTGTTTTCAACCACTTGAAAATACTCCTTAATCAAACAGCAATAGATGCTTGATTAATAATAGTTGAATTTACAACACAGCCGTTAAATGTCAACTTAACCCCGTAGAAACTTTATAAAAATGATTTCATTGTACACTACAAAAACCATTAAGTCAGCGGAAATATAAAAATTATTAAAAAGATCGTAAGAAAGCGGTAAATACATCTTTTTAATTCGGTTCTTTTAATTATTTAGGAATCTATCATTTCTTCGTTTGTTCTGACGGCTTATCTTTAATGTTTTTAGGCAATTTAGTAATTTTCACTTTTATACTACCAATAACATCTTGAAAAACCCCACTGTTGTCGTGTTGAGATAAAAGGACTAGAAGTGAATTTAAATCTTTATTATCCGATATTCTCAAATCATCAATTTCTTCTCGAGAAAGGTTCGGAAGACAGTCTTCTAGAATTGATTTCAATATCTTTTGTAATGTCTGAAAATCATTACCATCCATACAGCTATGAGCCGCTGTAATAAATTCATTCAATGCTACAGAAAAATAATTTTTCTCAAGGCTAAATTTACCCTGTGAGAAAAATATTTTTGCATTAGCAGAAGCATTAGCCAATCTCAACTCTTTTTCATATTTTTCAAATTTATTCTCTATTTCATGTGCAACTTCTTTATAAATTTCTTCTTTTAAAATCTTTTTATGTTCTGAAAACTCTTTTTTCATTATTTCTTCACTTAACTTCAGGGTTCTTTTTTGATACCATTGTATAACAAATGGAACAATAACTCCAACAATGGCAAAGGCTACTGATCCAACAATTATGAGTTTATTCCATGCACTATTGTAAAATGAATCAACTTTTGCGATCAAATCTATCTCACGAGCTATATCTGAAATATTTTCGACTGTTCTGTTCAAATTGTCATTCATTTTTAAATTCTATCCGGTTCTTCTGTTAGAGCAGTTGCAAATGCTTTACTAAAATCAAGATCAAAATGGACAAGCATCATCTCAATGAAGCGACCATGATAAATCCCATATATTAATTTTGTCATTTCAATTTTATTTTGACCTATAATTCCGAACTGCAGTTCATCTCCATGAATTTTTGGCGTGAACCACGCTCTGTTTTTCCACTGATCTGGGGAATGCGTAAAATCTCCATCATTGTCATATTCCCATGTGTCTATAGATTTATCATCAATAGCTTTTTTTATTTTCTTTAATAGCTCTTCTGGCTTATCAGTTTTAATTATTATCGCCATTTCTTATTAACTTCTCTTTTCTATTAACTATAATCAAGTTGAGATTACTTATTTAACAAAAAACATCAAGTTATTTGTTTTTAACCACTTAACATATTTTCAAGCAAAATCTGCTGCACAACAACCCTTTCCTAATCAAAACTTCACTGCTTAAAAAAATTTTTATTAATACGGTCCTAAAAACTTGGTTCCGTTGAAATGGATAAGATGTGTCGGGTCGCTGGCACACCACACTTCCGTTTCCCACGCAACGACAGAAAGGAATTTCCTGAATGTCTCGCCGCGATCAGGAAAGGCGGTCACATAAACCAGTCCGGCTGTTGATTTTTTAAACAGTTTAGAGAGTTCATCATGTCTGATTCCGTCAACGGGTCCGCTGCTGGAAACAGCTTCCGCCAAAACAAGCCAGTTCTTTTTCCGGTAATAAATCACTACATCGGGCATTTTCCCGTGTTCTTCAACTTTAACACCAATTGAAGAGAGCAGTTTTTCGTCGAAATAACCCCATTTTTTACCCGTATCACCGACATACACCAGTTCGCCGCCAGGAACAAAACATGGACCGAAATCTTCAATGACGGAACGGATAAGTTCAGAGTGTTTTCCAGGACTGATAGCTATTTCAACACCTTCTTTTATCCGTAGTGGGATTTTCCTGAGATCGCGATCTTTTTTATATTGTGCGGCAAGCGTTCCCTGCTTCGTGAGAAATTCCTTTAGAGCCGTTTTCCACGCTTTGGAACCAAATTTTCTGAAAAGCACCAATGCAGGTTCTGTAACTTGATAACAGTTAGCCGAGCTATTAACAGGACGATCAGGTTTATCTGGGTTATGAACAAGAATTCCGGCTGCAACCAACTGCTTTACACTATATTTTCTGACACTTTCACGAGTATTCTCGGCATATTTAACATCAAATTTATAACGGGCAAAATCAAGAATATCACGGATCGTGAGTCTCGGATTTGACACATCGCTCCAATTTTTGTTTGAAGTAAGATCAAGCAAAGCCAACAAACACAACCCTGTTCTTTCGTTTATCTGCTCTTTTGGCATACCGATTTCCTTTAAAACCGTTACAGCTTCTTCGATCCTTTGTTTTTTAGTTGTCATAGTTCCATCTCTTTAATCAAGTTATCAATATCACTTTGATCTGCAGGAATAGAGTCTATTTTTTCACCCAATTTAATCAGTGCCGTTTTTGAAGGATATTTCAACTGTCTTAAATCGGTCGCATTAACCTGAGTATGTCCGCTGAATTTTCTAAACAAATCATCAACAAATGTTGAATTCAGGTAAACAGTCAACCCTTTTGCAAGTGACTGAGAAAGCCCCTGTTTATTTTCATGAAAAACATTCAGATGATTCTCAAAACCGTAAGCATCAACATTGCTGAAATAGTCAGGATTTACAAAATTAGCAACTATACGGCGTTTCTCTTCTTTGGATGATATTCTTCTGACAACACAGTAACAACCTTTGGGGAAAAGCCATCTTTCTGTGTCAGAATTACGCACAATCGCGTTCGGCTTTTTAGATTCCAACTGCGGCCACTGAATCTCTGATTTCTGAAAGTGATTCGGGTATAAAAGCGGAACTGTGTTTTGCTCCGGCATTTGTCTTAAATGCTCTTTTAACCTGAAATCAACAACAGGACCGGTTGATATTTCCACCCCGATATCTTTCAAATAATTGTTGAATTTCAATTCTTCACCAAGGATTTTTGAATTATTTGAATCAGATAAAACAGGAATATTTATAAATCTCTCGCTATCAAGCGGAGAAACTATCTCTTTGAAAGAGCAGAAAAACTCCTTAATATCACTGAAAGAATCATCCATTGAACAAGATATTTTAACCAAATCCTGCTTACTTCCTTTTTCAAGCAGAATTATTACATTTTCCTGAAGCACGCTGTCATCTTTAAACATACTGTTACGGGATTCAAAAAGATGAATATGTTTTATTGCCGCCCGTTTAAGCAGAAAATTTCTGAATGAACGGTAATAAGGACCGTTGCAGAAACTGCGGGGAATTATCGCCACAAGCTGCCCCATTGGACGCATCATTTCTAAAGCCAGTGATACAAAAGCAGAATACAGATTTACGGTTTCGATTCCGACACTGCTGAGAAGATACCGGTGATGAGTCTTGCCATCAATTTTTTTATATGGAGGATTCATTATCACATGAGTAAACTCTTTTGTGTAACCTTTGTGGATCATATCTGTTGATTTTTCAATAAAATCACCACCTTTAATCTCATAATTTAAAGGAAAAAGTGAAGCGTAATATGAAAAAGACTCTTTCATTTCAGAATGCAATGATTCATCCAACTCAAAAGCTGATAAATTGAAATCCTTAAAAAAAATTCCGTCTGAGACACAT
>ENA-UPXM01005081-UPXM01005081.1-activated-sludge-metagenome-genome-assembly--contig:-NODE-5081-length-13017-cov-5.553387_pt1 | contig 13017 bp, 13 predicted proteins | sample MGYA00238178_ERZ772708 | MGnify/ENA primary metagenome ERZ772708 (study PRJEB29002, sample SAMN05720212) | activated sludge metagenome | isolation source: anaerobic digester from wastewater... | reverse complement strand
GTTCAGTCTGGTATGGGCCCAGCTGTTCACGGTTGCTGTCCTGGTAGGCGGCAATGCCGGTGGCACGCTGCTGGGCAGGATGGTGGTGATGGACGACAGGATTGCCCCGCTGATGCCGGCTTTGCAGAGCAACTGGCTGCTGTACCATGTGGTGACCTGCTTTCTGGGGTATGCGGCTTTTGCCGTTGCCTGCGGTATCTCAATCATGTACCTGATCAAGCGGCATGTTGAGTCTGATGCGGACAGGGCAGGGGGGGGCGGTATGCTGTCTCTGCTGCCGCCCACGGATGTGCTGGACGATATGAACTACCGGGCGATCGTGATCGGTTTTCCGCTGCTGACCCTGGGGATCATGACCGGCTCGGCTTGGGCCAATTATGCCTGGGGCTCTTACTGGAGCTGGGATCCCAAGGAAACCTGGTCTCTGATCGTCTGGTTTATCTACGCCGCATTTCTGCATGCGCGCTTTACTCACGGCTGGGTTGGTAAAAGAGCCGCCTGGCTTTCAATCTGCGGTTTTGCCGCCACCCTGTTCTGTTATCTGGGGGTGAATCTGTTGTTGTCGGGGTTGCACAGCTACGGCGGCAAAATGTAATCTGGAGCTTTTGTTGCGCCTTGTCGTTTGTTGTTCAACATGTTTATGAGTTTAATCATCGCAACAATATTAAGGACACATTCATGCGCATACGATATGAAGAACCATTGTTCAGACCACCCAGCGAGGCCAACAGCCTGATCTTTCAGATCACGGTCGGATGTTCCAGGAACAAATGCACCTTCTGTGGCATGTACAAGGGGAAACCTTTTCGGATACGGCCGGTGGAGGAGATTCTGGACGAGATTGCGTCGGTTCCGGAGCGTTACCGGCCGGCCATCAGAAGGGTGTTTCTGGCTGACGGAGACGCGCTGATCTACCCCATGGCCGGGCTGGTGCAGATCATGGAGGCGCTTTCAGCAGCGTTCCCCAACCTGAACAGGGTCGGTTCCTACGCCTCTCCGGTCAGCTTGGACCATAAAAGCCCGGAGGAACTGCAGCAACTGAAAGTCCTGAAGCTTGGCGTGCTGTATTTCGGTCTGGAAACCGGGGATAGCGAGACGCTGGCGGCGATTGACAAGGGCTACAATCCGGATGAAATGGCAGAACTGGCCCTGAAGGCCCGCAACGCCGGGATCAAGCTGTCGGTGACGGCCATACTTGGTCTGGCAGGCAAGGGGAGGAGTCTGGAACATGCCCGGGCCACGGCGCAGTGGGTCAATCGGGTCAATCCGGAGTTCTTCTCACTGTTGACAATGTTTCACAGGCATAACGAGGATTTTCTGCGGAGGATTGAACTATGCAGCCGTCGGGAGCTACTGGCGGAGGCGTTGGAGATCGTCACCAATCTGCATCCCCAGCGCACCATACTGCGCTCCAACCATGTCTCCAACTTTCTGAACCTGGCCGGTAGCTATCCCAAGGACAGGCAGAGGCTGATCGAGGATGTGCAGCAGGCGATCGCCAGGGGTGAACGCATGGCCGGGTTTATGGAAGAGGTGCCGGGTTATACGGAGGAGTATTACTAGGGACTGGGGACTGGGGACTGGCAAAGGCTTTTTGGGTCCCCGTTCACCAGTCCCGCGTCCCGGGCTTTAATCAAACATCAGTTTCCGCTCCAGATCCATGGAGTGGCTCAGGCGCTTGGCATCCTCGATGCTGATCATGTCCTGTTTATAGAGCTGGAGCAGATGCTGGTCCAGTGACTGCATCTGGTACTGTTCACGCCCGTTTTCGATGTGCTTTTCGATCTCATCCAGCCGGCCTTCGCGGATGCAGGCCTGGATGGTTGTGGTGACCCGCATGATTTCCACTACCGGCAGTATGTTCTCGCCGGACTTATCCTTGACCAGCCTGAGTGAAACGGTTGCCACCAGAATGTCAGCCAGACGCTGACGGATGATTTCCTGCGATTCGGTGGGGAAGTTGCCGATGATGCGGTTGATGGTGGACACCGCCCCCTGGGTGTGCAGTGTGGAAAAGACCAGGTGGCCTGTTTCGGCTGCCTTGATGCAGGCATCGATCGTTTCGCTGTCGCGCATCTCGCCGACCATGATTACGTCGGGATCCATCCTCAGGGCGGATTTAAGGGCGGCGTTGAAGCTGCTCGTGTCGGTGCCGACCTCGCGCTGGATGATACAGCTGTTTGCGGATGTGAAGAGAAATTCTATTGGATCTTCAATGGTTATGATATTGTAGTTGAAGTGGTCGTTGATGTACCTGAGCATGGATGCCAGGGTGGTAGATTTGCCGTTGCCGGTCGGTCCGGTGACCAGGATCAGGCCATTGGGGGCCTTGATGATCTCTTCCAGCACTGTCGGCAGGTTCAGGTCTTCAAATGAACCGATGCGGGGCGGGATCACGCGCATGATCACCCCCAGGCTGCCGCGCTGCCTGAAGATGCTGACACGGAAACGTCCGCCGCTGGGCAATGCATACGACGTGTCGAATTCCTTGATATTTTCGGTCAATTGTTGGCCGTTGTATTCCAGAATCCGGGCGGCGATGAATTCGGTGTCCCTGGGGGTCAGGTTCGGCATCTTGGAGCGGATCAGCTGGCCGCGTCCCCTGAAAAACGGGGGATTGTCCACCTCAAAATGGATGTCGGAAACCCGTTTCTGGAATGCTATTTCAAGTATCTGATTCAGGATGTTGGCGTCCATTTTGCCTCGCTTTAATCGGTTTTTATCTGATGCCGGATAACAGTAGCCTTTCCAGGTACTGTTGGAATAACTTCAGAAAATCGGTAGTTTCCTTGCCAAAAACAACGCTGCCTTTTTCCTGCTGCGGTCTGGGCAATATGCTCTGTGCACCTGCCAAAAGTGCTCTGGATGAAAAGCCGTGGTCGTTTCCGCCGATCAGCTGGATGGCGGAAATGATCTGTGAGCCTTTGCAGTAGCTCTCGATGACCGAGATGATGTTTTCTTCGTTGAGCAGGCAGTCTGCAGGCTGGGGTGCATCGAATATTATCAGCTTGCCATGCGCTTCCAGTTCCGTACGGTCAAGCAGTTCGGCCAGCATCAGGGTGTTGTCGGTGCTGAAGACTGGTAATCCGTTGTATTTGCAGACGCTGGTGATCATGCGGATGATGTAGTCATCCTGGCTGAAGATGATTGCTGCCTGAGGGCGCTGTGGATTTGGCGTGACTGCGGCTGCTTCGCCCCGCATATCCTGTCCCTGCAGAACGGTTGCGACGCTCCCCGTTTCCTTCGCAGCTGGATCCGCCGAGGCCGGCAGGGGGGGGCTGCTGTCTTTGTTGCTGCTATCCCTGAGTCCCATGTACACATCAGGAATCTTCTTTTCCAGGGCTTCCAGTTCGTCCAGCCCCAGCAGATCCGGGGTTACCGGTTCTGCCGGTTCGCTGTCCGGCATCGGAGTCAGACTGGATTTGAAGGGGCCTTCATCCAGTGTGCCGTTGCGTTTCTGTTCATCGTAGATCCTCAGGGCGTCCATCAGTATGCCCTGGGTGTTCATCATGATGTCCTGTTTGAGGGTCTCTGGGAAGTAGCGGTATTCGTCGGAGATAATATTGTCGTCGATGGCAAGTCTGAAAAAGCCGCTTTTCCAGGAAAGGATATCCACGATTGACATCTCGATCAGGTTTTCCAGACCCTTATAGGCATCGTCCTTTTCAATCTGCCTGCTTTCCAGCAGGGTGGCTATCAGCGGCCGACGATTGCTACCGGCCTGCGACTGAACCTGCAGGGCCTGCTGCAGCTGTTCCTGGGAGACAATGTTCATATCCAGCAGGATCTGGCCGATGCGGATATGGTTGTCGGCGTGGTTGGCGCTGACGATGTAGCCGTCACGGAAAACCAGCTGGCTTTCGCCTTTTTGACTGCTGACATGCAGTGTACCGCTCTTCCTGGTGGAATGTAGCAGCTGGATTACATCAACGATCGGGAGATGTTCAAGATCACCGGAAAAGGACATAAACAGTTTACCTGTATGGGAGCCTGCTGATAAAAATGGAGTAGTTGTGTATATCGGAAGATTTTATACACAATCATTCAACAATCAAGCAAATATTTGTGTTGGATGCTGGTTTGTGAAGCTTGCCCATAGGCTTGCCGGCGCTGGTTTCCAATCTTGACACCCCCCGGCTTTTGCGTTAACTTATCACGTCCTACCGCAGGACGTGCCGCACTATTTAGACCTAGCCTCGTTTGACAGGTAAATCAGCATGAAAATCACAGCAGTTATTCCTGCCCGTTACGCATCGACGCGTTTCCCCGGCAAGGCGCTGGCCGAGATCGGTGGCAAGCCGATGATCCAGCATGTTTACGAACGTACCTTACGGGCGTCGCTGATTGGCGAGGTAATCGTCGCCACTGATGATGAACGTATATTCAACGTGGTCGAGGCCTTTGGCGGTATCTGCCGCATGACAGCGGATACCCACGAAACCGGCACCGACCGTCTGGCGGAGGTGTCGCTGGGGCTGGATTCAGATCTGATTGTGAATGTGCAGGGGGATGAACCGCTGATCGAGCCGGAGATGATCGACCAGGCTGTGCGCCCGCTGATCGCTGACCAGACCTTGCGGATGGGTACCTTGAAAACCCGCATCCGCTCGCTGCACGATTTCCTTTCCCCCAACGTGGTCAAGGTGGTTACGGATCGTGAGGATAACGCGCTCTATTTCTCCCGCTCACCCTTGCCGTTTTTTCGCGACAAGTGGCAGGATCTGAAGGATGATTCATTTCAGTGCGGCAAATTGCTCTGCTACAAGCATGTTGGTCTTTATGTCTATCGTCGCGATTTTCTGTTGGAGTTTGCCGCTATGGAGCCAACCTTTCTGGAAACGTCCGAAAAGCTGGAACAGCTCCGGGCGCTGGAAAATGGTGTGCGCATCCGGGTAGTGGAAACCGGTTTTGAGTCGATCGGCGTTGATACCCCGGAGGATCTGGCCAAGGCCTGTGAACGTTTTAAATGCCGGGACCAGGGAATGGGGACCCGGGACCAGTAAAATCTGTTCTTATTTAAAAAATGAATGATTTTGCCAGGCCCCAGTCCCTGATCCCCTGTCCCGGATCATATTTTCCGAATTCTCTCCCAGGAGCTGTAAACATGAAAAACAAATTTATCTTCATCACCGGTGGTGTTGTTTCCTCCATCGGCAAAGGTCTGGCGGCTGCTTCACTTGGCGCGCTGCTGGAAGCGAGAGGACTTCGGGTAACCATGCAGAAGCTGGATCCGTACATCAATGTTGATCCTGGCACCATGTCGCCGTTTCAGCACGGTGAGGTGTTTGTAACCGATGATGGCGCCGAAACCGATCTGGATCTGGGGCATTATGAGCGTTATACCAACGCCCGCCTTTCCAAAAAGAGCAATTTCACCACTGGCCAGGTCTACTATTCGGTGATTGAAAAGGAACGTCGCGGCGATTATCTGGGCGGCACGGTTCAGGTTATTCCGCATATCACCGACGAGATCAAGAGCAAGATCGTTGAGAATGCCAAGGGTGCCGATGTGGCCATTGTGGAGATCGGCGGCACGGTCGGTGATATTGAATCGCTTCCGTTTCTGGAGGCGATCCGTCAGCTGCGCCATGACCGCGGCTTCGGCAACTGTCTGTATGTGCATGTCACCCTGGTGCCATATATCCGCAGTGCCGGCGAGCTGAAAACCAAACCGACCCAGCACTCGGTCATGGAACTGCGCAAGATCGGTATCCAGCCTGATATCCTGCTCTGCCGCTGTGAGCGTGACCTGCCCCAGGACATGCGCAGCAAGATCTCCCTGTTCTGTAACGTGGAGGAAAGGGATGTCATTCCGGTGGTTGACTCGGAGCACATCTATTATGTGCCGCTGGCGCTCAACAAGGAAAAACTGGATGAGCGGGTGGTTGAAAAGCTCAATATTTGGACCAAGGCCCCTGACTTGGGGCAGTGGCAGGATGTGGTCGATACGCTGCGGCATCCGGGCAACGGTGAGGTGCGGATTGCCATGGTCGGCAAGTACGTCAATCTGACCGAATCATACAAATCACTGGCCGAGGCCCTGACCCACGGCGGCATTGCCAATGACTGCAAGGTCAGCGTCAAGTACATCGATTCGGAAAAGATCGAGCAGGATGGGGTGGACGGTCTTTTTGAGGACGTGGACGGCGTGCTGGTGCCCGGCGGATTTGGTGAGCGTGGCACCGAGGGCAAGGTGATGGCTATCGAGTACGCTCGCCTGAATAAAATCCCATTTTTTGGTATCTGCCTGGGCATGCAGATGGCTGTGGTGGAGTACGCCCGCAATGTATGCGGCCTACCGGATGCATGTTCCAGTGAATTCCGCAAGGACTCCAGCGCCCCGGTCATACACCTGATGGAAGAGCAGAAGTCTGTCAGCAAAAAAGGGGGCACCATGCGTCTGGGAGCCTATCCCTGCGCGCTTGAAAAGGGTACGCTGGCCCATGCTTCCTACAATGCGCCAGAGATATCCGAGCGTCATCGCCACCGTTACGAATTCAACAACAGCTATCGTGAGCTGCTGACCGGCAAGGGACTGGTACTTTCCGGAACTTACAGGGAAAAGGATCTGGTCGAGGTGATCGAGATCCCCGGTCATCCCTGGTTTCTGGCCTGCCAGTTCCACCCCGAGTTCAAGTCCAAGCCACTGGCGCCCCATCCGCTGTTCCGTTCCTTTGTCGGCGCCGTCATGGCCCATCGTGACGGGAGGTAGCCCGTGACAAAAGAGATAGTAATCGGCAATGTAAAGCTCGGGGCCAACCGTCCCCTGGTGCTGATCGCAGGTCCTTGTGTGATCGAGTCGGAAGAAGCGACCCTGTATCATGCCGAACGCCTGATGACGATCTGCAACGGGCTGTCCATCCCGCTGATTTTCAAAGCCTCCTACGACAAGGCCAACCGTACCTCGATCAATTCCTTTCGCGGTCCAGGCATGCGAGAGGGGTTGCGCATTCTGGAGAAGGTTAAAAAGTCGCTGGTTCTGCCCGTGCTGTCCGATATCCATTCTATCGAGCAGGTTCAGCCAGCCGCCGAGGTGCTGGATGTGATCCAGATCCCGGCCTTTCTCTGTCGCCAGACCGATCTGCTGGTGGCGGCCGCCAAAAGCGGCCGGGTTATTAATGTCAAGAAGGGGCAGTTCCTGTCCCCTTGGGATATGCAGAACGTGGCTGGCAAGATCGCCGCGTCCGGCAATCAGAACATCAGCCTGACCGAGCGCGGCGCATCCTTCGGATACAACAATCTGGTGGTGGACATGCGCACCTTCCCTGTCATGCGTGCCAGCGGCTACCCGGTTATCTTTGACGCCACACACAGCGTGCAGCTGCCGGGCGGGCAAGGTGACTGTTCTGGCGGACAGCGCGAATTTGTCGAGTATTTGAGCCGCGCTGCCGTAGCTACCTGCATCGACGGTATTTTCATGGAGGTGCATGAAGCGCCGGACAAGGCCCTGTGCGACGGCCCCAACTCCATCCCGCTGGATGAGCTGCCGGCCCTGCTGAAGACGCTCAAGGCCATCGACGCTATCGTCAAGCCGCTTTAAGTGTTCTGCTTCGTGATAAAATGCAGTCTGCCTCAGATGGCGCGGAGAGAAGTCAAACAGAGGCAAACCTTTTTTCTGTATCGCCAGACATTTGCCACACAATTAATCATATTCTGTTATATTTTCAGTATTCTCTGTGGTTAAGAATCCGGGATGCAGCCTGATTGGCCGCATCCTTTTTTTGTCAGGAAACCTGATATGAAAAAGCCGGATCATCCCCTGTCGGAAGTGCTGCTGCGCAGATGGGGCAGTTTGCTGCGCATACGTCATGCCTGTCTGGAAAACGGCAGCGCCGAAGAAATCCATGACCTGCGGGTTGCCTCCCGTCGCATGCGGGCGGCCTTGAAACTGGCAGACGTGGTTGTCCCCTGCAAGTCGATATCACGGCTTAATGTATCGGTTCGCAAACTGACCCGCAAGAGCGGCCATATCAGGAACATGGACGAGTTTATCCAGTTTCTGAAGGAACTTTCGGAAGGGGATACCTGCCGTTTTGACCTGCTGATTGACAGTTTGACCCATCAGCGTTGTGCGGAATCGGACAGTTTGAATAAGGTGTTGAGGCGTTTTGATGCTGACTGGTCATCAAGACGCATGCAGCGGGTTATGCAGCGGATGGACAACGGTAATAGGCAATGTATGCAATCACTGCTTTCCAGCGCCGGCATTGAGTGTTTTCGTAATGTTCAGCTTTACCTGACATTTCTGCTGGACAGGGACGCTGCAGAAGCGAGGCATGCGCTGCGCATTGCAATCAAGCGCTGGCGATACCTGGTCGAGATTGCTGCTGAAGTCAGCGGAGCCGATTATGGGCCGCTACTGAATGATCTGAAGGTCTATCAGGGGCTTTTGGGGCGTCTGAATGACCTGACGGTATTCCAGGGCTGGGCTGCAAGCCTGGAGATTGACCCGGATGACCGTAACCTGCTTGTATCCGCATCCCGGTCGGCTGCGATAACCGCCTTTCAATCCCTGGAAGCGCTCGCCGAAGACAGGCCATTGAGGTATTCCTTTCTGTAAAGGGTGACAATATGAAAAAGACAAGACTGGCTGCCATCGATATTGGTACCAATTCCATCCGCTGCATCTGTGTCGAGGTCGACCCACAGGGGCGTTTTGTCGTTGTGGATGATGAAAAGGCCACCGTGCGTCTGGGGGAAAATCTCGGCAAAAACGGTCTGATTTCACCGGCGGCCTTTGCCCGGGCGATTGAAGCGGTCAGTCGTATGCGCAAGCTGATCGACGGTCTCAAGGTTTCAACAGTAGAGGCGGTGGCTACCAGTGCGGTGCGCAATGCCGCCAACGGCGGTGAACTGGTCGAAGCGCTCAGTCTTCAGCTCGGCAGTGAAATCAGGGTGATCAGCGGCCTGGAAGAGGCCGAGCTGGCGGCAATTTCAGCCTTGCATAACTTTGATATGGATGGCAAGCGCTTTGCCATGATGGATATCGGTGGTGGCAGTGTGGAGTTGGTGTTTGCCCAGGGCAGCCATATCGAGGAATACTATTCATTTGACCTGGGCGCGGTGCTGATGACCGATCAATTCATGTCCGGCGATCTGGTAAGTGAAAAGGATTATAACCGTTTTCGGCGACATGTCAGGGATGTGCTGATCAAGGCCTTCGGCAAGGAACGCATGCCGGTGCAGTGTTTTATCGGTTCGGGCGGCACGATCACGTCACTGGGGGGCATGTCCATGCACATGCGGCGTCAAAGCTTTGCCTCGGTACACGGCTACGAGGTGCTCCGCTCCGAGGTGGTGCACCTGTTGGCCATGCTCAGACATCGTGATGTCAAGTCGCGTCGCACGGTCGCAGGACTCAATCCGGACCGCGCCGACATCATAGTGGCCGGACTGGGTGTAGTGGACGAACTGATGAGGTTTTTCAGGGCCAACCTGCTGCTGGTCAACGAGCGGGGCATCCGTGAAGGGCTGATCATCAAGTGTATTAAACGGATGGGACTGCTGGCGGAAAGCAGCGTCAGACGTACCTGGCGCGAATCTGTGCTGGAATTTGCCCGTTCCTGTCAGTTCGATGAAGGCCACTCCCGCCATGTAGCCAAGCTCTCCCTGGCGCTTTTTGACGGACTGGCCCGGGAGCATGGTCTCAAAAAGAATGAGCGGCGTCTGCTGGAGGCGGCGGCCATGCTGCATGATATCGGATATTTCATCAGCTACAACAGCCATCACAAGCATTCTTATCACCTGATTCACCATGCCGATCTGTTCGGCTTCACCCCGCGCGAACGGGAACTGATCGCCCAGATTGCCCGCTATCATCGCAAATCGCTGCCACGGAAGAAGCATTCCGGTTTTGTGCAGCTGAATGAAAGGGATCAGCTTGTTGTCGGGCGCCTTGGTGGCATTCTGCGGCTGGCGGATGGTCTGGATAGGCGGCGCAACGGGTTGGTAGAGATCGTTGACCTGCAGCGCTCTGTTTCTGATTACCGGATCAGGCTGCTGGGCACGGAGGATATTTCGGTCGAGATTTTTGGCGGTGATAGCAAAAAGGATATGTTTGAGAAGTATTTCGGCGGGTCGGTGGTGTTTGTGACCGGTTAGCAGCAGACCTTTAAACTCAATAACTGCGGTTAGCCACAGGGCGCACAGAGAATGCACAGACACCATATTTGATTTTTATCTGAAAGCTCTGCGTTCTCTGAGGGCGCAGATGTCGTTTGAAGTTTTACAGATGTGGGGTTCAAAAGAAAAGGCCGGATGGATTGTCCGGCCTTTTCTGCTGATATTGTGTTGACAGTTTCATGCCTTGATGTTCAACAGTTCCCTGGTCATCTCGTCGTTGGCCTTGATCGCCTTGGTATTGGCCTTGAAACTGCTGCTGTTGGACATCATGTTAACCGCTTCACGGGAGATGTCCACCCGATCCTCGGTCTTTTCAACCCTGACGCTGACGCCGCCATTGGGCTTTTCACTGTTGATCGCCCTTGAGGTCTTGAAGTCCTCGGTCTGCACGTTAGCCACGTTGTTGGCTGTGACGGCCTGTCTTATGGCATAAGCATTCAATGCGCTGTTGGATATGTCGGAGACGCTGTTCATATGCTGTCCTCCTTTGCCACCGTTTCTGTCTACAAGATAACTCTACTCCTGTTAGCAGAATATCTGCAAGCAGAGAAATAAGGGCTGTTAACCGCAGAAAACCAGGAAAACACACCCCAAAAATGCATTTCACACAGAGGCACGGAGCTTACTGAGCTGCTGATGAAGGCCTTTCTTCGCGTCCTTTGCGGCTTCGCGAGAGACAAAGGCCTTGTTTCTCGCCCGTTCGCTCTGCTCACTCAAGACGCGGAGCCCGCCAAGAAAATCGTTAAAACAACCATCATATAAAAGCGGTACACACGGGGGGCACATAGTTCGCAGATCCATAACAATCACCAGATCTGAAGCCTTTCTCTGTGTCCTCTGTGGCAGATAGATATCGCTGTTTTTCGGGTTTTACGGCACGGTCTCCTGTTCCCAACGGGTCAGGATCTGCATGGCCTCGCTGCTGCTGCCGGCGCACATGTCAGGGCAGGGACTTAAGCTGGCACATACAGCCGGGCGCTCTGCCTTGCCAAACAGCAGACACAGGTTATTTGCTGTCAGCTGAATGCAGCGTACTCCGGCCGGTTTGCCCAGCGGCATGCCCGGAATGGGCGAGGAGATGGAAGGTGCGATGCAGCAGGCCGCACAGCCCGGGCGGCAGCTAGTCATCTTTCTTGATTCTGACTACCTGGCTGACGCCAGGCATGGACTCGATCGCATGGTCGTCAAGCGTGTCGGTCTCGCCGATCACGCCGATGATGGTGCGGTTGGCGCCGGTGGACTGGTGGATGTCAAAGTCCCGGTTAATCAGGTATGCCTTGATCCGGTCCAGCTCGGGGTCCGGGGTGTTTTTCTTCATGATGATCAGCATTTATAATCTCCTGCTTCAGAAATCTGTTTCACGCTACGGTCAAGTCTTGGCAATTCAAAAGCTCTGCACACGGATCAAATCTGATAAAACCGGATTACAAATTCGGATCAAAACATTCAGTTTCTGAATCAGACTGTTATCTAACGTTGTCAGATGTTTATTCGTGTGAAACGACATAGTTGAGAACGGTTTGGAATATTTATTTGGACGACGGCTCTTCTTCTGTCTCACCATGGGATCTGATGCGTTCCAGCCTTCTGGACTCGTCGATGACCCGCTCGAACAGTCTGACAATGGCGCCGTCATCCAGAGGCCCCGGGTTGTCCTCTTTCATGCGGGCAAAGATGCGTTTTTCCCGTGATGGATCATATACGGGCAGATTGAGCTGTTTTTTATGGTGGCCGATTTCCAGCGCCAGCCGGGCGCGCTCGTTGAAGATGCGCAGCAGCACATCGTCCAGCAGATCGATGCGTTTTCTGATTTCATTGATATCCAAGATGCTCTCCAAAATTAAAAACAGTAATTTGCCACAGAGGCAACTGAGAAAAGCTGTAACCCCCCTTAGTCCCCCCTATTTTATAGGGGGGAAGCAAGCGTAGCGAAGCAGGGGGGTACTGTTTCAAGCCTGCAATCAGTTCAGATTAGATGATTTTTCACGAATGTATCCCGCTTCCAGTTGACATCATCCCGTTCAGGATAGTCGATATTGTAGTGCAGACCTCGGGATTCTTTGCGCTTTTGGGCGCAGCTGATGATCAGCTCTGCCACGGTGGCGATATTTCTCAGTTCGATCAGATCCGAAGTGACGATAGAATTCCAGTAGTAATCACTGATTTCATCCTGGATCAGCTGGATGCGTCGCATGGCGCGCTCCAGACGTTTGTCGGAGCGAACAATCCCTACGTAGTTCCACATGAAGCGCCTGATTTCATCCCAGTTTTGAGATATCACCACCATCTCATCACTGTTGGCAGCCTTGCCGGGATCCCATTCCGGTATCGATATAGTGCTGTTACAATTTTCCCGTATTTTGCTGACAGAATGACGGTAGGCCCTGCCGGCGTATACAGCCGCCTCCAGCAGGGAATTGCTGGCCAGCCGGTTGGCCCCGTGCAGTCCGGTAAAGGCAGTCTCTCCGATGGCATACAATGACCTGATGTCCGATTCACCGTTGGTGTCCACAGCCACCCCGCCGCACAGGTAGTGAGCAGCCGGTACCACTGGCAACCACTCTTTGGTCATATCCAGCCCGAATTCCAGACAGGTGTTGTAGATGTTGGGAAAACGCTTGCGAACGGCGTCGGCCGGCTCATGGGTGATATCCAGAAAAACGCAGTCATCACCCCTGGTTTTCATCTCCTTGTCAATGGCCCGGGCCACGATATCCCTGGGGGCCAGATCCTTCAAGTGGTGATATTTCTCCATGAACGGTGTGCCGTCGGCAAGCCTGAGGATGGCCCCTTCACCGCGTACGGATTCCGATATCAGGAATGACTTGGCCTTGGGGTGGAAGAGGGTGGTGGGGTGGAACTGGAGGTACTCGCAGTTCACGATGCGGGCGCTGG
>ENA-UPXM01005074-UPXM01005074.1-activated-sludge-metagenome-genome-assembly--contig:-NODE-5074-length-13037-cov-6.254044_pt1 | contig 13037 bp, 9 predicted proteins | sample MGYA00238178_ERZ772708 | MGnify/ENA primary metagenome ERZ772708 (study PRJEB29002, sample SAMN05720212) | activated sludge metagenome | isolation source: anaerobic digester from wastewater... | reverse complement strand
GCTGAAACTCAGGACTTAGGTTATTTAGAAGTGGGTTATAATTCTTATAAATATTTAACAGGTTTAGACCCTTTTGCGAAACGAATTCAAATGATTAAAGACTCAGATGAACGTATTGCAGCAATACAAGAAATTGAAAAAACACTTAGTTGGCTAGAAGATAGGGGTTATAATAGAGAATTATTAGATTCTTCTAATGTAGCTTTTTGGAGTAAACGAAAGCACACATTTGAAAATAATAGTAGATACGATTTAGATTTTAATGATCCAGAAGATGTTTTACTTTATTGGAGTATTATAGGTGGTGGTTATGATGTAGTTGCTACTACATTAAAAGAAGCTAAACAAGGAAATAAATTTTATAAATGGTATTTAACTGAATTAGAAACAGAGGCAGTTAATAAAGTTGAAATTAAACTTATTAGAAATAAAGCTAGAGCTTTGCTAACTGATATGTATTTAGCAAAACCTAGAATACTGTTTTATCTTTCTAAAAATATTTTATCTCCGGATAACTTCTTTAAAAATAGCACTCCCTTTGGAATCCTTTATGATAAATTAGATGATTTTATTGAGGGTAAATCACTTGTTACAGGTAAAAGAGACTCTGCTAAAATGTTTATTGAAACTATAAACAAATCACAAGAGGATTTATTCTTAATGGCAATTGTAAGGGATGCTATTTTCTTTAGAGTTGTTAAGAGACGTAAAGACGGATTGTTTTTGAGTCCTACTAATGGAAGTGTTTTAGGAAAAAATGAATTTGAAATTTTTGAACATCTTAAAAATCCTTTGTTTTCTTCTGACTATGATGAAGTAGAAAGGCTTATTAAGGATAAGTGGGAAAATTAATGGAAGCAGAATTAATTAAAATTAAAGTTAAACAAGGTTTAAATAAACTTGACTCTGGAGATTATGATAATCTCCATTGTTGGGATATAGCAGAAGCTATTAATAAGGCGCAGTTAATCTGGTTTAGAAAACAAATTCATGGATCTAATTTATTTAGAGAAGGTGATGAACAATCCAAAATGCGTGTAGATGATCTACAAGTATTATTAACTACTTTAAATGTACATGTTCTATTTGATAAAGGACTTTATTATGAATTTAAACTTCCTGATGATTACCTTTATTTTAAGCGTTGTTCTCCTATAGTTAGCTCTGATATTTGTGATAAAGTTGGTATAAAAGCTAGTTTTATTGAAGAAGCAAATGTTGATTCTTATTTATACAATGAATTAAAAAAACCTTCCTTTATTTGGAGAGAAACTTTTCATACTATAAAAGATAACACAATTTCTATTTATACTAATAAGGAGTTTTCCGTAGATTCTGTTACTTTAGTTTATTACAGACTTCCTAAAAATATTGTTTTTAAAGATTGTCAAAATTATGATGGTACTTATGCAACTGAACAAACCTTAGAATTTAAAAAAGACGTTGTTGAACTTATAATTAATGAGGCTATAAATATACTATCTGGGAATATAGAACAGTATAATGCTTACAATGTATCCGATAAACAAAACAACGAAGCTAATTAATTTTGTAGTGTGAACTATTTTTTGTATATTATATTAAATTACTAACAAATAAAAACTTAATTTAAAAATTATGAGTTATTACGGTCATTCGTTCCATAAGTATTTCTTAGGAACAGGTGTAACGAAAGTTACAGGTCACGCAGCTGATTTAATCCCAGGACAAATTGGGCTGTTTAATGCTAAGACGTTTAAGGCTATTCCTTTGTCTCAAGCAGATAAAAACATTAACAAAGAAGTGCTTATTGGGCAAGGCTCATGGCATACTACTGATTCAATTACTGCCTTTTTAGGTGGAATGAAAGAACCGGTTTATTCTCGTAAAATTAATGGTAATCTTATTACTAAATTTTATAAAGATGGTGCAGCAAAAGCTGTTAATCAAGTTGTAACTATTGGTTTTGATAACGCTGATATTGATAAAAAAATCGAAGCGTATAAAGACAAGGTTTACAAAATGCGTGTTAACGTTAAAGGTAACGCTTCTGACCGTTTCTTGTATAGAGATAATTATCAAGATTATATGGTTAAAGGCCGTTGTCCTGCGGATAAAGATGTATTAGAAGCTGAAGATGCTTTTTGGATTGCAGATCAATTTGTAGACCAAATTAATTCTAATCCTTATCAAAAAGATTTTATTAAAGCAGAGCGTATTTTTTCTTGTGTTAGTCCTTTAACGGCTGATCCTAATGTAGTTGAATATGATGTTCTAGAAGCTTCTTTTTGTGATACAGGTGATTCTTTAGCTCTAGCAGCTGTTCAGAATCTTATTCCTTATTACACCGTTGAAAGAGTTGTTAGAGATGGTTCTACTTCTACATATAGAATTATAGTTCCAAAAGGTACTACGCCTCCAGAAATTACGTTCCCTTCAAATTATTTCGTACCCGCTTGTCCTACGTGTCCAGATGGTTTTACAGCAACAGCTAAATCTTATAAATTTGTTTATAGATTAGAAGAAGCTGCTCCGGCAACAGTGCCAACTACTCCGTCTACTGTTCCTACATTTGATGCGGCTGTTTCTACTGTTACAGCGGTTGGGTACCAATTTTTAGGCCATTCAAATGGTATTTCTACATTTTATGCTTTTCTTACTAATCCTGTGGCTGATGTTACAGCAGCAGCTAAATTAAAGCAATCTCTAGTTTACACAATGGAAGAAGTTCCAGTGTCTTGTATTTCTGATGTAGATGTTACTGTTGAATTTGCTGTTACAGGTGTTCGTTATAAAACATCTCGTTTATTGTCTATCTCTCTTGCTAAAGAATGTGGTAGTGCTAATTCTAGCTTGGAAGCTATTAAAGCTTTTTACTTAGCTAATAAAGAAGCTTTATCTGCTACAGCTGTAGTAAAAGCATCAACTGATTGTGGTGAAGTTATTACTATGCGTCAATTAAACAACGCTTTCTTGGAAGATGGTTGTAATACTAAAGCTGATGTAATGTATGATAACTTAGCTCCTTTTAACGCTTTTGTTTGGGAAGCCGGTGATGAAGCTCCATTTGAGCCTGCTAATACTTGTAGTGTTGGTATTAAAATCACAGCTGCTTATACAGATACCAAGTTTGGTAACTGTTCTTGGAATCCTATGGATTTACATGATATCCAACCACTTGAAATTTATGTTTCATTTATTATGGATGCACCTGAATGCGAAGAAGTTAAGTGGCCTGTTTCAGAGATGCGTGCTGGTTATCAAGGAAAAGGATATGGAGAAACTATTCTTCAAGAATATCTAATTTTCTTAGGTTACAAGAATGAATCTTGGCAGTATGACCATAGAATGCGTGAGGTATTAGACTTTTATGCTGATCAAGTAATTGACAGAAATAAAATGTATGATCGTTATGTTCTTCAACACTTTATTCCATTTGGTGATGGTTCTAGACTTAGAATGGCTCAAGAGCTTTATACTCTTCACTTCATTCTTCCTGCTAATCTTCCTACAAATGATGTAGAAAACTTGCTTGGAACTTATGCTGCTTCGAATGGTGTTATGCTTGAAAGCTTCGTATAAAAAGTAAAAAATAAATTAACCTTTAAGGGAGGGACTTAAAAACTCCTTCCCTTTTTTTCTCTCTATTATGATATCACAACTATTTTTAGATTTTCCTAATATAAAAAATACCAAAGTTCTCAGAATATCTGATAGTTCCCAGTATAATGAATCTATAGATGTTACATGTGGTCAACTTTTAATAACTCCTCCTGGCTTTAGTTATCCAGCGGGCTTTAATGTAGACCCTTATTTTTCTGTTGTATTTAATACAGCTTCTTTAGGTCTATCTGGAACTTGCCCTACTTGTGAATTATCCGATTTACCTGACGGCATTTATATTGTATATTACTCTATAAGCCCTAATGAAATTCTTAATGTTGAATACAATCACATGAGAATAGCTTTACTTGAAAAAACTTACGCAGAGCTGCTTTGTTCTTTATATGCTAGAGAAGGTACTTTTAAAACTGAAGAGTTTGAACAACAATTAAAAACTCTGAAGAAAATTAAAAGACAAATGGATGCTTGTGTTATTCTTGTTGAAGAAAAGCATTTAAATGAAAAAGGAATAGAATTATATCAAAAAGTAGAAAAAGATTTAAATAAGTACAAAGGCCAATTAAATAAATGTAAAAACTGTTAATAATGAGATGTCAAAATTGTAATACTTTTGTAGGATGTCCCTCTTGTTTACATATGATAAACGGAAAAAGGGTTTGTGGTAAATGTTATCTTGCTTTAAAAAAATTAACCTAATGAATACTTTCTTAACTTCTTTACGTAGTAAAATAGCTTGTTGTTTTGCTGATTCTGTTTATACTGATTATGAACAAACTCGTTATGGCATAAATAACTGTAAAGAGGTTTTAGAAGACAATGATTTAAACAGATATGAAGACTATCTTTATATTTTAAATGTTCTATTATTGGATTATTGTGATAATAATACATTAGAGCAGTATAAAGAACAAAATATATTTGTATCAATATATAAAGACATTAATGCTTTACAGTTCAAAGATAAAACTAATAGGTTTTTTAGAAACCCTATTTATGGTAAACTTGATTGTGAGCATTGTAATATAAATAAAATAATAAATTTAATAAACTCCTTATAATGGCCCCAGTATCAAATAATAGTGCCGCAAGAATGATGTCTTCTGATGAAGTATCTTGGCAAGGTCCTACTAATTTAGAAGGGTTTGAATTTTATAAAGGTTTAAATATAACAGGTTTATTTCTACAATTTTTAGATAAATTAACTGAATTAAAAAGTTATTCATCTTTAAAAGATGTAGATTTTACATCTTTAACAAATATTAAACCAACTAATTTAAATCAAGCTATTACATTTTTAATAACGGCTATAAATGATTTAAAACAATCTCCTGGCTCTACACCTGTAGATGTTGTGAGAAAAGTTTTTAATGTTACTTATAAATGTTTATATAATATTAATGGCATACAAGAATTTAATTCTGACGATGAACTTATTCAAGCTATTATTAATAAAGTTTGTGAGAATGATTCATCAATTTCTTTATTAAATGCTAAAACAACTTCTTTATCTTCTAGTAATACTTTACTTATTAATAAAGTAGTTACATTAACTAATGAATTAAGAGATTTAGAGGGGGCATTAACAGCCTCTTTAGTTAGTGGGTTACCAGTTACATTAGAAACATTTTTTAGCGAAATTAGGGCCAATAAAGCTGCTAATGATTTAAAAATTGGGTCAATACCTGATTTTGAAAATGCTATGACAGTTACTGGTGATAATGTGCTTGTAACAAATGAATATGGTACAAATGCTGCTTATACCTTACAACCTCAAAAAGTTTCAGAATATTTAAAAAATTTAGGTGTTATTTCTTATGACCTTTTAGAAAGGGTTAAAAATTTAGAGATTAATACTAGTTTGGCTTCTTGTGGTGATATTAAGATTAACTTTAGTATGGAGTTTAATGTTGATAGAACAGTTATGACTATTAAAGCAAATAACTCCACAGGTACTTATATTCCAGATGATTTTGTTGACGATGGTTCTTATATAACTATTACTGATGCTGAAAATGTAGAATATACTTTCGATGTTGTAATGACTAATAATTTAATTACATCAGTTCAATTAAATGACGTTGGTTTAGGTTTACTATTAGATTATAATGTAACAATTTTTCATAATTTTAGAAGTCTTCGTACATCTAAAGTGTGTTCTAATTTAACTACTAAATTTGCTCATTATCAAAATAATACTGATATGGCAAGTATTAATACTAGTATGACTGGTTCAGCTTATATTGAATTTTTAAATCCTGCTACTAGTGCTTTTGAAAATATAAATGTTTCTGGTGGAAGTACCTACAATATTCCTGCAAATGCAAATATTGTAATGATAATGAAGACAGATGATTTAGTTTTAAGTTCTTACAATGCAGCTATACAAAGTCAATTTGCTAATACATTACCTAATGTAACATATACAGCACTTATTAGGCCTCTAGTTGATCCAGAAGGTATTTCTATTTATAGTCATATAATTAGTTCATATGAAATTTATAAATTTAATAATACTTTATTAGGTACTGAAATGTTTATAAACGGGTCAGATTTAAAAGACCCTCTTAATGCAACAATTAATGGGACTGCTATAGGTGATATAATTGAACATATAAATAATGTTATTCCTAAACATTTAGGATATTTAACAGATTTAGAAATCATTCCTTCAACTGTTAGTGAGTTTTTTGATATTAAAATAACATTTAAAGCTCCATTACTTCCTGTTACACCTAGATTTGGTTTAAAATTAAGAAATACTTTAGGTTCTCCGGGGTGTGTAAGTTGTGAACAAGATATTTCACCTTCTTTATGGATAAGTTCAAAAATAGATTAATATGCAAACAGAATATTGTGGGGGGTGTGACCCAATAGAAATCACACCTATTGAACCTTGTGATTTAGGTTGTCCACATGGAATTATAACAACTGATTGTATCGTTCATAAGACTGATATAACTATACCTACCTGTTTAAATTTTCCTAAAGAAACTAGTTTAAGTAATATTATAAAAGCGTTTGATGAAGCTTTTTGTAATATAGTTTTTCAAGACTCTATGGTAAAAGTATCATCTACTGATGAAGAGTCTGGTTATTTAGAAGATAAAATAAAAATTAACTCTAATGGCACCTTAGTTAAAACTAATGTTGGTGGAGTAGAGTATTTAGAATTAGTTATTAAGCCTTTTGATTTAACTTTAATAGATTGGGGTGTTTGTGAGTATTGTGAAAATACTATGAAATATTGTCCTGATGGTTATATATACAACCCTATTACCGATAAATGTAGAGGAATAGAATGTGACTGTGATTCTGACTCTATTATACCTGAAGAGATCCCATATGCTGCTGATACAATTGAAGAGGCGGTAAATAAACTTTTATCTATAATTTGTTGTTTAAAACAAGAGATTGCAGATTTACCTCCTGTAGACCCTGATTTATCTGAAATTAATTGGGAGCTTTGTAATCCCTGTTTTGTAGAAGACGATCTAGGGAATCCTCAAGATCCTTTTGAAAGCCCTACTACTTTAACTGAGGCGTTTGATTTAGTTTTACAAAGAATTTGTTGTTTAAATGAAGCAATTGCTACGTCTAATTTAGCAGTAAAAGTTTTTTATGTAGATGGTAATAATACTAAACCTGGAGATGGTTCAATTCTAAATCCTTTTAAAACTATTGATTTAGCTATTGATAAAATTATAGGTTCTGGTACAAGAGTTTCTCCGGAATATACTAACATAAAAGTAGAAGTAGCAACTTTTGAATACACCGTAACTACTAATTTATTTGTTAATGGGGTAACAATAAACTTTTCTACAGGTTCTATTATTAATCATAATGGAACAGGTTATTTAGTTGAGTCTACAGACCCTGATATTATTTATCAAAGATTTAATATTACTGGAGGCTTATCTTATAAAAGAAATAACTTTAATAGTGGATTTGTGAATATTGAAAATCCTAAGTATGTAAAAGTTCATTTTGACTCTTGCGAGGATTATGCTGATGGTGCTAGCATAGGTAAACCTTTGTTTAAAGTAAATTCTTTAGGCAAAATTGGTATTTATGTAGGAACTTTAATTGTGTCTTTTGATACTATAATTAGGTCTTACGCTGACACTATTGTTGAATCTGTTGGTCAAACTACTTGTTTAGTTCAAGGAAGATCTAAGTATACTTCAAACATAGTTTTAGGGGCTAGTGTTACTTCTGGAATAAATAATACTACAACATTAAATAATATTATAAAGTATGTAAACACAAATGTAGCAATTCTAAATACTGACGTAAGTCTAACAAACGTTAGGATATTAGTATCAGAAGCAGTTAAAACAGTTTTTTATATTAAAGGTTCTTTAACGTTTGGGGTAAGTAATTTTTCTAATATAGATGTTTATCCTTATGGCACAACACCTACTTTTCCTGATCTTTTTAGTGTAGATTTTACAGATAATTTTGAGTCTTTTATTCTTGAAAATATAGTTGTACAAGATACTTTTAGTACTTCAACTCCGGGTTATTTTATTAACTCTCCAGTTTTAAGAAGGGTTGCTATGTATAATAACAGGATGCCAATAGGGATTAAACCTAATTTTACTACTATTAATATGGATTTAAAAGCCAGTGGGGCATTAAGAGCTTCTATGAATATTGTAAATGGTAAGATAATGTTTACAGGTGTAGAATCTTTTGTTTCTACTCCTACTACAGGTCAAGGATATTTTACAAATATGGTTTACGCTACTAAAGATGGCACTCTAAAAGTTATACAATAATGAAAAATAAAAATCAAGGCGCACAAACTAATTTAAATTATTTACCAACTCCTTGTCATGGTTGTCCTGATGTAGTTGATTCAGCTTGTGTTTTATATAAAGGAGTAAAAACAAATTTTCTTGAAATCCCTCCTGATATTACTATAGAAGAATTTATTAAAGTTGTTGATAACACTTTTTCAATTCTTTTTACAGCGTTAGGGAATTATGAATTAAAAATAACTCCTTGGGAAGCAAAATCTTATGAAGTTAATGAAAAGGTTATTTATAATGGTATACTTTATATGGCTACTTCTACTACAACAGCTACAGAAATTCCTGGTTCTAGCTTAAATTGGCAAATTATATTAGGTTTAAATACTTCAGGAAGTAGTAACATTGTTATTGACATCATTGTTCCAACTTTATCTTGGCAATATTCTTTACCACAAGACAGAGATTATATTGTAAAAACATATTTAAATTCTGGTGAAGAGATATCTGGTCAAGTAATTAGAGTTGGTACAAATTTAGAAGTTAACTTTAGTTCACCACAAGAAGGAAGATTGGTAATATTTATATAATATTTAGCATGAATGATAAAAAATTTGGGGTAGATATTAATTTATTAATGTCTACTCTGAAAAATACTAGATTTGAAAATTTATCGGTAGACCCTGTATTAGGAACAGCTCAAGAAGGATATGTATATTTTAACACTTTAACAAATACTTTAAGAATTTGGGATGGTGTTAATTGGTTAATGTTAAGTTCTAATGTAATTGCAAATATAACAACTTTAGGAATTGTAAAAGGTGGAGGCAATATTGATATTGGTTTAGATGGTACACTTTCTGTTAATTTGTCTGATTACGCCACTGAAGATTGGGTAGAATCAAGGGGTTTTTTAACTTCTGCAAATTTGGTTGGTTATGCAACTGTTCTTAGTCTTACTTCAGGTTTAGCTTTAAAGTCTAATGTTGGGCATATGCATACCCATTATGATATTGTAGATTTTGATACAGCTGTTGCTAATCACCCTAATGTTATTTTAAATTCTCTTAATAGACATAGCCATAACAATAAAATTGTTTTAGATGGTATAAGTTCTTCTAGAGTTATTGCTTGGGATAATACTGTTCGTTATGATGTTTCACAAGCTTTAACACCTGCACAAAAGCAGCAAGGTAGAGATAATTTAGGAATAACGAGTTATTCTGGTGATCTTACTTATACACATGATCAAGGTGCACCTAGTTCCATGTGGATTATTTCACATAATTTAAATAAATATCCTTCGGTAAGTGTTGTAGATACTGCTTCAAATATTGTGGTAGGAGCTATACATTATTCTGATCTAAATAATATAACTATAAAATTTAACTCTGCTTTCAGTGGTAAAGCACATTTTAATTAATCATGGCACAAACAACCCACATAGTACACATTGATCTTAATAACAATCAGTTATTAAATGCAACATTGCAAAATTTAGCAACCTTTCCTTCTACAGTCCCTTTAACTGAAGGTTATATTTTTTGGCATACAGTAAATAATACAGCCTACTGTTATACAGGGTTATCTAGCCCTAATGATTGGTTGGATTTAGGAAGTATTTACGTACATCCTACTTTTACTGGTGCGGCTCAACCAGCATCCCAGTTAACCGGTGCAAGCGTTATTTCACAAATAACACTAACAAATGGTCACGTAACTGGTGTAGCTACTAGAAATCTTACCCCAACTGATATTGGAGCAGCTGGTCTTTCTCATACACATACTTTTAGTGATGTTATAGGATTGCCTAATAACACTATTTTAGGAAATGTATCAGGAGGAACTGGTGCAGCTCAGGCTTTAACACAAGCTAATATGCTTGCTTTCTTAGGTATTGCCTATGGTAGTTTAGCTTTGTTAAATACTGGTACAGATACTGTTCAAAGAACTTTTACTCCTAAGGATATTAAAGATTATGTTGCTGCTCAAATAGGTGCAATATCATCTGTTTCAAATTTAAGTTTAGGTACCCGTACCGCTACTACTATGCCAATTGCAAATAGTAATGGAACTGGTGTTACTTTACCTATTTCAACAACTTCTCTTGCTGGTTTAATTTCAGCAGCAGATAAGCTTAAATTAGATGGTATAGCTTCAGGTGCAAATAATTATGTTCACCCAACATTTACTATTAATAATGCCTTTTCTACCGCAGTTACATCTGGTTTAACTGTATTAAGTAAAGTTACAATAAGTAGTGAAGGTCACGTTACAGAGGCTTTAGGAAGAACTTTAACTGCCGCTGATATAGCTGTTGTAATGATTAATGATGCTATTTCAAATGGTGTAAATACTACTTGGAGTTCAACTAAAATTAACACTGAAATTCAGACAGCCGTCGGACAAGCATCTACGGGTGCTTTAATTTATCAAGGAGCTTTTACTCCTACAACTTCCAGCACTGCTCCAACTCCTACTACTTCTGGTACAATTAAAAAGGCCATGACTTGGGTAGTTGCCGGTGTTACAGATGATTTCGTTTGGAATAGTACTACATTAAGTAATGGAGATATGGTTATCGCATTAGTTGATGCTGCTAGTTCCAGCAACCTGGCTCATTGGCAGATCGTTAATAAAAATATTCCAGAAATTTTAGACGCTAGTTTAACTGTAAAAGGTATTATACAATTAGCTTCTAATGCGGAAGGATTAGCAGGTACTGATTCTAATAAAGCAATTACTTCTTCAGTGTTAAAAGCTGTTTTAGATGCAAGAGTTGGTGGGTACGCTGCTAACTTTGGCGATAGCGTTGCTACTTCATTTACTATTACTCATGGATTAAATTCTCAAGATGTTGTAGTACAAGTACAAAGAGTTTCTGATAGAAAAGAGATTATAGTTGATTGGGCTGCTTCTACTGTAAATACAGTGACAGTCTTAGTAAATGTTGCACCAACTTCTGGTCAATACAGAATCATAATTAAAAAATAATAATGGCTAGTAATATTTTTAATGCGGATTTAGAGGTTATAGGAAAATTAAGCGTTAGTAATGTTACTAACGCTTTAGGCGATGGTGTACTTACTTACTCTTCATCTGATGGAGTATTTCATGTAAGAACTGTAGCACAGTTAAAAAGTGATTTAGGTGTTATATCTACAGAAACAGATCCGACAGTGCCAAGCCACGTTAAATCTATAACTACTATTAATATTTCAGATTGGAATAATAAATTTGATGCTAATAAAGTAAAGTCTGTTTCTCAAATAAACGATTTTACTTTGTCCCAAGGTAATTTTAAAATCGAAAATGAATCATTTATTGGTTTAGGAATATACAACTCTGTTTTAAATTTTGGACAATATAGTGCAGGCGGATATTCACAACAACTGATAGTTCCGTTCGAAAATGGAATAACATCGCAAGCGTTATACCTAAGAACATCAACTGGTCTAACTTGGGGCACCCCGATTCGTATGTGGAGTTCTAATGATTTCAGTCAAATGAATGTTAATAGTTGGAACAATTTTGTATCTACGCTGAATATTACGGAAGTCGCAAAGCCTAAAGTCTATGCAATCAACTCAAACCACTATTACTCTTCGATTTATGCTGAACCTTTATCTAACAATAGTATCTATTCATTAGGTTCTATGGTTATGTATGCCAATGGCTACTGGTATGGCGAAAATATTGGAACTAAAAGTGCTGGTGCTGGTGTTCCGACTTATCGAAATGAAATGCGTGCAGGTATTGTTCTAAGTGGAAATTCTAACAACGGTGGTCAACAACTGATGTTTGATGAAATTGGTCAAATATATGCAAGAGGTGGAACAGGGGCTTGGAACAGATTTTGGAGTGATTTAGATTTTGACCAGAAGGTTATCTCTAAACTTAAATCATTATTTCAATCTACTTTCCGTGCTAGATATATTAAGTTGACAGCCTCTAGTGTATCAGGATGGAATGGTGGGTATATTTCAATGACCGAATTTGAGGTTTATTCTGATTTTGTAAACGTCGCACTAAGTAAAACAGTAACAGGAACTAACATCTCTTCATTTAATGGGCAGCCAGCTTCAATTTTAGTTGATGGTGATACTGGGGGTTTCTCTTATTTTAATAACACAAATATTCTAGGTGAAGTAGTCATTGACTTAGGCGCAGAATATGATATTACCCATGTAACAGCTCATGGTTATTTCGATATTCGTACAAAGATATCTCACAGTATTGATGGCATTACATACCAATTACTTACGGACATAAAGGGTGTTGCTGGTGGCCCAAATGAAGCAATATCATACTCACAATTACAAAAAGACATTGAAAATTCAAGGGTATCTTATGATTGGGGAAATCATGCTGCCGCTGGCTACTTGACATCAGAAATTTCAGAGTGGGAAGAAAATACTTATGAATACGCTGTACCATACCCTCATAATGGAATAGGTAGTAAGGGAATAGATACTAATGGAGGTTATTCAAGTAAGACACAAATAATTTCGACAAATAGCAGCGTAGATAATAATGTAGAACACGTTATTAGGTGGGATAATGGTACAGGAGATATTGACCTTAATATTCCATTAGCGGTAAACTTTAAAGACCGCATAATAACAATCTCGAATAGAAATTCAGACTCTTCTATTCGGTATATTAATCTTACTGGAGAAAGCG
>ENA-UPXM01005068-UPXM01005068.1-activated-sludge-metagenome-genome-assembly--contig:-NODE-5068-length-13049-cov-4.284824_pt1 | contig 13049 bp, 12 predicted proteins | sample MGYA00238178_ERZ772708 | MGnify/ENA primary metagenome ERZ772708 (study PRJEB29002, sample SAMN05720212) | activated sludge metagenome | isolation source: anaerobic digester from wastewater... | reverse complement strand
TTGAATAATTGAATCTTGGAAAATACCAAGCATAGCACCCTGAAGCTGCTCAACACCATCAATGGAAATATCGTTAATATGCGTAATAACATCACCAACTGATAAAGCCGAACGCTGTGCCGAACTTCCCGACATTATGTACAGAACTTCAACACCCGAACCTTTTTGGGAGGAAGGAAATTCTTTTTTTGTAATTCCATAAAAACCTGTCCAAGAGTGTTCAACCTTTCCCTTATAGAGGGCGGGTAATAATATTTTTAAGTATTCTACAGGTATGGCAAAATTTAACCCTTCATATTCCATAATTCCTGCAAAAACGACGGCTTTAACGTTACCGTTTTTATCAATTATGGGTCCCCCTGAATTACCGGAATTTACGGCTGCGTCAATCTGCATCACTTGTGCAATAGAAAACAAGTACCTGTCTTTTGCAGATACAATTCCGGATGTTATTGTATTTTCCAGGCCGAGAGGGGAACCTATTGCATATATGGCATCGCCGACATCAAGATCTGCAGACGAACCGAGCGAAAATACATAGGGAGGAATAGCTTCTGTTTTAAGCAGAGCAAGATCTAAAGCTTTGTCATATCCAATTACTTTGGCAGGTATGCGTGTTGCACTGTCTTTATATAGTTTAACATAAACTCGAGAGTAGCCTTCATAGGAGGTATCTACCTCGCTTTCAATTACATGATAATTTGTTACAAAATGACCTTTGTCATCTATAAAGAAACCCGAACCAATAACCCGGTCAGCATACCCCATTCCTTTTTCTACTTTAATTCCTCTATCAACCCACACTGTCACCGTACCGGATAAAAAATCGCTCACTTTTTTTTCAGACAGCGTTTCAATTTGAGAAGTAAGGTCATCTGAATTTATCTCATTATCTTTTTGTTGTGAAAAGAAAGATGTATAAGTTTCAGCTTTTTTTGAATCTACTGATTTAAGAGACATGTAATATCTTGATGAAGCAGCATAATCCTTATCTTCAATACTTTTTTGGAGGAATCCAATGACTATATCTTCACATTCAGCAAAAACCTTTTCACTGTCATCATCAAAGGAATTCTTAGTGCTTACTAGTAAATATGAGCGCCACAAAGATTTTACAGGCTCAGTATTACGTACTTCAACTATATTTTGAATTTCATTATTTCTCGCATCCAGTTCGGTGTAATTAAGAGGAGTGTATTCATTGACAGATTTTGAATTGCATGAATAAAGTAAAAGCACACAAAGAAGTACAGAAAATATTTTATTCATTAATAAATTCTCCAAAAAATAGATTATTCACTTTAATTGCTAAGACAAGACCTTTTGAGTCCTTATCAGGTGGAACAAGTATTCTTAATCCCTGAACATTTTCCTTTTGCAGGGCATTTAGCGCCCGTAAAGCATATGAAGAGTCGGGAACAGGTCCAAGCCAATAAAAAGGAAGATCCGTGAGCTTAGTAATAGAAATTTGCTCTTTTCCAATAAAAACTGAAACAGGCTCTCTGTTTTCAAATTTTATAAGAACAAGAGAATTATCAAGTGGATGTAGAAAAGAAACAGTTTCCTCTAATCCTTTATCCACCGTATTTTTTTTCTCATAAATTACATCCCAAACTCCGTCTTCATCGGAATCCCATGAGGTTTTAATTGAACCGTCATTTAAGTACTCTTCCATAAAATCGATGAGAGCATTGTCATTAGTATCTGCAACAATTTTTGTTACAAAGAGTCCCTCATTTGCACTTAAACTTCCAAACAAGTTTTTATACATTGAAGAGGACTGTGTTTCATTAAGATATAACGAACTTACCCCGGGGTCAAATGCATACATTTCAGATACTTCATAAGAACCATTTCCATCGTTATCAACATTTCTAAAAACAAGAAGTCCGTCTTCAAAAAAACCATAAGCATAAGGTTTATCATTTTGTGTATAGACAGCAGTCTTTGGAAGCGAGTCTCTCATTGAAAACCTTATAACCGTGTCATTTGAAGAACCGCCTCTAACAACAATTTCGGAAGCATTCTGTAAAAAAAGATTCAAAGGAATAAATTCCGTTTGTTGTTCTAGAGAAGGAAGATAAAACACCAAGTTTCCAATAATAGGAATTAGTTCCATTGTAAAAGGTTTCCAGTCAACACTGCCGTCAACAAGCTGTATTTCCATTGGATTCATAGTATCTGTTGATACAGCGGTGTCTATGTACGGATATCTTCCGTAATAAAGTTCAAAATTATTATCATAGCAGGATATCTTTACCGGTACTCCGTAATCAAGTTCGGAATACCAGTTTTCAAGACCGTCTGCATTTTCATCATATGAAATAGCAGAGGGTCTTCCCCATAAATATGCTGCAGAAAAATCATCTTCCCCGTCTCCGGTTTTATCAAAGAGTAAGGTTCCTGAAAATGATTCAAGTTTTGATGCAGCTTCTAAAAAAGCTTCTTTAGATTTTATTAAGGAAAGGACCTCAAAAAAAACCGATCCTGAAATTTGAGATTCTGCATAAGAAAATAAGGTGCTTACCGCTTCAAGTTCCGACAATATGCCTGCTTCCAAAAAGGCTGCAATAAATAAGGGATTTTTATTTACAGCTCGTTTATATTCTTTCAAGTATCTCTCTTTTTGGGATCCTTGAATAAAATAGGAAGCAAATAACAGTATGTCGCTGTCGGTATCTTTCCATGAATCTGTCATATTAAGCAGACTTTGAAGAAGTTCTTTGTAATAAGCATCACCCTCATTATAGGTAAATCGTTCCTTAGTGAAAAACAAAAGAGGAAATCTCGTATCCTTCGGGTAAGATTTTCGGGCATTTGCAACTATTTCACGTGCTTTTTTTGCATCTGAAAGTTTATAGTATGCTTGCGCTCTTATGTATTCAGCATCACTGGTAAGAATGAAGGGTTTGGAATTCAACACATCCAGGGCTTTTTTTTCTTCACCTGTTTTAACCAAAACCTGTGCATTGAGTATTCGCGCTGCCTCAGGAGTATAATAGAGCCATTGACCGGCTTGTAATGACTGCTCGACAGCCTCTCTAATCTGATATTTTGGACCACCCTGAAATGAAAGAAGCAGAGCTTTTAAATACCATAGATCAGGAATTGACGTATCATATTCCAAACCAGTAAGAACTAAGGAATATGATTCCTCATAATTAAGCTGTATAACAGCAGTCCTCGCCAGTTCTAAACATCGTTGGGCGGTTCTATAATTAGCCATTTGAAAGTAGGAAGGAACAGGTGTTTGGCCGCTTACAGGTAATACAAAATAAAAAAACAAACTCAGCAATATAAGAATTGATTTTTTTATATACCTGTTCTCTGCCATGGAAACCTCTTTTATATAGTAGTTGACTCTATTGCAGCTTCTTGAAGATTTAGAAGCGTTCTAATATCAGAGTCGGTTAATGTTTCATGCTCAACAAGCGCATTTGACAGTTTTTCGAGCATATCTCTTTGCTTAGTAAGAATATCTATTGCAGCATTTTTTGCTTTTTCTAAAATATTTTTTACTGCACTGTCAATTTGATGCGCAGTATACTCAGAATAACCCTTATGGCGTGCAATTTCCTTACCCATGAAAATGGGTTCCTCATCCTGTCCATAAGAAACCGGGCCAATTTCATCGGACATACCCCATTCACAAACCATCTTATGAGCTAGTTCAGTAGCACGCTGAATATCGTTTTGAGTTCCTGTTGTTGTTTCTCCGTATACAACCATTTCGGCAGCCCAGCCCCCAAAAAGAATTATCAGCTGATCCATAATCCAGCTTTTTGTATGGGCATAGGAATCTTCTTTCGGAATACCCATTGTTAGGCCTAAAGCCCGGCCCCTGGGAATTATTGTAACCTTATGAAGAGGATGAGCGTTCTTTACAAAATAGTAAGGAAGTGCATGCCCTGCCTCATGATACGCAGTCATTACCCTTTCCTTTTCAGGCAGCACCATTGATTTCCGGGCTAATCCCATAAGTATTTTATCTCTTGCTTCCTCAAACTCTACATCGCTAACTTCAGTTACAGCCTTTCTTGCAGCATAAAGGGCTGCCTCATTAATCATATTTGCAAGATCTGCGCCGCTCATACCGGATGTCGCACGAGCATACTTGGAAAGATCAACCTCTTTCGATATTTTAATTTTCTTTGCATGAACCTTTAGAATTGCTTCACGTTCTTTTATATCAGGCAACGACACATGCACTTGACGGTCAAAACGGCCCGGTCTTAGCAAGGCTGGATCCAGAACATCGGGACGGTTTGTTGCAGCAAGCACAATAACGCCTTCTTTACTTTCAAATCCGTCCATCTCAACAAGCATTTGATTAAGAGTTTGTTCCCTTTCATCATGCCCGCCGCCTAAACCTGCACCTCTTGCTCTTCCGACAGCATCAAGCTCATCAATAAAAATAATACATGGAGCCATCTTTCTCCCCTGATCAAAGAGATCGCGAACCCGGCTTGCTCCAACACCAACGAACATTTCTACAAAGTCGCTTCCGGAAATATGCAAAAATGAAACATTAGCTTCCCCTGCAACAGCCCGTGCGAGCAATGTTTTACCGGTTCCAGGGCTTCCAACAAGCAAGACGCCTCGGGGTATTTTTGCACCCATCGTAAAAAACTTTTGAGGATTTTTTAGAAAATCTACAATCTCTGCAAGTTCTGTTTTTGCTTCTTCCTGTCCGGCAACATCTGCAAAGGTCAATTTCTTTTTTGTATTATCATATATGCGCGCCTTGCTTTTTCCGAACTGCATCCCGCGTGAATTCTGCATTGCATTCTGCCTGAAAATAAAAAGAATAAACAAAAATGTTAACAGCCATGGAAGTATTGAAACCAGTATACTTAAAAAACTAGGAGAAGAAACAGCTCCAGATACCGGTATTTGTTTTTCTGAGAGAAGAGGCATTAATGCAGTATCGTCGTAAGGAATTATTGTTTTAAAATATGATAAATCGCCGTTGCCTAACCGTATCATGCCGCGAATTTCACGTTGATCTACGACTACTACTTCACTAACTTGATTCTGCTCAACAGCAGTAATAAATGAAGAATACGTTATATCTAGATAGTTTCCTGTTGTTTTGCCGAATAAAAGATACACGACAAGAATTATCATCATTGCAGTGAAAAAGAAAAACCCAAATTTATTTTTTGGAGCATTTTTTAAGTTAAGATTATTGCTGTTACTCATTATTATTCCTTACAAAGTCAACATATACAGGGATTCCCGATGAAACACCCTTTAATTGTTCAGTTTTAAGTATATCATGTTCTACTTGAATCATACAGGGAAGCCTTACAAGATTATTTCTGTTATGATGCAGTTTCTCATCACCAACAGAAGCTGATACGGTTAATAGTCCTGAATCAAGAACAATAGAACACTCTTTTTCTATTATACCAAAAAAATACTGAATTTTTCCAGTAGCAGAAAGTTTTTTAACATATAGTTTATCTTTTTTTTGATAAAAAGTAATTTCTGCTGTTTCGCATCGTATTCCGGAGGCAGCTTTTTCAATAATCGCAAAAGGTATACGCTGTGTAACCCCTAAAATTATGAGAGCCTTGTATACATATCGTATACGCAGGGCTATATGAAACGAGAAAAACTTCTCGGCACTTGTACTTAAACATTCAAGGCTCTCATTATTCCAAATATCCTGCATTTGTGAATTAAAAAAATCTGCATCATAGGAAGCTTTTGCAGCTCCGCAGAGGGCTCCGTTTTCCCACCCGGGCACAGATGCAGATAAAAATGGTATAACCTCATTTCTAAGCCTGTTCCGCAAATAAGAATTATCTGAATTAGTACTATCAGTACAATAGTTAATACCTTTCTTATCAAGATAGAGTTCAATATCCCTGCGGTCTACATGTAATAATGGTCTAAAATAAGGCTTTCTTTCCTGTTGAATACCGTACAAGGCCGATGTTGAACCCTGCAGAAAACGCTGAAGAAGAGTTTCCAACTGATCATTTTTTGTGTGTGCAAGAAAAATATGAGAGGCCCCGGTGTCTTGTGCTGTTTTTTCAAAAAAATCATACCGTATAAAGCGGGCGGCTTCTTCGATGCCTTTTTTCCTTGCGAAAGCTGCAGAATGAATTACCCCTTTATCAGCTTTTTTTTCAATAAAAGATACATGATTTTTTTTACAGAACGCTGCAACAAATAAAGCATCAGAGGCACTGTCCTCTTCGCTGCGGATATTATGATTAACAGTAATCACAGAAAAAGGAATTGAAAGATCAGGAAGGTAGTCCATGCATAAAGACAACATAGCCATTGAATCAGCACCGCCGGATACAGCGAGGAGAACCCTTGTGACAGGGTAAATGCTTTTTAAAGCTGATAAAAACTTTTTTTCAATAACATCAGTTTCTTTCATGTATCCCGTGTTAAAAAATATTTTTTTGTCAAAAAAAAAGCTGACAGGTTGTATATTCCCGTCAGCCGTTCATAATAGGTACTAACTATTAGTGTAATGCATTAACTGCTGCAACAACAGCATCTACATCACTTACTACTTTAACACCTTTTCCAACCGGTACTTCTTTTACTAATAGGCTTGCACCTAATGACAAGTTAGATACATCGGCTACAATACGTACCGGAAGATCTTTTGGAAGACATTCAATCTGTATAGAAGGAATACCCTTTGCAAGATAACCGCCTTCACGTACACCGACAGGATTTCCAGCAACCTGCATCTGAATAGATACTTTTAAGGGCTTATCTTCTTCAATAGCATGAAAATCTACATGAAGATTTGAATCCTTAATAATATCATAATGTGTGTCTTTAATGAAAACCAGGTGTTTTTTACCTTCAACTTCAAGATTTACAAGTGTTGTTGGTGTTGCTGCCTTCCAAACCTTTGTAAATGCTTCTTCTTCAACAGAAAGCATTACTGCTTCGCCTTTAGAATTATACATTACAGCAGGAAGACTGCCTGTTTCTCGTAATTTTTTTGCAACATTTTTTCCGGCATTTACACGGGTTGCAGCTTTTAAAACTAATTGATCCATTTGAGGAACTCCTTATCTATACTAAAGAAATCTCACTATTATTAAACTGTTAATCAGTTTGGAGAATTCTGTTAATTAATTGGGACGACAGGATTCGAACCTGTGAATACCGGTACCAAAAACCGGTGGCTTACCGCTTGCCGACGTCCCAAAATATTAAAAGACTATGTATTGTCTACTCGTCAGCTGCAGCGCCATCTTCTACATTTCCTGCTTCATACTCTGCAAGTATTTTGTCCTGCATCTGAGTACGAAAATCAGGGCTTATAGGATGTGCAACGTCCTTGTAATCGCCACCGCTGGTTTTCCTGCTGGGCATTGCAATAAATAATCCTGTTTTACCTTCAATTATTTTGACATTGTGTACCACAAAACAATCATCAAATGTTACTGTGACATACGCCTTCAACTTGCCCTCAGCCGCAACCTTTCTAATGCGAATCTCAGTGATTTGCATAAGTCTGTCCTCCATTTAAAAGTACAAAATATTGTAAAAGTACTAAAAAATCAGCTTCATTAGAATCAGGAGGAAGTAAGTAAATAACACCTCTTCCACTTTCGGCTAAGTTTTATACAGGCAATTTCGGCTTCTTCTTTTGTCACAAAAACACCGAAAACAGAGGACCCGGAACCAGACATCTGTGTATACACAGAACCTTCAGCACTAATGTCATTAAATGCATCAGATACTTCTTTAAAACGGCTCATTACCGGAACTGTAAAGGAATTAACAAAACACCAGTCACTAACCGGCTTGTAATACATTTCCTCCAACTCAGATAAGCTTGGACCCTTCACTGTCTTTCCTAAGGCAATCTCATCATCAACCCACGAATATGCAAGGGCTGTTGAACAATGAACCTCAGGATACACCAATACAAAATAAAGATCATTTCGCGGCGTAATATTTCTTACACATTCACCGCGTCCTGTCACAACGGCACAGCCGTTAGACAAAAAGAACATTACATCGCTTCCTACTTTTGCAGCTGCTTCAAAAAGTTGATTCGAGCTCATTCCGGTATCAAACATTTTGTCTAATGCAAGAAGTAAAGAGGCTGCATCGGAGGACCCGCCTCCTAACCCGGCACCGGATGGAATTCTTTTTGTTAAAAAAACTCTTATTCCCGATTGAATACCGGATACAGTCTTAAAAACGCTGTAAGCTTTAGTTAACGTATTATCTTCTGGAAGTTCCATTCCCTCACAAACAACAGTACAGATATCGTCAGAATTATCTTTACTAATGTCCAGAGAGTCGTACAGCGAAACTCTTTGAAAAATACTTTCAATTCCATGATAAGCATCTGACCGGCACGGTAAAACATTTAGATGAATATTTATTTTGGCCGCAGCGTTTACTTTCATGCTGTCTAACATAAGCAAACATATTATAGCAAAATTGCAAACTTTGTCAAATACTTTACGTACTATAACGACATTTTTAAACACATTTTTTTTAATTAGGTTTGTACAGACAGGGATACATACATATGAATTTTTATGAATAGCCTTGAAAATGTATGAATACGTTGTATTACTTCGCATAGTAGCACTAAAATCACAAATTTACAGAGAATTTTCATAAATTTCAAAAAAAAAGTGTTTTTTTTGAGCAAAACCAGTTGACATAAGACAATGCGTAAACTATGTTTTTAGTATGAAGCACAGATTAAGGAAGTACTCGTATGTTCACTGAAATGGAATTATTGGAGGATTCATCAATGACCGAATATGGTTTCGATTACGCCTACAACGATGACTACGACGATGATTTTGATGAAGATGATTCGCTGGACGATTTCGAAGATGATGAATTTTTAGATGAGGACTTTGAGGACGATATTGAAGACTACGATGACGAAGACGAAGATTTCGACTATGATGAAGAAAGCGAAGACTTCGACTACGATGTCTTTGATGAGTAACATCTCTTTTATTCTGAGAGTTGCAAAGGTTTAAGTTTGATGCTTAACTTTGTTTAATAAAAGGGTATAAAAGTAAGGTTCACCCGGAAATACTATAAAGTACTTCCGGGTAACATTTACAAATCTTTCTACATCAGTTTTTCACCGGACTGCCAAAGCTTTTCAAGGTTGTAAAACTCTCTAGCTTCTCTTGACATTAAATGCACGACTACCGGTCCGAGGTCAATAAGGTTCCAATCATCACCGTCGGGTATTTTTCTGTTAGGGACCTTAATTTCCATATCATTGTCTTTAATATAATCTTTGACATGTTTATACAATCCTTTCCAGTGAGCAGAGCTATTTATTGTTACAATAACAAAATAATCTGTCCAGCTGTTCAACTGTGAGACATCAATAACCGATACAGATTCACCTTTGTAATCTTCCATAAGCTTTGCTATTTCTAAAGCCTTTTCTTTTATTGTCTTCATTCGTAAAACTCCTTATTTACCTACATTTACCGCACATATCTGCCGTCAAAGTCGCTTCCCAGTACAATTGTAAAATCCACTAAAGAAGCCGCTTCAAGATTAGTTTCATCAAGATCAATTTCATCGGTAACAATGCTTTCACAGCGGATGAAGGAACCTATACCCTTCGCTGCATCATTATTACCTATATGATCCATAATGTACGTTTTCTCTACATCATTAGACGGTGCATTCACCATACTCAGTACATCATAACCGACACTTTGCAGAAGAGCTGCCGTATTTTTGGCAAGTCCTTGAATTGTAGTTCCGTTTTGAATTTCAAGAACATAAATACGGTTTTGAGCACCCTCTGCACTCGATACCAATGCGCTCATAGTCTGCTTACAGACATCCTTTATTAGCTGTCCGTCATAATATGGAAACAACAGAGATTTGCCGTCAACAGAACGCAAAGAACCAGTAACAGTCTGGGGCACCAACCGCTCTGCATCTATTAACGATATCTGCAGCAGCAGTTTCTGCAGCGCCTTCTTATCAATATTCGCAGAAAACAACGATTCAATGTTTTTAAAATTTACATCCGTGAGTATCTGCGGTGATTTTTTACTAAGAGCAGATAAAAATGCAAGGACAGCTGACTGTCTTCTTTCCTGCTGAACACTGTCTGTTTCATACGTATTTTTATAATCCAAAAAACTAATAATCTTATCGCCGTCAAGATTAACTGAACCAGAAGGAAGAAGATAGAGCGTTTCTTCATCTCTAAACTCAACAGGAGAGGGTATAAAAACCCTCAGCCCGCCTAGAAAATCTGATAAAACTGCAAAGTTTTTCTGCGAAATAACAATACTAAAAGGGATCTGCACACCAGTAAGCCTTTGTATTTCTTCGGTGTAAGATTTTATACCCTTTTCTTTAAAAACAGCATCTATCCGGTCAACCCTGTTAAGCGATGAATAAATTGCCCCTGTATTACCGGGTATTTCGAACATTGCTGTTCTTTTTGCAACCGGATAATACATTAATATTTGTGTGGTCAACACTTCACCCGAATCTTCCAGAACAAAAAGAATATTTATGAGCTGGTCATTTTTTAAAATCTCTGTTACAGGATCGGTCTGTAAGTAAAAGACTAAAAAAACTGCTGTTATTGCTATTATTAAAAATATAACAAAAAGCAGTATAAAACCCTTACTCTGCTGAACTTTCGGCATTATAATTCCCCCTTCAGTGATTCATGGAATTCCAATGTTGATAATGCAACCTCTTTTTTTTGTTTTCTTAAATAGGCAATATTTTCTTCAAGAATATGAAATGCGAGTGTATTAAGAGATTTTTGAGTTAAAACTTCAAAATAATCCTTCGTCATATGAGGTCTTCCAGGTTCAATTTTATCGGCTATATATATAATTTTACCAAGATTGCTCATGCTTTTTCGGCCAAACGTATGAAAGCAGACCGATTCTAATACATCACAATCATCAATGCCGAAATCTCTTTTCAACAGCACAGATGCCGCCCTTCCATGGAGAAGGGAATTCTTTTTTTTCTCAATATCAGAAAGTGTATGACCATCCTGCTTCGCAAGATAAACCTGCACAGAACCGCTCATATCCTTGCACATATCGTGGGCTACGCCTGCTAAATACCCCAGCTTCTCATCTTCATTGTATAAACGGCACAATATCCGTGCTGTTTCTGCTGTTCTTATTGAATGCTCAAACCGCTCAGTATTAACCGAAGCCAGCGTATATTTTGTAACCTTTTTTATAAGCTCATCGAGATCTAAAACCATACAAACTGTCCTTAATAATATACGAATAAACTTCCGGTGTTACAAGATATTGCCAGCTTTTTCCTGACTGAATTTTATCTCTTATAGCACTGCTGGAGACCGGTAGAAGCGCGTTATTTAATTTTATGTGTTCGTATTCAAATTGTGACGGACAACCCCTTTCTGCGAGCAGTATGGTGCTGTTTGATGCAACAAGATTAGAATTTTTCCACCTGCTGAATCCTTCTATCAGATCGGAACCCATAATAAAACCAATCTTTCTAAATTGGGGCTCTGTTTCACTCTGCAGTTCATTGCAGAATTTTTTATTCAAATATTCAATAGTTTCATAAGTATATGATACGCCGCCTCTCTCAATTTCACATAATTCAAGAGAAAACCGTGATTCGGTGCGTATGGCAAGGGACAGCATTTCACAGCGCTGCTGCACCGAGGCGTTATACTCAAACTGCTTGAAAGGGGACACATACGCAGGAACGAAAAGAACCGTATCATATCCCAATGAAAGAATGACTTCCTGTGCGAGAGTTAAATGGCCAATATGAACGGGATTAAATGTACCCCCTAACACAGCAATTTTCATGCATTATCCTTCAATTCCCGGATACTGTTCAGTTTCATCAGAACACTGCGCTCTTGTCGTCAAAAAGTCGCTTGTATGAGTTTTTTTAATATAATTCACGTAATTTGCAGTTCCGGAGTTTTCTGTACCGGTAAATACTTGAGCTTCCATTGCTTCAACAAGAAGAATCATTTCTTTTTTAACTCTATCCAAGCCTTCTCCGGAAGCTATAGACATGGGAATGACAATATCTTCCGGATGATTTCTATATAAAACAGCTGAAAGCTCAGCCGCATTTTCTGCAGCTCCTTCAACATCTATTTTATTCAAAAGAATGATTCTGCTTTTTTGAGATAACTCTTTAGAAAACGATTTAAGCTCGCTAAGAAGTGTGTCAAACGCTGTTAGAAAATTTTCATCTGAACAATCAATTATAAAAGCGAGTCCTGCAGTTCTGGAAATATGCTTAAGAAACCGTATTCCCAATCCAGCACCGTCGGATGCGCCCTCAATAATTCCAGGAATATCAGCAATTATTATATCACGTTCATCATCTACACGAAGAACTCCAAGATTTGGAATTTTTGTGGTAAACGGATACGGTGCAATTTTTGGACGTGCATTGGTGAAAAAGTCAAGTAAGGACGATTTTCCGGCATTGGGAAAACCAACAAGACCAATATCGGCCATAATACTCAGTTCAACTTTTAAAGTACGGATTTCACCTTCTTTTCCCTCATGTGCATAACGTGGTGCCTGATTAGTAGAGGACTTAAAGTGATGATTACCCCAGCCGCCCTTTCCGCCTTTCAAAAATACATAGCGGTCTTCTTCTGCCTCAACAGTGAATTCGTAGAGAAGTTCTCCTGTAATAGAGTCGCGAATAGTTGTTCCTGGAGGAACAGGAATAACGACATCCTCTCCGTCCCTTCCATATTTTTTTGAACCTGATCCGTCTCCGCCGTTTTTTGCCTTAAAAACCTGCTTATACCTCATGTGTGATAAGGTACGTAAATTACGTTTTACGCAAAAAACAACATCTCCGCCCATTCCGCCGTCTCCGCCGTTGGGACCGCCGTTAGGTACATATTTTTCCCTGCGGAAAGCTATACATCCGTTTCCGCCTTTACCTGATCTCACTTCAATGAGAGCCTCATCTGCAAATAGAATCAAAAATCTATCTTCCTTATTTATTATTTAAAAAAAATACCCGAAGAGGATTAGCCAAAAAGGCAGCCTGCTCCGGGTACA
>ENA-UPXM01005058-UPXM01005058.1-activated-sludge-metagenome-genome-assembly--contig:-NODE-5058-length-13063-cov-39.764914_pt1 | contig 13063 bp, 8 predicted proteins | sample MGYA00238178_ERZ772708 | MGnify/ENA primary metagenome ERZ772708 (study PRJEB29002, sample SAMN05720212) | activated sludge metagenome | isolation source: anaerobic digester from wastewater... | reverse complement strand
ATTAACTTCCTCAAGAATACCTTCTTCGCTGAGAAAATCATCAAAATTAGACCCTATATGTTTTTCACTCATTTCTTACCTCTTATCTCTCTTAGTCTTTTTCGAGCCAATCTTAAATCGTCTTTAGGTGTTTTCTGTGTTTTCTTTATGAAACCATCGAGCAATATAATTTTATCGTCCTCTACAGCAATTATAACCCTTGATATTCTGTCCTTTAAAGTTGTTCGTATTTCCCACAAACCTTCACCGAGATTTTCAACCATTGGCATCCCAATCGGCCAACCATACTGGACTGTTTTTATATCTTCGCCGATCTCTTTTTTGTCATCTTTCGACAAACTTTTTAACCATTCTCTTACAGGCTCTCGCCGGGAAGTAGTTGAATAGAAAACGACGATGAGTTTTTTATTAATTGCCATTCGTTTGCTATGTACCACAATTGGTACATCTAATCAATCAGAAATCAAGGGCTACCGTTATAATTTTGAACACTCCCGATCCACATGTTGATCAGGAAGGCCAGGAGCCCCAGATTTATTAATAATAAACGAACGTTTTCTGCTCATAGCAATATGATACACAAACAAGTTGTTTAATTTAATCAAAACTATTAAGAATAACTCGATTATGACGATTATATAAAGAGCGGGGCAAAAATGAGCGTCTTATCCTATATCCGGGTGAGCACAAACACCCAGGACGTTAAGAATCAGCGATACGAGATCCTGGAGTATGCCCGGACCCATGATCTAACCATTGATCGATTCATCGAGATTGAGATTTCGTCCAGGAAGGACAGGAAACAAAGGCGAATCGAGGAAATCCTGCAGGAGCTTTCTCCGGGAGATACCTTGGTCGTATCCGAACTTTCCCGCCTGGGCAGATCGACGGGCGAAGTGATCGCGCTCGTCAATGAGTTGGTCAGAAAGAAGGTCCGGTTCATCGCCATTAAACAGAATCTCAACATCAACAACGGTCACGACATGACCAGCAAGATCATCGTGACGCTCTTTGGCCTCATGGCAGAGCTTGAGCGGGATCTTATCAGCATGAGAACCAGGGAGGCTCTTGCCGCGTTGAAGGCCCAGGGGAAGGTGCTCGGCAGGCCGAAGGGCTCCCTGGGAAAGAGCAAGCTCGATGGAAGGGAAGATGAGATCATCCGGTTGCTGAAATCGAAGGTATCGAAAGCTGCCATTGCCAGAATTACCGGCGTGTCCTGGCTGACACTCGATAGGTTTATCAAGTCCCGAGGCCTCTGCTATCTCAACTAGCATCACTAATCACAAATCTTAGGAGATCGTTCTTTTAATGCTGACATACATGCATAACATGCCATACATATATACAGAAAGGGGAAGCTTCTAAAATGGTGTCGGTAAGACTGCCAAAAGAATTGGAGGATCGATTAACGGTATTAGTCACGACTTGATCGGACAGTAACCCCCCCTATATATCGACTGAAAGTGATGGTATCGTGCCAATAGCGAAAGTCTGAGTTTTCTTTCAAAGAGTATAGATATGCATTGGATATAATTGACTGTATTCTATAGCTATTGAGCTATGATCTCTGCAATTCCTAATCGCCAGGGATGTGGGTAATTTTGATGTTAGGACTGTATTTTAATCAATAGGCTATGTGACTCTATGATTCATCCTCTGCAAGTTGCTGAGCAGTCTTATTTTTGTATAGTACAGGTCTATTTATTGCCTTACCGCCCTTTTTCTCTTCTTGAAGGAGAAATTGCATTGGCTCAGTTCTGTAGACGGCAGTTTTAATCTGTGAGTTGCTCATTGCCCCATAAATGCGAAATACATCATTGATTATCTCAAGCACATTATCATCCAGTTGGATCTCGAATCTCGGTGACGGACCCTTGGTAACAATCGGAACACCATGCAATAAATAACTACGGGCCTCATATCCCATCATTTTATCCAGATCATCTTTTAAATTTGGGACCCATGGGCCTTCCGTTTGTCTTAAATAGATATTGCTGGCAACCATATAGCCGAGCTTCTCAATAGAAAAGAGGTCGATAAGGTATAACAGTTTGGTCAGCTTGAAGTATGTCATTTTGCCAGATAGCTCAAGCAGAACACGTACTACCTGTTGCAAAGAAGATGCGACAGTAAAGTCACCACTTGTACTCTTGGCCTTGTGCTTCTTTCGATCAATTAATCCCTCGATGGGGTGGACAATTTTTGAAAGCTGTATGAAATCAGATCGTTGCTTTGGTATTGATCTATGAACGATCGCACGTGGTCCGGGATGGTACAATGGAAATAGCTTGGCCCCAAACCATGGAATGAGAGTTGCGACCCCGTCACGCAACTGAATTCCATGGGGAGAAATTCTATTCAAAGAATCAAGAGCTGTAATACCGAGACTGACAATTACCTCTGGCATAACGAGCCTAATTGTCATTTCAAGGAAAGCCATACAGTTATCAATCTCATCTCGTGTTGGAGTGCCATTTGTGCCATCCTCTTTCCTAGGATTACACAGCACAGCATTTGTTATAAAAATTTCATTTCTTTTCCACCCGATGTTTCCAAGAAGACTTTCGAAGTTATCCCCCGTTTTATCCCCATAAAGGGGTATTCCGGTTCTATCAGCTCCAAGGCGGCCAGGAGCTTCAGCGACAAAAAGGACTTTCGAATTAATATTGCCATTGGCTTCAGAAAGAACCTTATTCCGAAAACAAAGTCTTTGGCATAAATCGCAATGCTGCACAGACATGACAAGGTCTTTAAATCTGGCAACTTTGCTATAGCTCTTATAAGAGCAATTCACGCTATATCTCCTTTATAATTTATCCCGAGGCAATCCGGATCTGGATGCTTTTCAAGCGACCCATTAGCAATTGCTTTCTGTGCTAAACAACCTGATAAGCACTTTTCAAGCATCTGGCAAGAATTACATGGTTCCCGAAAATCCGTTGTAAGATAGTTACGCACAGCTTCCAAGTACGGAGACTTGTTCCAGCAGTCTGAAAGGCTCGATCCAGCAACAAGGGATGAGAAATCCTCTGTTCCAACCAATTCTGACGAATCAATTCTTTTGAATGCATCGCAGGGGTATAGTTTCAAGTCTGGTGCAATAATTAGACGGTCTATGGCAGCGCAGCATGCTGGGTTGTCATTTAACAATAGGAAGTTATAGGGAGAACCTGTGCGGATAAAATCTTTACCATACTTACTTCGGAGGCCTCTTATTCGACGTGCAAGTTGAAGGTTCTGAACACGATTTAGAGCACGTCTTTCCACCAAGGCAGCACGTCCTTGTGGAACTAATCTTAATACACTAATTCTTGAAGCACCGAGCCCATTAGCAAGAGAAGCAATTTCGGTCAGCTCATTATAATTGTCCGACATAGGGACAAAATGGATCTCTGCATGAAGACCAACTTGTATAGTATCCTTAATTGCCTCTAGCGTACGCTCAAAACTTCCAACCTTACGAGTTGTCCTTTCATGGGTAGTCGAGTTTGAACCAAATAAGCTGAATATTATTTTTGTTGTTCCGAGGTCATGAAGATGAGCAGCCTTTGTTTTGAATTCTTCGGTATTACCCGAAGAATATATCGTAACAGACATTCCATGCTTTACAGCCGCTTGTACGACATCAAATATATTGGGCCATAAGAGGGGTTCACCACCTGAGAATGCTACCGCCTTTGTTCCCATCATCTCCGCTTCTTTAAGAATCCTAAGACAATCATCATAAGATATCTCAAGAAGGTTTGATGGCCGTGCATCGCTTGAACAATGTATGCAGTTTAATTCACAGCGATATGTCACTTCAATCTTGAACTCTTTTAGCTGAAAGTGAGGCTTGTGAAACTCTATCACATTCCCTCCACAAAAGTTTTGAGAGCTGTCATTTTACCAGAAACTCCTGCATGAGACGATACACATGTAAGGGGGCCTGGATTACCATCAACTTCTTTTGCAAGGAATTTTATAAGGTTGCATAAGCCCCAATAGTTCCCATATGCGCGTTCCAGAAAGTCATGATTCCTATAGACAGCCAGAAGGCCGATTGTCATTTGCTGGCCTGCTTGTGCTGGCTCTGCTTGTACGGCTATATAGTTCAGACATGGCCCTCCCCGTGGGCGTGTAGTTTCTCCGCCAGGATTCTGTATGACTATGGTGTAAGCCGCCTTGTTCAAACGTTCTCGGCCATTGATAGCTGTGATAATATTACTAAGTTGATTTACTATTCCATTGATTGTCTCATAATAAGTCATCCTACGGAAATATGTGCCCCATCCAGTCTTGATCCGGTCGAATAACCCCCTTGTCTTGTTATATGCATCAAATAAGCTTTCCGCATCTCCCTTATGATTGTAGAGTTTATGGGGGAATATAGTGTAAGCTACATGTTTGGGACCGAGGATATCTTGGGCTCGGGCGAAGTTCTCGACTCTGTCATGAAAATCTTGATCCCACAAATCAGGGTTCTTTATATGGACTATGAGATTACGTAACTCCCAATGATAGCTAATTAGTTTATTAACGACTTCTCTCCATGCATCCTGGAAGCCATCACTTGATATGTGCACAGGCTCGTTAATCATTACTCAGCCCCCCAGAATATCATTGAAATATTATAATATTAAGCCTTTTATATAAAAAAGGAAAGGGTATATTGTTCCCCAAGAGGTTCAGCGATACACTTTGATTTCTTCAAGCGAGCAAGAGCGATGACAAAAGGTTACAATCAAGTTAAATGCATCGCGAAAGGAGCATAAAGACAGGGATTTTAGGGGGTCCATCGGATTCATAATCCAATGTTTTCTGTCACAGATATGTCCCTGAACTACTTGTAAAGCATGGCCTAATTCTGCCTCCCATAAATTCAAATCCTTGCGCCTAAAATAGTTGTAGGGGATGTAGAGATATTGTGTCAGGGAATATGTATCTCCTATACTTAAGATTACTTTCGAATATCAGAACAAGAGGATGACAGATCCAAAGTATATGTTTCTATAAGCCCGCTGCAAACTTGGCAAAGTTACGTTCTCAGAAGAAGATAGAAGCTTCGTAAATGGCCTGGGAGAAATGCTTTCCGAGAGATATCGTTAAGCTCATTGCTTCATCATTCTGAGAGATCAGAGAAAACCTTTGCTCCCGTGCCAGTATCTTCAATTCCAGAAGGTAGGGCATTTAATCCAGATATCTTTTGGAGATAGAAACAAAAAAGCGAGGTTAAAAACCCCGCCTTCATCATTATCGTATGTAGTATTCTCAGTTAGTTTTTATTATTTCTTTCCCTTGAAACGTGAGGATCACCAGCGGCTATAAGCCGTCGGATGCATTTGTTTGGCTTTCCCCATTCTCATTTCTTGATGCTCTCGTCACCTCGACGGCCAACTTTTTCGATTGCCCTTCAAGAGCTTATCTATTGGCATTTTATTATCTTCGCTCAGGATCTCATCGGTTGGGATTTCTTTAGCGCCTGATACTTTGGGTGCATATTCACGCTTGGAGAGAATTGCACCGATGAGTCTCTTTAGTGCAAGCTCTTCCCCCTGCTCTAAATCACCGAATCTAACCTCGTCGGTCAGTCTCCCAAATATATCTCCAAGGTAGAAAGATCTCGGGTTTAGGAGATTAATGTAATTGAATATCGCTTCTTGCCAACCTATGGGTCGAACAGCGGTGATAAATAATGCCATCATGTGTTTCTGAAGTTTGGATTCAGTTGTCTGTGCGCATTCATTGAGCAGTGGGCAGATTTTCTTCGATGCCAAATCGCCTCCCAATATCCTGACGATATTACATGGATTTGCTACTATGATTTCTTTGAAACGCTCATCCAAGTTTTCTGAGAATCCCTCAGCAAGCCTTATAACGAATCCGTCGTGCTTTGCCCGGCCTTCTGTTGCGAGTAGAGGGGAGAGCCAAAAGACTACTCTTGAAATCTCTTCCCACCCCCGAATAATTGCACTCGTTACTTTATGTTTCAAATCTGCTTCAACGAAGGGGCTACTCCGCAATGCTCGAGAGGCAGCCTTGATGCTGTGCAGTAGACTCAATACTGAGTAATCATTCAAAAATCTCCTAATGCTTTGGTCATAGGGTGCATCTGACTGATAAAGCGTGTCTGCATGTTTGTCCTTGATATCCGCTGGAAGGTTAGAAGACTCTACTTTCTCGGCAATCTGGCTTCGTGCCCTTTGAATGTATTCATTAGACGGATTCCAGAGTAACGGGGATAGCGGATCGAAAGAGCGCTCTATACCGATTTTTTTTGTAACCTGATCACTCAAAGAAGTCAGGTCAGAGAGCAGAGTCTCCATTGCGTCTGCCTTTTTCCCGTCTATCCCAGAGTAAAACTCTATGATTTCTGGATAGTTCACATAATTGTGGTCCTTCAGAATAAACTGCTTGAACTCGTCATCGTGACACATCCATTCTGCTGCAAAATAGAAAATCCAGTATCTGTGTCGAAATTCAAGCTCATTTCCACATCTAACAAGGATGTTGTTCTCAAGAAGTTCATCAACCATTGCTTCGACATCAAGCACGATACATCTTTTCTTGCAGATAGCCTTTAGGGTAGTGATGAAATTGTAAGCATCGAAGCTGCGGACCGCCTGTTTGACAAGATCTTTACAAAAACATCCCAGTACAAACGTACACTCTTCAATTTCTGGTTTATGGCTTAGGTACGAGAAGCTGTCGGAGTCCGTGAAGAGCACAAACAAGATTGCCCTCAACAGTTTGCTTTTGTTGAGAAGCTTCTCATTATAACTACTGTCCAAGACACGCAAGAGAGTATAACAATTGAGTGGAGTGCGGTGGATATTAATAGATTCCAAGTGTTCAGCCAAGCTGGACAGCACCACATCTTCTGTACCAATACGCCTAGTTGAGTTGTAGACAGAAACCAATTGCCGCATAGAACTTCTACTCAAAGCCTGGAGGTGCAGAAGTTTGAAGTTCTTGTTCAGTTTGGATAGATTTCCTGGAGCATTGAGGAATAAAGAGTCTTCCGCAAGAATAATTAGAGGGATATCTGGGCATTTGTCGGCGATATTCTTAACCATTTTGAAGTGGTCGATGTTGCTGGCATCCCAACTGTCAAGAACGATACACTTGAGGTCAGCTAGACCTTGATTGTAATGTAGGAGTTCATTGTCTATAAAACCGGATATTTTCCTGCCCTTTGTGTGTTCCGCATCAATATATAACCAGAAATCGTGCTTCTTAAATGCTTCTAGCCGCATATGCAGGCCGAGACATGTTAATCCGAACTCTGAAGGGGCAATTATCAGAGTGTCGCTAGGTGACTCGATCAATGCATAAAGTTCATTTGGGTCCTCATTGAAATCACGTTTCTTTGATAGCTTGGGTTCAACAAACACAATCGGTTGCCCTTTGTAGGCTTCAAGGGCATGTTGGAGTTCCATCTCCATATCTCGGAGATACCGTAGGTAAGGGTTTTCCAAGTTGACCATACCGTTATCTGCTTTCGCGAGACGGGAGCTTGGGAAAAATTCACCACCAGAGTACTCACGATAGATAATAGAAGATGGTTCGTTGTTCTCAATAAGAATGATGGAATATGCTAAAAGGGTATCCTTGCCACAGAAAAGTGGTGGAGCTGTACACATTAGCGCTTTCTGCGGTACGTGACTGTAGAATAATTCAGGGATGTGATTGTGACCAGAGAGACATACTGTGAAATTATCCATGATGAGGTGTTGGAGTTCAGTCTGACTCCAAGAATTGAGATGGTCCAAAGGATGGTGGTGGAGCAAAATTTTTACGGGACAAGTAGTTTTCCTACACCATTCGACTAAGTCCCGTGTGTAGCTAGCCAAGCGCCCTTCGTCGTTAATATCTTTTAATCCGCCAAATGAGCAGAGGGCAGTGTTCAAACAATATACCCCCACTTCTTCATTAAGACTACACCCCCAGCCCCGTGCCTGAAAAGAATCATCACATCGAGCAAATTGCCGTACAAATCCTTCGTAGTTCGAGAAGTGCCCCGTCAGCAAGGTTGAGTTGTCGATGAAATCATTGAATTTTTCTTCTTCGCCAGTGTGTTCATCATACGCTTGGATGCACTGGTCGAACGCCTCCTCCACAGAACGCTGGTCAAGATCGTGGTTTCCCGGGGCAACAATCCTGACATCCCTTTCAAGTCCTATGGCATCTAATTGGCCATCCATCTCGCGAATAAATGCTTCGTAATCACTGGAGTCCTCTCCTGCTCGAACAATATCTCCAGCAAAAGCAATGAAGAATTTGTGACTAGGCAGGGCTTTCGTCTGCTTACCCAAGTCATCTAAAAACGCCTTCATAATACTTGATGCGCCTTCTGGAGCGTCTTTGCGATAGTGAATGTCTGCCACGTGAATGAATGCATATTTCATATATTTCTATTCCTCCGTTGCATGCCATCATATCTATTGCCAACAATTACTATACTGCATATTAAAAAATAAGTAGAATGATATCATCATTATGGAATTCATTCCATGAAATAATAGCTTGATCTCTTGTTACCAGTACAGACTGATAACTATGATCTCATTCGAATATCAGAAAAAGAGGATGACAGGTCAAAAGTACATGTTTCTATAAGAAATCATTGAACTGATTAATTACAACATTTCCATCGGGGGAATGAGCAGCTATTTTCAGATCTACTCCCATCGACAAAGGATCTTCCTTAAAATGCTAATAAAAATATCCGACTAATGCTCAGATTTGGAGATAGCCGTCGCTTTATATTGAGACTGTTGGCAAGCCCTCTGTGCAGTTCCTCGCTCATCTTCCTTTCATACATCACTTAGGACTTTTGTCTTCTGGGAAACGAAACCTATAGACAGTTACCGGGCAATACCATGACTCATAATACTTAACCTCCTTGGGAACGCGCATCAAGGTTGTATCATAAGTCATGGTATTTTGTTATGATTAGTACCTTCGGATAAGTACCTGTTTTTATAGCTCCGAAATTTCATCACCTTACTCCATAAAATGGCCTCAGAAGAGGGTTGAAGAAGATTCTCAACCAATCCGGTGACTCATAGCACGCCGGTTCATGACTCATAGCACGAACCTAACTTACTGAATTTGTTTATTAAGCTCAATATTATGAAAACAAAACCATGACTCATAACACTTAACCCTCTCTGGGAACCCGCACCAAGGTTGTATCGTAAATCGTAATATATGATCTTAGTCTTAGTACCATTGGACAAGTATTTGATTTCACTACTCCGAAATCTTATCACCTTACCTTAATGGTTGTATCATGAAAGCATTTTTGTTATTACCTCTACTGTCTTCTCCGAAATTTCATCACCTTACCCTTGGGAAAGTGGCTCCATGAGTGGATTTGCGTTTCCTAAAGAGAGCATAGCCTGGAGAGGGTTCCAGAGGGGCACCATGACTCATAACACTTAACCCTCTCTGGGAATCTGCATCAAGGTTGTATCGTAAATCGTAATATTTGCTCTTTATCTTAGTACCATTGGATAAGTAACTGATTTCATTACTCCGAAATCTTAACACCTTACCTTAATGGTTGTAACTTATATCTATTTGCTGTTGTCTTCTCCGAAATTTCATCACCTTACCCTTGGGGGAATAGCTCCTGGAGCTGCTTTGCATTTCCTAAAGAAGCCCCCCCGAGTTGGTTTTGAGCTTGTCATACGAATTCCAAGAGACGAGATGATGGTCATGGAACTATTGTCTTCTGAGAAAGCCGTGGCCTGGAGCATATTCCCGGAGGATTTGGTGACTCATAACACTTAACCCTCTCTGGGAATCTGCATCAAGGTTGTATCGTAAATCGTAATATTTGCTCTTTATCTTAGTACCTATAGATAAGTATTTGATTTCATTGCTCCGAAATCTTATCACCTTACCTTAATGGTTATATCATAAAAGCATTTTTGTTATTACCTCTACTGTCTTCTCCGAAATTTCATCACCTTACCCTTGGGAAAGTGGCTCCATGAGCGGCTTTGCGTTTTCTAAAGAAATCTAACAAGGAGCCAGTTTCCAGGGGGTCCGGTGACTCATAGCACGCTCCCCCTCTGGGAACCCGCATAAAGGTTATATCAAAAACAAGGATATTTGATTATTATCTTGTTACCTTATTACAACCACTTGATTTCATTACTCCGGTTTTTTATCACCTTACCCCAATGGTGATAAGTTATTTACTCTGAACATATACCGTCTTCTCCGAAATTTCATCACCTTACCCTCGGGAAAATAGCTCCATGAGCGGCTTTGCGTTTCCTAAAGAGCCTTGGAATCATTCCGGCCAGACAAGATCATAGCTCACACTTCGCCCTCTGCCGGGGTTCTGTCTGAGAATGCCGCGCTTCAGCAAATCACTGATCTCCCGGTACGCCGTGGGCTTGCTCACCCTGGTCATGGAGGCATACTTTCTCGTGGTGAGCCCGCCCTCGAAACCTCCTTGCCCCGCATCGAGAAGCCTGTTGATTACCTTGCGCTGCCTCTCGCTCAATGAAACCTGTGCATGCCTACGCCAGAAAGCGGCCTTGGCTGTAATGCCTGAGAGCACCTTTTCTGAATTTTCGATGGCACGGGAAAAACACTCCAGAAACCAGACCAGCCATTGCGTTATGTCACAGGTTCCCTTCTGGCTGGCCTCAAGGATGTCATAGTAGCTGTTGCGCTCTCTCATGATCTGAGAGGACATGCCGAAGTACCGCTGCCTCTGACCATCGTCCTGGGCAAAGGCCATGTCGGTGAGAGCACGGGCAATCCGTCCGTTCCCGTCCTCGAATGGATGGATGGTGACAAACCAGAAGTGACCGACAGCGGCCCGGACCAGCCCCTCGATGTTTCCCTTGCTGGAGTGCCACCAGTCGAGGAAGTGATCCATCTCCTGCCCGATCCTCTCTGCGGGGGGAGCCTCGAAGTGGATTCTCTCTTTCCCAATGGGACCGGATACCACTCTCATCGGCTGATCCCCCCTCCAGGCTCCGACCCGGATCTGATGGATACCGGAATAGCCGGTGGGAAACAGTCCAGCATGCCATCCCTGCAGACGTTCCACGGTAAGAGGCTCGTCGTGATTCGTGGTTGCATCCAGGACCACGGACACCACACCGTCAACATGACGATCAACGGGAAGACCGGCAGAGGGGAGCCCGAGCTTCCGGGCCACGGACGAACGCACCGAGCGGACATCCAGTTGCTCACCCTCGATGCCCGATGTGGTGATTGTTTCCTCGGCAACGATATCGGCATGGGCCTGGGGATCGAGCGAAAGGCCCAGGTCCGCGATCCTGCACAGGAGCCTTCCCTGCGCCAGCCGGCATTTCCCGAGAAGGTCCAGGATCTCGTCGCTTCTCCAGGTGAACAGGGGCCAATCGTTTCTCTGCCAAACATACCGATGTGATTCAATCGCCATTTAATTCACTCCATGATGTGATTGAAATGCTTAATCGGTTCATTTCGTGATATGATAAGGGGTTTTTAAGGGAAAAGCAACGGTTTTGCCTCAGAATCATCCAAAGTAAGCCTCATTTTGGGCTCAAAATCAAAACCTAAAAGACAGCGTAAAACCCAGAACACAACCCCCCTCCGAATGTGCATAAACCCCCCTCGAAGTGACCCTGTGTGCACAAAAAGGGGGGTGTTGCCCTTTTTAGAGGCAATTTTGGGGTAAAAATAGCCCGAAATGCCAAAAGTGTGCATAAACCCCCTTCCGGGAAGGGTTGTATGCACATTCAGGGGGGGGTTCCACATTGAAAATTACGCTTGAATATTACACTAAAATTATCGCCATTGGCAGGCTCATGGAATCGCTATCTGAAAATCGATCAAATCAAGGCACTTTTGACACCGAAAACCCCGAGCCAGGGAGGTCGAAATTTAGCCCAAAATCAAAATGAGTGGAAGGGTCATGTGGGAGGGTCATGTGGAAGGAGACTATTATATTATATATTACTTTATATTTGATGTCGTTTGGAATGGAAGGGTTAAAACTAACAAAAACACCCTTCTTTTTGCCATTAACGTCAGACCCCCTGTTACTTCGAAATGATCTCTAACCATCATGCAGTTCTTATCGGGAACATATGGCGCATCTTAACATCCTTCTCAGTGATCACTGCCTGAACATCGGATGAATTGAAATCCTGATGTTTTGAAACATTCTTGAAATCTGGAGAGGGTAAATGGCACAATAGAATCTTTCTTAGTGTTCATCGCCTTTTCATCGGACGAATTAAGATCCTGATGATTTGAAACATCATTCGAATCAAGAGAGGGTAGATGGCGTTTATGATCTTGGTCTATGAAATATGTCCCGCCAATGCTCCGAAGGTTTAATGGCGATTTGAAATCCTAGTTGTTCAGATCTTGTCCCGCCTGTATCCCTGAAAGTCCATTGGCGTTTATAATCCTGGTCTATGAATTCTGTCTCGCCAGTGCTCCGAAGGCTTGATGGCGTTTATAATCCTGGTCTATGAATTCTGTCCCGCCTATGTCCCTGGAAGTCATCTGGCGTTCACGGAGAGGGCATGTTGATGTTGTTCTCTGGTATTATCCTTGTGTTTTGTGCATTTTCATTTGGTATTTCGGTATGTTGGCTGGTATTTCGACCTTGTTTCGGTATCGTTTTTCAGCGCGTTAGCGCGTCGTTTTTTTCGCATTCTCAGGCGGCGTAAATTGGCTTTTGATCAGGGTTTAAGCTACGGCTGGCGGCGAAGCCGCCAGAAGATTTTTAGACATTTTTCTATAGATGCCTGATATTGCTCGATTATTGAGAGAATAGTCTGAACCCATAGCCTTTCATGCCTCTCCTTTTGCCTGATTCTACCCCTGTTGCTTCGATTACCCCTTTTCCCGTGCCTTAGTTCATCTCGTCAATTTCAAATCGATCCTGAAGCGTTTTAGAGCAACTTTATCAGATTATTCAATGATATTAGCTGTTTAACATATTCATCATGAGGTGTCTATTGTTGATCGTATGCTCATAGAATGGCTTGTGATCAGGATTTCCCGGGATCTTCTGGGCTGGTTCTTATCGTGATTCTGTGTTGATCCTGTACGCAGT
>ENA-UPXM01005049-UPXM01005049.1-activated-sludge-metagenome-genome-assembly--contig:-NODE-5049-length-13080-cov-11.714702_pt1 | contig 13080 bp, 10 predicted proteins | sample MGYA00238178_ERZ772708 | MGnify/ENA primary metagenome ERZ772708 (study PRJEB29002, sample SAMN05720212) | activated sludge metagenome | isolation source: anaerobic digester from wastewater... | reverse complement strand
ATCGTTACTAAAAGTTTCCGGTCTCTCAATGTTTATAAAATCGGAACCGGTCTTGCTGATACAGAAAATATTTACACCAATATCAGCAAGCCCCTGGGAACCTTAGTAGGAGCTATTGATGTAGCTAAAGCATATCTGTTTTTGCTGGTTGTGGAATTTGTCCTGCGTTTTATTGATATCAAAATTATAAACTATCCCTCTTTCACTGTTCTCTATTCAGATAACTTAATGTTGATTTATGGCATAAGTATGCTTATTGGACATTGCTTACCATTTACTCACCGTTTTCGGGGTGGACGCGGAATTTTTACCTATATGGGTATACTTGCTTATTTTGCCTTTTTACCTACAATTATTTCTGCTTTTATTGCCTGGATTATTGTTCTTCGTTTTAAGCAGATACGGTTTGCTCAATATCTCATTGTGATTTTACCGGTTATTTTGTATATCATTTTCTATACTCTGTTTCACTATCATAAATATTCGCCTCCCTATTTTATTACTCTCTTACTTGGTAACGCCATAATGATGGGTATTTTAAATATCATCGTTTCCAAAAAACTGGGAGAATTCTAACTCTCCTGAAGAGGTCTGCCAATGCTCAATGTAATTCCTGTAGATTCTAAAAAACAGCTGAAGGACTTCATTCTCCTTCCTTTCAAAATATACAAAAATGAGTCCAACTGGGTTCCCCCTTTAATTGGTGACCGGAAAAAGTTCTTTAACCCTAAGAAAAATCCCTATTACCAACATTCAGAAGTTAAACTTTTTCTTGCTCTTAAAGATGGAGAACCCGTAGGAAGAATTTCTTTGAGTGTATTGATAATCAGGAAGTTGCCAATGCCCTTTTTGACGCCGCTTTTCAATGGAATTGCTATCGTAATTTTACTTCTATGCGCGGTCCTATGAATTTCAGTGTGAATGATGAATGCGGTTTACTTATTCAGGGCTTTGAAACCCCCCCTATGATTATGATGCCCTATAATTTTCCCTACTACCAATCACTTTATGAAAATTACGGCTTAATCAAAACAATGGACCTCTATGCCTTCATCAGTGAATATCATTCCATCCCAGAACGCGTGGCTAAAATGGCAGAAATAATTGCCAATCGGACTAAAGCTCAAGTCCGTTCCCTTTCTTATGATAAAAAACAACGCAAAAAAGATATTGAAACCGTCTTTGAAATCTATACCCGTGCCTGGCAATATAACTGGGGAAATGTTCCTATGACTAAAGCTGAATTTGATCACCTTGTTGCTGAATTGCTCCCTATTGCTGATCCGGATATGGTTTTTATTGCCGAAGTAGATGGTCAGCTTGCAGGATTCAGTTTAACTTTACCCGATTATAATGAGGTCTTAAAAGTTATGCAAGGTAAAGTAAATCCCCTAACTGTTATCAAAGCTCTAAAAGCCAGAAAACACATTACCTCCGTCCGTGTTATCACTATGGGCATTATTAAGGAATTTCAAGGTAAGGGAATTGATACTTTGCTATATTATTATACTTTTAAAAATGGACTCCCCAAGGGTTATTACCGTAGCGAATTTTCCTGGATTCTGGAAAACAATATCCCGATGATTAATACCGCTGAAAAACTGGGTGCTGAAATTTATAAAACCTACCGTCTCTACGATAAAGCCATTACTAATAAGAATTAGCAGGTTCTGAATGACAAATATATCTATAACAGCAAATAGAAAAACATCTTCCTTCCTCTCTGCCCTTGATCTTATCACCCTTATCTTTTGTGGATGGATTCTCCTGTATATGTGCTTTGGTTTCACTCGCTCCCCGGAAGTTATAAAACATATTCCTGTTTATCTTGCTATTGTTGTAGGTGTTCTTTTTCTTGCCTGGCTCCAAAAACAACCCGGTTGGTCTTACGATCCCCAAAATCCTTCAAAGCGTTATCAAGTTCTTAATTTCTTTAGAGGTCTCTATCCTGTCTTCCTTTTTGCTTATTTTTATACTTCCGGTTATGCCTTCAACCGCATTATTTTTCGGGATTGGCTTGATCCCTTTTTTATGAGAATTGATCAATTCATCTTTGGCTATCTGCCTTCTCTCGTTTGGGGAAAGCTCTATTCGCATTGGGCAATTCAGGAACTCTTCCATTTTGCTTATTTTTGTTATTATCCTTTGATTGCCGGAATTCCTGTGTATCTGTATTTTACTCAAAAAGATGCTTTCAGGGAAGTAATCTTCAACCTCACCTTTATCTTCTATTGTTGTTATACCATCTATTCTGTTCTGCCTGTTATCGGAGGACGTTATCTTCCGGAAGCTATGGCTTTAACCAAAACCTATCGGGGTGGCCCTTTCACTCATATTATGGTCTTTATCTATCGCACTTCCAATCATTTGGGAGGTGCCTTCCCGAGCAGTCATATTGCTATTGCCATTGTTCTAACTATAGCCGCCCTGAAATATATCCGCCCTCTTGGCTATATTTGCACTGTTATAACCTTTTTCCTCTCTCTTGCTACTGTTTATTGTCACTATCACTGGTTTATAGATGCCGTTTTTGGTGTCATAACAGGTATTGCCGGTTACTATTTAGCTAACTGGACCTATTATCATCTTAAAGAAAAAGGATTCAACTGATGCTTAAGGAAAAAATTCTAATGCCTAAGTTACTCATTTATACAATCTTACTTATCTCTCCTGCTTGTCTCCTGCTTGCTCAACAGGTAACCCCTTTGCCTATAACTTCTTATGATTACACCCTCCCTGCCGGTAATGTCTCCCCAATTGCTATGGGAACAGGTGCCTTAAATATAACCAATGCTGAAGACCCTTTCTGCGCCTACAGCAACCCTGCTTTAATGGCAGATAACAAACTTAGCTCCCTTTCTCTTTCCTTCTGTTTAACTAATCAGGAAGATATTGATTTCTATGAAGCTCTAAGCTTAAGCAATACCTTGAAAGATAAACAGTTCAAATACTTCGTTCTCAATACAGGTGCCGTCTCTTTCAGTTATCAACCCGTTTCTGCTGTCCATATCAGTCAGTTTAGTAACGATGGTTTAAATAGTGAATATTACGATTATAAAATGGATAAAGTTCAATTCTCCTGGGGTGGTAGAGATGATAATTACCCCAAATTTGCTGCCGGAATTAACTTAAAATACCTTTCAGGCCGTCTTGTATATCTGAAGGAACATAAAGTTGGCAATAACCTTATTCGGGATGGCTTTATTGATGATAAAGCCAAAGGTGTTTCCGGAGACCTCGGTTTAACCTATAAAATGGGTAATATAGTTTATGCTGCTTCCTTCTACGACCTCCTTTCAATGCTCTGGTGGGAAAATTATGATCCCGTAACTCTTAAAAGAAGAGCCGCTTTGGGACTTGGCTGGGAAGGCACAAACAGCCATTATTATGCCGGTTTGCAAAGTAAAATATCACAAGAACCGGAAACCACTTTCCATTTTGGTTATGCCTATACCTTTAATTTGGGCAAAAACAATTACTCTACTACCCAAAACCGTAATTCCGTTGACCTCAGAGTTGGTGTTTACAGTCACGATTTTTACGGAACGGATAATATCAATTTTACCTTCGGTGGTGGCTATTATTACAAAAACTTCCGTTTTGATTTCTCCTTGAATAACACAGGGATGAAGCTCTCTGATAGTGACTATCTTTTTTCTTTAAGTGCGGGGATATAATTGTTTCAGCTTTCTTTCTTAAATGCTACTCTTCTCTTTTTTGCCCTAGCTACAATTCTACCTCTACTGATTTGGCTGCTGGCAAAAAAGAAGCCCCCCAAAATTGTTTTTCCTACCCTGCGGTTCATCAAACTAAGCAAAGAACAGGAAAAAAGCCGCAGTAAACTGAAAAACATTCTCTTGCTGATTATCCGGATGTTGATTATCCTGCTGGTTGTTTTAGCTGTTTCGCGTCCAATGCTCTCTTCTCCGAAATTAAAACCCTCCGGCAAACACCCTCCTACAGCAATTGCTATTTTAATTGATACTTCCTATAGTATGGACTATGCGGAAAGCGGAAATAGTTCACTGCAATATGCCAAAGATGCTCTAAAAAAAATAAACTCTAAAGCCAATCCTGATGATCGCCTCATTCCTCTTAGTTCTGATGAAAATTGGAATCTTATGCACAGTCAGATTTATGCCGGCTCCTTGCCTGAAACCCTGATTGACCAGTTGAAAATCACTTTCAATCCCCTCTCTTTGGAAGAAATGCTTAAGTTAGCTGAAACTAAACTTGCAGAAAGCCAAATGCCCAATCGCGAAATATATCTCATCACCGATTTAAGAATTCCCCCTACAGAATTGAAAACCAATATCCCTATTGCTCTTATTCCTTTACCTGAAACATCGGACTATGAGAACCTGGCAATTATTTCTGCCAATGCCTTACCCCAGCTGGTGGAAAAACATAAGCAGCAATTAATTCAGTTTACCGTTGCTAATTATGGTAGCACTGATCGCCAGGATGTTCTTGTTAAAGCCGTGATAAATGATATAAAACTTGCTGAAAAATTCATCTCTATTCCTTCCCAAAGCACTATTATCGAAACTATTCCTGTTGATCTTCGTTCTGATGGCTGGCAGAGTGGATATGTTGAAGTTAATGATGAACGCCAGATAATGGATAATCGTTTCTATTTTGCCTTCCCTTTTTACAGTAAACCCCGTATTGCAGTTATCTCTCAAAATAACAATTTACCTGCTATTTTGGCTACTGTTTTAAGGGTCTATAGCTCTTCCACACTTCAAGTTATTTCTCCTGATGCCCTCTCCTTAAGTGATCTGGATAAATTTCAACTCTTTATTGTTTATGATTGTGGTCCTGTAACCACCCGTTTACATGAGATTTTTACTACTTTGCAAAACCGCAAATCAGGCATTCTTTTTTGCCTGGGAAATAACCTTTCTGCTGATCTGAAGTCCTTTCTGAATAACACCTTCGGATTAGAAATAAAAAACCACACCCAAAATTCAATTACTATTGATAACATCAATGCCCATCATTACATCAGTTCCCTCGTTTCCCGAAAACCGCTTAAAAATCCTATTCTAACTGACTACTGGCAGACAGTAAATAAAAATGCCGGAATTCTCATTTCTGCTCAGAACTTACCTTTAGCTGTAATCAATGGAAAGCAGTCACTTTGGCTTTGGAATATTGCTGCTGATAATAATCCTTTCTTTATAGACCCGGCTTTTCCGGTTTTAGCTTTCCGTACTTTGGATTACATTGCCGGTTCTGAAATTCCGGAAACAAACGCTAAAATTGGCCAAATTCTTACCTTTGACAAATTACAGCTCCCTACTGGTGAAATTATCACCAGTCGTCGTTATTTAGCTACTGAACCCGGAATTTATATTTTTGAACCTGATACCCCTCGTAGCTATGCAATGGCAATTAACATTGACTACAGCGATTCCGAAACCAGAACTAATTTCCCCGAAGGTGTAAAAAACTTAGGGGATAAATGGGAAGAAAAACTTTTCTTTTCCCGTTTGGGGCACGACCTCTGGAAAATTTTACTTGCCATTGCTTTCGCTTTAATGATTTTGGAAATTATTATTGTAAAAACAGAGGAGGCAAGGGCAAAATAGCAGGCAGGAAGGAGAAAAAAATGATTCTGGAGCATATTAGCGATCCTAAACAGATACAAGCCCTAACTATTAGTGAACTGAAAATCCTGGCTAAGGAAGTTCGCACTCGCATTGTAGAAGTTGTTTCCAAAACTGGCGGTCATTTAGCTCCCAGTTTGGGAACTGTTGATCTCACTATTGCTTTGCTTCATCTTTTTGATCCTCTTAGCGATAGAATCGTTTGGGATGTAGGACATCAAGCATACGCCTGGAAAATTTTAACTGGACGCAATGCTCAATTTGATACTTTAAGACAGTATAAAGGTATCAGCGGTTTTACTAATCGTGACGAAAGTCCTTATGATGCTTTTACTACAGGTCATAGCAGCACTTCCATTTCCGCCGCTTTAGGAATTGCCTGTGCCAGGGATTTAAATAATGAACAAGGGCATTGTATCGCTGTTATTGGCGATGGTGCTTTAACTGGAGGAATGAGTTTTGAAGCACTAAATCATGGGGGCCATCTCCAAAAGGATAAATTCATTGTTATCTTAAATGATAACGAAATGTCTATCTCTAAAAATGTAGGCGGTTTGCAGAAATATATGGCTCGGATGCTTGCCAGTAAATCCTATAATGTCCTTAAAAAGCAGGTTTGGGATTTCAGTTATACTTTGCCAGCCAACATTCGTCGCAGTTTCATTTATGGAGCCCAAAAGCTGGAAGAATCAATGATGAATATCTTGGTGCCCAACATTATTTTTGAAGACCTGGGCTTTAAATATGTAGGTCCTATAGATGGTCATAATATAGAGCAGCTCCTGAAGATTATTAAAAGGGTAAAGAATTTTATGATTGGTCCTGTTCTGATCCATATTGTTACCCAAAAAGGTAAGGGCTATCTCCCCGCAGAAAAGGACTCTGCTCTTTTTCATGGAACAGGTCCTTTTGATTTAAAAACAGGTAAACAAATCAGCGACGGAAAACAAACTTGGAGTGACCTGATGGGTTCAACCCTGGCCACTTTAGCCAATAAAGACCCTAAAATAATTGCTGTTACAGCTGCTATGACTGCTGGAACAGGTTTAACCAAATTTGAAGAGACCTATCCTGACCGCTTTTTTGATGTGGGAATTGCTGAACAGCATGCTGTAACCCTTGCTGCAGGAATGTCCACAAAAGGACTAAAACCCTTTGTGGCAATTTATTCCACCTTTCTGCAACGTGCCTTAGACCAGATTATTCACGATGTTGCCTTACCCCGATTACCCGTTGTTTTTTGTATTGATAGAGCCGGTCTTGTTGGCGAAGATGGAGCTACACATCATGGCGCTTTTGATCTTTCTTTTTTAAGCTTTGTTCCCAATATGATTATTTTAACTCCTTCCTCCGCAGAAGAGCTTGTGGCAATGCTTACCTGGGCTGCAAATTATCAGGAAGGTCCCGTGGCTATTCGTTATCCTCGTGGAACTGCAATTCATTCTTCCTTTCATAAATCCTTGACCAATTTTAATCCCTTTCCTGCCATAATTCACTCTAATAAAGGGAAAATTGCCTTAATTGCTTGCGGAGATGCTTTTTTTACGGCTGAGGAAGTGCATAATTTGCTGGCTAAAGATAATATACCTTCACAGCTGGTGCAATTGCTCTCTGTTAAACCCTTAGATGAAAATACCCTTCTGCAAGTGGCATCTACCTGCAAATACATTTTCACTTTTGAAAGTAATGCTATTCTTGGAGGAATGGGAGCATGCATAGCCCAATTGCTTGCTACTGAACAGGTTAAAGTTATCAATTTTGGCTATCCCGATCGCTTTATAGCCCAAGGAAAAATATCTGAACTTCTTGAGGAAATCGGTTTTACGACTCCCCGGCTTTATGACAAAATAGTCCAGATGCTTAAATGAGTAATGTTAGCGAGATTATTTGTGCACCCTTAACTCCAGCCGGATTTTCTGCCATAGCTGTAATCCGCTTAAGTGGGAAGGGTTGTATTGAACTTGTAGCCAAACACTTTTCTCACTGCAAAAAACTTCTTTCTTCCCCTTCGCATAATCTGATTTTTGGTTCCTTTTTTTCAGAAACTGGTGAACTGATAGACGAAGTCCTTCTTTCCGTTTTTAGAGAACCACATAGCTATACGGGAGAGGATGTTATTGAAATATCCTGTCATGGTAATCCCAATCTTGTCAATCATATTCTTCAGACCTTACTTCTTTCCTGCCGTCTGGCAAAACCTGGAGAATTTACTTTGCGTGCTTTTTTGAATGGAAAAATGGATTTGAGCCAGGCAGAAGCAGTTAACGACCTGATTCAGGCACAGGCAACCCAAGCAGAAAAAGCAGCTCTTTTGCAGCTTAAGGGTAAACTGAGCAAATACTTACAATTATTATTAAACCGCATTACGGAACTGCGTATCCGTTTTGAGCTGGCAATTGATTTTGCCGATCAGGATTTACCTTTACCCGATTCCAATGCGATGTATCAGGAACTTATAGATATCATCAAAACCGCAGAAGAACTGAAAAACACAGGCGAACAGGGAAGACGACTACGCGAAGGAATCAAGATTTGTTTAACCGGTGCTCCGAATGTTGGTAAATCCTCACTTTTTAATGCTTTACTGCAACAAAACAGAGCTATCGTAACTCCCCACCCGGGAACGACCAGGGATTATTTGGAAGAGTGTCTATCCCTAAATGGCTTTCCTGTAGTTATTTATGATACAGCAGGACTAAGAGAATCTCCTGACGACATTGAAAAAGAAGGAATCACCAAAAGTTACGAATTGATGCAGGATTCAGACCTTATCCTTTATTTGGTGGAAGCTAATACTGTAACTAATCCTAGCCTGCAAATATCGGAATTACTTTCCACATTTACTATTCCTCCTGAACTTTATTCCAAAACCCTTGCCGTTTTTAGTAAAGCGGACTTGCTGCCGGAAAATACACTTAAAATATCCGATGGAATTTATTGCAGTGTAATAACAGAAAATGGCTTGAAAGACCTTACCGATGCAATTTCCCAGCGGTTAATACTAAGTACCGAATTACTCAATAAACCAATCATCATCAATAACAGACATCTGATTGCTCTATCTAAATGCCTGCAGTCCTTGCATCAAGCAAAACTATCCATTGAAGAAAATCAGGGCTACGAATTTATTGCCTTTGAACTTATTTCCGCGAGCAACGCCTTGGAAGAAATTTTAGGAATTATCACTACCGACGACCTGTTAGATAAAATCTTCAGCGAATTCTGTATCGGAAAATAACTTAACCATAGCATAGTTAACTGAAATTTAGAAATACCTTGACTTATTTGTTGTTCAGTAAGAAAGGAAATTTGTGTATTATAAGAGGTGAAAATATGAAAAAACCTTGGTCAATTTCAACAACAGTAAGGAACCCGGAAAGATTAAGGGATTTTTTAAGGGTATTAAAGCAATTGGAAGGTCAAAGCTTTGATACTTCTAACCAGATAAAATATCAAGTGCTTTTAATTAAAGAACACATTTATAAACCGCTGAATATTCCTGTTGATTACCGAAAATATTATGAAAAACCAGAGACAGAAATCCCTTACAAAGTAGCTGAAGAAATCTTCAATTTACAAAAATATGAAGATCCACCAATGAGAGGAAGGCAATCTGTTAATCCATTGAATAAGCTTGGTTTTTCTATAGCCAGGGATGGATATGGACCAATCACAATTACTGAGCTTGGAAATAAGTTTTTATCAGATTATGATGTAGGTTATATATTTTTTAAAAGTTTGCTTAAGCTACAGTTTCCAAATCCATGGAGTGCAGGTTTTTCAGAACAAGAAGGTTTTAATATAATGCCTTTTATTGCTGTTATGGCTCTTATAGAGAAAATAAATCAAAAATCTAATAAGAAAGGATTAACCCAAATTGAATTCAATATCTTTGTTCCGACTTTAATAAGATTTGATCAGGTTGATGAATATGTAGAAAGTATTTTAGAGTATAGAAGAGCAAAAAACAAAGATAAATATATTGACAACTTTGCGAAAATGTTCTATGGGGCTACAACTATACCACCAAAAAAGATAAAAAACTTATTTGATTATGGTGATAACATAATGAGATATTTTCGTCTTACAAGATATTTTAAGGTCTCAATGGATTCTTTAGGATATAATTGGAGTATTGATTTGGAACCTTCAAGAAAAGTTGAAATACAGCAACTTTTAAATAAGTATAAGGGAGAATCTTTTAAATTTAAAAATATAGAAGATTATTTAGTATATCTTTCTAATATTTCAGAGCCCATATTACCTTGGGAAGAAATGGAGAATTTAATTAAGGTAATTCAATCACTAAAAATTGATACTACTAATTTGATCAAGGAGGGAAAATTACAGATTAATAAAGATCAACAAGAGCTTATAGATATGGATATTAATATTATGAGTAAAACGCAATTAGAGAATTATAATTCTCAGCTTAGAAAATTATATCTGGAAATGAAGAAGTATTCTGAGAAAATAAAGCTTACAGGTAACATAAATAAAGTTGAAGAAATAATACATACCTTGCAAGATACTAAAAGGTTAAAAAACTTTGAACCGGAACAATTTGAAAAATTAATAACAGAAGCACTAATAATAATCAATGACGAAATTTTAATAAAACCAAACTACCCAGTAGATGACGATGGGAATCCTGTTAATCATGCTCCTGGAAATAAACCCGACATAGAATGTTATTACAATAAGTTCAAAGCAATTTTTGAAGTATCATTAAATACACAAAAATTACAATGGGTACAAGAAGGACAACCCGTAATGAGGCATTTGAGAGATTTTGAAAACCAACATCAGGATGATGATATCTTCTGCATTTTTATTGCACCGCGTATTCATATTGATACCTATTCTCAATTTTGGATTTCTGTAAAATATGAATATAATGGCATACCTCAAAAAATAGTCCCAATGACTTCAGAACAATTTGCTTCCCTCTTAGAAACTATCTTAGTTCTACTTAGAAAAGGTAAGAGATTTTCTCATATAGAATTATATAAGTTATATTCAGAGATTGTTAACGAATCGAAGCGATTAGTAAGTTTCTCTGATTGGGTTCAATATATTCATAATATTATTGAGAAATGGAAACAACGGATTACAACTATATGAAAATGAATCACATATATCTTGGTGATTGCATCAAAATAATGGAAAAGGAAATACCTGAGAACAGTATAGATTTAGTGTATGCTGATCCACCATATAATTTATCAGGAAAGGTACTATCTTTAAAAAATAATAATACCGGGGGGCCATTTTATAAAATGAATGAGGACTGGGACACTTGGGACTACAATGAGTATCTTATCTTTTCTGAAACTTGGATTAGAAAAGTATGGAATATTTTAAAAAATAATGGCAGTTTATATATATCCTGCACATATCATAACATCGCAGAAATTATATTAACTGCAAAAAGAACTGGTTTCAGGCTAAATAATATTATAACTTGGTATAAGACCAATGCTATGCCAAATATCACAAAACGAACTTTTACACATTCAACGGAATTTATTTGCTGGTTTATAAAAGGTAATAAATGGAAATTCAATTATGGAGTAATTAAGAATTTTAATCCTCACAAGACAAAAGATGGAAAGCCGAAACAATTAAGGGATTTTATTGACTTTATTGAGATGCCTATTGTTCAAGGTAAAGAGAGAATAAAAGGAGAAAATGGCAGAGCTATACATCCTACTCAAAAGCCGGAAAAATTAATTGAACTAATCTTACTGGCTTCATCAGACGAAAATGATCTTGTTCTGGACCCATTTTTCGGAACTGGAACTACAGGAGTTGTGGCTTCTCGATTAAAAAGAAATTGGATTGGTATTGAAATTAATGAAGAATATTGTAACATTGCTCATAATAGAATATTTGCAAAGGAGATAAAAGAAAATGCCTGATATCAAGCTATTTAATGGAGATGTTTTAGAAATAATTAAACAATTTGAATCAAAGAGTATTGACTTAATCTTTGCAGATCCACCCTATAATCTTTCAGGGGAAAACTATCTTACTTGCAGAAGCGGAAAAATATCCAAATGTGATAAAGGGTTATGGGATCAAATAGAGAATATTAACGAATTTAACAGGAAATGGATTGAAGAATGCATAAGGGTTCTAAAAGATAACGGGACAATATGGATTTCAGGCACATTACACAACCACCCATCCATAGGTACAATTTTAAAACAATTAAACCTATGGATAATAAATGATATTATTTGGTTTAAACCCAATGCAACACCTCTAATCCAAAAAAATCGTTTTGTTCCTTCAACGGAATTGATCTGGCTTGCTGGTAAATCAAAACAATATTATTTTAACTATGATCTGGCAGTAAAATTAAATAATGGAAAGCAAATGAGAAACTTATGGGAGATACCAGCAGAACGACATAAAACTATACATCCTACAGAAAAGCCGGAAAAACTTCTGGAAAGGATAATTTTAATCGGAAGTAATGAACAAGATATTATTCTTGACCCTTTTATGGGTTCAGGAACAACAGGAGTAGTAGCAAAACGACTAAACAGAAATTTTATAGGTATTGAAATAGATGAAACATATTATTGTATAGCTCAAAAGAGGATAGAAAACACCCAGATAGAAAACAATTTAATCCAATTTCTGAGAAAATTAACGGATAAAAACTCGGGGCAATTAGATTTTTATTCAACAATAGCGAAAATCAGAAATTATTGAAATCTGTGAAGCCAAATTTAAATAGCAAAGGGAAAGGATTTATACTCTCTCCTCTGCATAAATACATATTTAAGGGGGTGTTCAACCAATTGGTTCTTTAAGGGGACTCAATGTATCTTGACAAAAAGGTTGTAGCAAATATATGCTTATGTCATGAGTAAAAAACTTTCCAGCACGCTATCATAAAAGTCCTATCCGCTCCATCAATGTTAATTACAATTACCTTACTCGCAACTTGGATTATAACTTCCTAAATACAAATAATAATCCTATGGAAAATCTTAATAAACAACTAAAGAGGAAATTAAAGAACCTGGATAATTTCAAGTCCTCAGCTTCGTTAATTGCATTTGTCAAACTATGGTTTTCCGATTATTTTATTAGAAAGCAGACCCAATAAAATGAACACTCCCCTTTTTTTAATTATGGAGACCCTGAGGGGGATTGGATTAAAAAAAGGATAAAGCATTATTCCATAGGTTAATTTACACAGATTGTTGCACCTATAAGCACTACTGGTAATAATTCTAAATCAAGTTTGAGCTTTTTAAAAAACGGGCAGGGTAATAAATATCCTGTTGTGTTATTTACCAAATTGTAAGAGAATAAATAATGAATCGTTTTTTAAGAAATAAACAAAACAAGAAATCTATTTGTTCAAAGGGCTTACCTAGAGATTCCAATTACTAAACGAATCATAAGAGATTTGCTGTTCTGTAAAGTTGAAAAATGAGTAGATGGACGG
>ENA-UPXM01005042-UPXM01005042.1-activated-sludge-metagenome-genome-assembly--contig:-NODE-5042-length-13088-cov-10.258191_pt1 | contig 13088 bp, 14 predicted proteins | sample MGYA00238178_ERZ772708 | MGnify/ENA primary metagenome ERZ772708 (study PRJEB29002, sample SAMN05720212) | activated sludge metagenome | isolation source: anaerobic digester from wastewater... | reverse complement strand
ATCGTGGAAGAGGTGTTTGAGATCGTGAAGGACCTCAATGCCAAGGAAAAAGTCACCTTTTTGCTGGCCGAACAGAACACCAACATGGCCCTCAAGTACGCTGACTATGGCTACATCATGGAGTCCGGCCGGGTGGTGATGGATGGAGCCGCCGCTGACCTGCGCACCAATGAGGACGTCAAGGAGTTCTATCTGGGCGTGGGCGGTGGTGAGCGCAAGAGTTTCAAGGACGTCAAGAGCTACAAGCGTCGCAAGCGCTGGTTGGCATAAGGGAGTACACACCATGCCCCATTCATTTTTTGACGCCCTGGAAAAACGCGTGCCCGCTCAGCGGGAGGAAGCGCTGCTGGCTGAGTTGCCGCGCCAGATTGCCCATGCCAAGCTGAGTTCTGCGGCTTTTGCCGACTTGCTCAAGGACGTGGATCCTGCGGCTGTCACCAGCCGTGCAGCGTTGGCGCGACTGCCAGTGATCCGGAAATCCGAGTTGCAGGAACGCCAGCAGGCTTCGCGTGACGCACAGGCTGGCGCCGTTGCCAGTGGCGATGTATTCGGGGGATTCAGCGCGCTGGAGTATGGCGCGTTCATGCCGCGGGTATTCGCCAGTCCGGGTCCGATTTACGAACCCGAAGGCACAGGGAAAGACTACTGGCGCATGGCGCGCGCCATGTTTGCCGCTGGGTTCCGGTCGGGTGAACTGATTCATAACTGCTTCAGTTACCACTTTGTTCCCGCTGGCTCAATGATGGAAACTGGAGCCCATGCCATGGGTTGCACCGTGTTCCCCGGCGGCACTGGCCAAACCGAACAGCAAGTGCAGGCCATGCGGGACCTGAAACCCGCGGGTTACATCGGTACGCCCAGCTTCCTGAAAATCATTGTGGAAAAGGCTACCGAGCTCGGGTTGACATTGCCCAGCGTCAAGAAGGCGATGTTCGGCGGCGAAGCCTATCCACCCAGCCTGCGGGACTGGTTTACTGCGCGGGGGATCGATGGTTACCAGTGCTACGCCACGGCGGATCTGGGGCTGATTGCCTATGAAACACAAGCGCGCGAAGGCCTGGTGCTGGACGAAGGTGTGATTGTGGAGATTGTGCGGCCGGGTACGGGGGATCCTGTGGCTGAGGGCGAGGTGGGAGAACTGGTGGTGACCACGCTGAGTGGCGGTTATCCCCTGGTTCGTTTTGGCACGGGGGATCTGTCTGCCGTGTTGCCCGGAGCCTGTCCCACCGGACGCACCAATACACGCATCAAGGGCTGGATGGGGCGCGCTGACCAGACCACCAAGATTCGGGGCATGTTTGTGCACCCCAAGCAGGTGGACGACATCGTCAAACGCTATCCCGAGATCGTGCGTGCGCGTCTGGTCGTTACCGGGGAGATGGCCAACGACACCATGACCCTCAAGGTAGAGACCGGAGCCAACCCGGATGGCTTGGCGGCTCGCATCGGTGAGTCCATACGGGACGTCACCAAACTGCGTGGAACTGTGGAGTTGCTGCAGCCCGGCAGCCTGCCCAATGACGGCAAGGTCATAGAAGACGCCAGAAGCTACAAGTAAGCTGCGCCCGGGGTGCTTGCTGTGGACTAGGTGTTTCCCGGGGACCGCGAGTGTGGTGGCAGCGCTAGACTATGTTGGTTATTCAACCGGAGTTCTACAAATGAAAAAACTACTCGTTGTCGCTGCGGCCGTGTCCGCCATGTTTGCCCAGGCGCAGACATTTCCTTCCAAGCCCATTTCCATTGTGGTGCCTTTCTCTGCGGGCGGTCCCACGGACCGTGTGGCACGCGATCTGGCCGAAGCACTGCGCAAGCCGCTGGGTGGGGTGAGCATTCTCATCGACAACGTCGCGGGTGCCGGCAGCTCCATCGGGACGAACAAGGTGGCCAAAGCCGCACCGGACGGTTACACCCTGCTGGTGGCACACATTGGCATGTCGACCATGCCAGCGCTGTACCGCAATCTGCCATTCAAGGTGGAGAGTGATTTTGAGTACTTGGGGATGATCAACGATGTTCCGATGACCCTGATTGGCCGCCCCACATTGCCGGCAAAAAATTACAAGGAGCTGGTGACCTGGATTGGCCAGAACAAGGGCAAGATCAATCTCGGTAACGCCGGCTTGGGGGCCGCCTCCCACCTGTGCGGTTTGATGTTTCAGACTGCCCTCCAGACGGACATGACGACGGTCCCGTACAAGGGAACGGCGCCCGCGATGACCGACCTGATGGGTGGTCAGATTGACCTGATGTGTGACCAGACCACCAATACGACACAGCAGATTGAAGGCAAAAAAGTCATTGCCTATGCGGTGACAACGGCCAAGCCATTGACCACGCCGGTCTTGAAAGATTTGCCCACGCTGCAGAGCGCTGGACTCAAAGACTTTGAAGTAACGATCTGGCATGGGCTGTATGCGCCCAAGGGAACGCCCGCCGAGGTGACTGCCAAGATCAACGCCGCACTCAAGGTCGCGCTCAAGGATCCGGAGTTCGTCAAGAAGCAGGAGGCTCTGGGAGCTGTTGTAGTGTCAGACAAGCGGATTGAGCCTGCAGAGCACAAGAAGTTTGTGGCTGCTGAAATCGCCAAATGGGGCCCGGTGATCAAGGCTGCTGGCGTTTACGCGGACTGATGGCTGTTGCGCGCTCTGGGGTTACACGCCCCAGACGATTTCCTTGTCTTCCTTGTGGCAGCGCCGGATCATTGCAATAAAGGGTACGGCACGCAGGCGTAATGAAATGCCCTCGAACGCAGGGGGCGCTTCACCCGCGTCCTGCGCTTCCTTGATCAGCTGCGCGCGCCGGGCCTCATCCTGCGCGACCGCTGACTCCAGCGCTTCGATGGCTGCAGGCATCTGTTCCGGCAGCAGGATTCCCTTGCGGTCGGCAGGCCCGTCAAATTTGCCAATAATGGTAAGTATTTGCTGCCCGTTAGGGTCTAGCATGATGAGGTCACCTGCGGCGCGGGATTTGAATTTGTACATGGCTATTTGAAGGAGAAAAACTTTGGCTGATCTTCACATACTGCGGGAGCACACACTGGGATTCGCTGCGGCGCGCAAAGTAGCGTACCGGTGGGCCGAGCAAGTCGAGGGTGAGTTCGATATGCAGTGCACCTATGAGGAAGGGAAGGCCGGAGACAGGGTTTCCTTCGAGCGCAAGGGAGTGCATGGCACGCTGCATGTCACCAAAGACCGGTTTGAGCTCGATGCCAAACTGGGCTTTTTGCTGGGCGCTTTCAAAGACCGCATAGAGTCCGAGATCGTCAAGAATCTGGACTCCTTGCTGGCGCCAACCACAGCGGCAGCGAAGAAAGCTGGCGCAGCAAAAAAGTAAGTCATTTGCTACCAATACAATAGCATTCCCCGCAATGTTTGCGGGGGCTAAAGCCTGATTTAGCTTAAAGATTCGATCAGATCGATGTATTGCTGCATCGCATCCTTGGCATCCACGCCCTGGAAGCCATTCCAGGCTTCCCACTTCGCGCGTCCCACCATGTCGGTAAAGCCAGGCTTTTTCTCGGTGTTGTCGCCAACAGTGGCCTGCTTGTACAGTGCGTAAATCTTGAGCAGGGTGCTGTTGTCGGGGCGCTCGGTCAAGGATTTGGAATTGGCAACAGCGGCTTCAAATTTGGCTTTCAGGGTGGCCATGGAATTCTCCAGTAGGTTTAAGGATTCGCCCCGTATCTTACGGTGGCTTTTGACTGCAGAATAGAGTTCCTACCTTTCTGGAGCGTATATGGTGACCCGAGTGACTGCCAAAAAGGCGACCCCCAAAGCACGCAGCACGGCACAGGTGGTGCAAAAGAGTGTGGCGGATGCAGTAGTGGGTACCCTGGGTCTCCATGGCGAGCGCATGAGCAAGGTGGATACCGCCTGGTTGCGGATGGACACGGACTCCAATCTGATGATGATTGTGGGTGTCTGGGTGATCAAGCCCGGTATCCGGTACGACGATCTGGCCGAACGCCTGGAAGAGCGCCTGTTGCGCTACCCCCGATTTGTGCAATGTGCGGTGGAGGACGCGGCCGGTGCGACCTGGATACGGGATCGGAACTTCAGCATGTCCAACCATCTGGTGGTCGAAAAGTTGCCCAGAACGGCAGCCAAAGACCAGCAGAAAGCCCTGCAGGACCGGTTGGCCAAGCTCTGTATGGAGCCGCTGGATCGCACCCACCCGCTCTGGCGTTTCCACCTGGTGGAGCACTACAAAGGGGGTTCGGCGCTGATGGTGCGCATTCACCATTGCATCGCCGATGGCATCGCACTGATTTCGGTAACTAACTCGCTGATGGATGGTGGCAAGGTGCCTCCCATGCGACCCACGCGCCTGCACCCGCATGGCGGGCTGGAGGGCGCAGAGGACTGGTTCGAGGAGACCCTGCTCAAACCCCTGACCAGCCTTGCGGTCAAGGCGCTGGGTGCCGCCGGAGAAGGTGCCGCGCGGTCTTTTGACATGATGGCAGACCCCCAGAAAGGCGTTGAAAAAGGTCTGCACGGTTCGGTGGATGCGGCCAAGCTGGCTTTCCAGATGGTGGGTGATCTGGCAGCGCTGGCGCTCATGCCGGATGACTCGCATACCAGCCTGAAAGGACTGCCTGGAAAGACCAAACGCGTTGCCTGGTGTCCGCCCTTGCCTCTGGCTGAAGTCAAGGCGGTGGGCAAGGCCTTGAACTGCTCCATCAATGATGTGCTGCTGAGTTGCGTGGCTGGTGCGATTGGCGAATACCTCAAGGCCAATGGTGAGTTGACCGCGGGCAAGGAAATTCGGGCCATGGTGCCCGTGAACCTGCGGCCGCTGGACCAAGCCTACAAATTGGGCAACCAGTTCGGGCTGGCACCGGTGGTGCTGCCTGTCGGCATGGACAACCCGGTTGAGCGTTTGTATGAAGTGCGCCGGCGCATGGGCGGGCTCAAGGGCAGCATGCAGCCGCTGCTGGCTTTCGGGCTGTTGGCCGTGGCTGGGTTGCTGATCAAGCCGGCGCAAGATGCCATGCTCAGCCTGTTCTCCAAAAAGACCACGGCGGTCATGACCAACGTGCCGGGTCCGCGCGAAAAACTCAAAATATGCGGCTCCACGATTGAGGAGTCCCTGTTCTGGGTGCCACAAAGCGGCACCGTGGGGTTGGGGGTGTCTATCTTGAGTTACGGAGGTGGCGTGCAATTCGGGGTGGTTTCCGATGCCACCCTGTGCCCGGATCCGCAGCGGATCATTGACCTGTTTGAGCCCGAGTTCGCCAAGCTGTCCATGGTCACCATGATGCTGCCATGGGGTGAGTAATCGCGGTGCGGGCGTCAGCCTGCGAGCTCTGCCCGCGCCATGTCCACTTCCAGCCGCTCTTTGGCATCCAGGGGTTGGATGGCGACGGCTTTCTCGTACAGGCGGGTGGCATCTTCCATGCGCTTGTCGCCTTCCAGCATGACGAGGGAGTTCGCATACTCCATCATCGCGATGGGTGACTTCGGCGTCAGCAGCAGTCCCTGCTGAAAGAGCTTCAGACTGGTTTCCTTCCGTGCACCATAGGTCATGTTCCCTATGAGGATGCCCACTTTGTCGATCACCTCTGCGTGAAAGACGCCGAGTGCAATGTGCGCTTCGGCGTGGCGGGGCTCCAACTGGATCGTAGTCTCCAGGGCGTGTTTGACCCTGCTGCCAATGCCCTGTGCCAGTGCCTTGGCTACGCTGACGCCCTGGCTGTAGCGGCCCAGCGCATAGGCCTGCCAGTAGTGGGCACCAGGAAGCTCTGGGTGTGCCTTGGCCTGGGCTGCAGCACGGTCACTCACTTCCAGATACAAGTCCTGCTTGTCTTTTTCTCTGGGCTCGATGTACGCGGCATACATACACGCTGATTTGTGCGCCACATTCAGGCCGGCGGGGCCACACTGCAGACCCGCTTCATAGGCTTTTTGAAACGCGCCATTGTGGAAGTGGGTCCATGCATCCAGTTCCTTGTCGTCCTTTGGCAGCGGCTCTCTGTCGCCTGCGTGCAATGCATTCCATTGGTGCCGAAGGCTTTCTGCATCAAAAGAAAATTCGCCAGCGTGGGTGAACGGACTCCAGTTGTGCATGCTTTTTGAACCTTCAAGTGCCGGCGGCGGATTGGTATGCGCTGACCAGTCCTAGCAGATGCGCGCGCTGTCCCTGCTCCAGATACGGGGCCAACAGGTTGAGCACATGGTGCGCACCCCGCATCAGCGCGGCCTGGGCACTCTCGGGTTCCAGCGCCTTGCGGGGATCGCGCACGTATTCATAGCTGAGCCAATAGGTCAGGACGACCACCATGCTGGTGGCTGTTGCCTCCACTTCGCGGGAATCCATTTGCATGGCTCCGGAGCGGGCCATGCTGTCGAGCATGGCAATGACGGAGCGGGTTTTGTTTTTCAGCACAAACTGGAAATGCGTCTCCAGCCGGCGGTTCTTGCTGAGCAGGTCGTTAAGGTCGCGGTAAAGGAAGCGGTATTGCCAGATCAGCTCGAACAGCGAGTGCATGAAAAACCAGGCGTCTTCCACATCGCGCACATTGTCACTGGCGTTCAGCAGCTCGTTGAGTGAGCGCTCATAGCGGTCAAACAACGAATTGATCAGTTCGTCCTTGGCCGGGTAGTGGTAGTACAGGTTGCCTGGGCTGATGCCCATTTCGGCACTGATCAGCGTGGTGGATACGTTGGGCTCGCCGAACCGGTTGAATAGTTCGAGCGTGACCTCCAGGATGCGTTCGGCGGTTCGGCGCGGTGCTTTTTTGACCATACCTGGGTGCTCAGTGCGCCGTGTGGTGTTTGGAGGATGCCACGACTTCAGTGAGGTCATCCATGACTTCCTGCAGCGTTGCTACGGCGCGCCCGATCCGCGTCGGTGCTTTGGCGGGCTTGCTCAGGTGGCGATGGATATCGTCCAGAACATCGTGGTTCAGGCTGATGCCATGGCGCGCCAGTTTGGCAGACAGGCCCGTCTTTCTGGAACGCAGCATTTGGCGTGTCTGCTGGTAGGCGTGCTCGGCAAGGTGCCGACGCTGCGCGTAGCTGAATGTGTTGGCAAGGTACAGCTCGGGGTCGCGGTGGTCTGGTTCGATCAGGATGATGTCGGTATGGGGATACGCATGCTCGTAATGCTTCATACCCAGCTCCATGCGCGAATGGATCATGGACCGGAAAGTCTGGCTCAGTACCGCTGGCAAACCGCCGTCCACAATGCGCGGGATCTTGCGTTTCTCAGACGGTAGACCGCGTTGCATCACCTTGGCGACTTGCGGGGAGGTGGCGTCAAACGGCACCAGCGGATTCAGGCACAGAAGCAGGTCTACGCCATCGTCCAGGGCCACGGAGGCATGCATGGTTTTCTTGAGCGCGCCGTCCACGTAATACTGGTCATCGATTTCCACGGGGGGGAACAGGCCCGGCAATGCGGAACTGGCTTGCACCGCTTGAGAGATCGGTACATGGTCCCAGCCTGGTCGCCCAAAGGGGGCTGGCTCAGCACTGTCGAGGTTGGTTGCAACCAGTGTGAGCTTGGTTTTGAGCTTGCGGAAGTCGTTCGTTCGGCCCTTCTGGCTAAACAGGCGTGCAAGCTGGGTATCAACCTGCTGGTTTGAAAATGCGCCAGTAGGCAGCCCAGGAGCGAGCCGCTCAAGTGCCGTCATGAAAGACTTGCGGCCCAGGGTCATGCCCCAGAATGCAGAGAGCAGCAGCCCCGGCAGCATGATGCCGCGTCGCGCAAACTCACCGTAGGCTGGCTCCATCAACCAGGATGGGTCAAACGTCTCGGACTTCTCGTTGTCGTTTTCAATGAATGAAGCACACAGTTCACGCGGGGTCATGCCATTGGCCATCGCTGCAACGAGGAAACCGCCTGCGGATACACCCACGTAGTGATCCAGCTTGGTGAAGTCCAGACCCACCAGCGATTCTTCCAGTGCGCACATGGCGCCGACTTCATAGATCGCCCCCAAGGGACCGCCGCCAGCCAAAGCCAATGCGATCTTCGGAGTCTTGATTGTTTTAGCGTTCATAAGAGCAAAGTGTAGATGCCTGAGGATGGGCGTGGTGTTGCGCTGCAGCAATAAAAAAGAGCGCCTGGGCGCTCTTCAATGGGAGACTGCAAGGTCCGCATGCTTCATGCTGCTGCGTCTCGCGATTCCGTAGATTTTTTTATTCGGCTTTGGCTGCCACAGGTTTTGCAGCGGGTTTTGCCTTGGCTGGTGATTTCTTTGCCGCGGTTTTTGGCGCTGCCGCCTTGCGAGCAGGTGCTTTTACCGCTGCTTTGGGTGCCGGAGTTTTGGTCGACAGCTTCTGAACGGCTTTGTTGAGTTCATCAATGCGAGCAATCAGCGCGTTCACATCCTTGGCGGAGGGAACGCCCAGCTTGTTCAGCGCTTTTGCGACGCGCTCTTCAAAAATGTTCTCCAGCTTGTCCCAACCACCGGACGCTTTGCTGGAGATATCTGTAGCCATGTTGGACATCTTGGAGGTGGCTTCCGACAGCTTCTCTTCCGCGGCGGCCTGTGTCTTGCGCTGAATGCTGACGCCTTCCTTGACCAGGGATTCAAAAGCCTTGCTGCCCTCAGCCTGCGCACGGGTAAACGCACCCAGACCGGCTTGCCAGATCTGTTGTGCGGAATCCTTCACTGAGCCGGACAGTTGTTCGCCAGTGGATTTGATGGATTTGTTTTTTTGCAGTTTCTTGACCATGGGAGTCTCCTGTACGAAGGTAAATTGATTGCGTAACTTTACGCGCGCGGCTTCCGCGTGTGTAGGGGATGCCTCCTAGTTCAAGACTTCTCCCTACAGTAACCCAGTACGGCGCAGGACGTCGATACAAACGGTGGATAATTGGCCAACAAAAATATAGGGAGTGAGTGCATGCATTCGGATTGTGAGCGCATGGATTTTTACGACTTGGTACTGGTAGTCGTTAAAAATCTGAAGTTTATTGTTATTGGTCCGTTATTGGCCGCGGGGCTAGCAATGGTAACCATGTCGCTTAAACCTGAATATTACAAAAGCGAGGCGGTATTTCAATTACAGCCGGATGATCAATTAAGGGCTGCGAGCATGCTGGTTTCTCCACAAGTTCTGAATGGCGTTATTGCGCAATTGGATCTGAACTTGACACTAGCTGAACTCAGCGACTCTGTCAGTGTAAGTCGCAATAGAGATGGCCTTTTGCGGTTGGCTGTCACTGCGAATTCTCCACTGGACGCTCAAAAAAGGGCTGCGGCAATAGTCTCCGGTTGGATGCAGAATTCTTTGCCAAGTGGTGCAGAGCGTTTGGATCTTGAAAAAAAACTTGATCAAATTCGGGAAGACTACGTCAACGGATTGCGCTTGCTGGAAGGCCTTGCATTCGCCAAAAGAGACAAAACCGGCAATGTGATAAGTCCCGATGCACTGTCCAAGTTGTTGGAAGCAGAGGCAAGCTATATGGCCGAAATGTTGCGCATCTCCAAGGTTCTAGGCGGTATACCCAAAGCCTCTGTGATTCAGCAACCGACATTGCCTGTGGAGGCTGTTAATCCAAAAACAAAACTGGTGGTAACGGCCGCATTGCTTCTTGCGTTTGGACTGTCATTGTTATGGGTTTTTCTTTGCCATACGTGGAAAACAGCATCGCACAATCCGGAGCTTGCTAAAAAGCAAGCAAAGCTGCTTGCTGCATTACGACTTGGTTCGCGTTAAACGCAGTGCTTACGCAACTATTCCTGTCATCAGCCGTTGTAAATAAATAAATATGAATTCAGCATCCCCAAGAGTATTCGCTCAGAGATGCATCTGGTTCTTCCTGGCAGTATTGCTGGCACAGTTTTTCCACTTAAACGTGATAGCTAGCGCAACCATTGAACACAATATGGTTTGGTTATGTGTTGCACTGGGGGGGGTGGGTTTGATGGCTTTGATTTTGCGAAATATCAATGTAGCCACTGCTTGGCCAGAGATTAATTCAGAATTGTTTTTGCTGTTGTTTCTTGCCTCATTTTTTGTAGTTGTGGTCTTTAGTCGAGCGCCATACATATACAGCTTTATAAACCATGGCCTGTATCTTACGCGTGAGGGTGGTGAGGTCGGTAATGGAGGCTGGTATTCTCTGATAACGGTTATTTTTTACCCGTTGTGCATTGTGCTCGCATTCGTTGAGATCTCAAGAAAAAAATATTATGTGCTTGTGGCGATGATGTGGTGTGTTGTTCTGTTGGATTTTTTTATTTTGGGGACAAGGAACGCACCGACCTTCGTGTTGCTGTTTCATCTTCTTACGAGTCGCGTGAAGTTTTTTTCGCCCAAAATGATTGTTTTTGTAGTGGGCTCCATTACGTTGTTTGTACTTCTGTTTGATTGGCAGAGTAAAGCACGATCATTGGATACTGTTACCGTAGGATGGAGTTGGTCCGAAACCCTAAGATACTCGTGGCTGATGGAGCATTTGAGTATAAAAGAAGAGAATATTCGTTTTTTTGACGAGAATTTGTCACTTGTGATGCCCGCGGTATTCCTTTTGCAGTACATCAGCCACTCGATTGCTGTTTTTTCAGATTTGATCTCGGCGGGGCAATATGATGCTTTTGGCTGGCAAGCTTATCTGTATGATCAGTATGCCATAGTCGGGGGGGGGGCGGGACTACACTTCTGAATTGATTCAGAATATCAATCCAGATGCTGGTTTATATCAGACGCTCTATTCAAGTTTGCTCTTTGACTTTGGCTGGATTGGGGTATTTCTGATGATTGTTGTCCTAATGGTGGCGTATGGATTTTTCGATGCAAGACGAGCAACCATATCTCCGATATCTATTTACCTGTTAATGGTTTTGTCAACATCAAGTATCGAAAATTATTTGTATAACGGGCTCGGTTTGTGGAGATTCTTGGTATTTTTGTTGATGGTTTCATTGTTGTCTCGGGTTCCAAAAAAAATGTTTGAGACGTTGGTGCATAATAGGCGTCTTGGCTGTCAAGGTTCTATGGAATAAATTGGTATGAGAAATTACAGTCTGAATAAGCGTATTCTAGTGACGGGTGGAGCTGGTTTTTTGGGGTCTCACCTTTGTGAGCGGCTTGTTGCCCAAGGGCACGATGTGATTTGTCTCGACAACTTTTTCACTGGAACAAAAGAAAATATTTTCCATTTAATCGGGAAACCTAATTTCGAGCTGATTCGTCACGACGTGACTATTCCTCTTTATCTAGAAGTTGATCAAATATTCAACTTGGCTTGTCCTGCTGCACCGGTTCATTATCAACACGATCCGGTGGCCACCATAAAGACGAGTGTCCATGGTGCCATTAACATGTTGGGACTGGCAAAACGGACTGGTGCCAGAATATTTCAAGCTTCAACCAGCGAAGTTTATGGTGATCCCAAAGTCCACCCGCAAACGGAAGATTATTGGGGAAATGTGAATCCGATCGGCATTCGCTCCTGTTATGACGAGGGCAAGCGATGTGCGGAAACACTTTTTTTTGATTATCACCGCCAACATCATGTTGATATCAAGGTTGCTCGTATTTTCAATACGTACGGACCTCGCATGCACCCCAATGATGGTCGAGTGGTCAGTAACTTCATTGTGCAGGCCTTAAAGGGGGATGCCATTACTCTCTATGGCGATGGAAGCCAGACGCGTAGTTTTTGCTATGTGGATGATTTGATTGATGGAATTTTGGCGCTCATGTCTTCGGATGCGGCTGTCACTGGACCCATAAATGTGGGAAATCCAGGCGAGTTTACAATAATGGATCTTGCAAAAAAAGTAATCGAATTAACCGGATCCAGGTCGGAAATCGTATTTAGACCTTTGCCTGCAGATGATCCTGTTCAGCGACAGCCTGATATTGGATATGCGAGGCGAATGTTAAATTGGGAGCCGAAAGTGCATCTCGAGGAAGGGTTGGAGAAGACCATTCAGTACTTCGATGAATTGCTTTCGATTGCTTGAGTGTCTTTTATTTCTACAAGATTCCAAAAAATACAGGCGGTGAATTATGTTGAACGGTAAATCTATACTCATTACGGGCGGAACAGGTTCGTTTGGGAAGGCCTTCGTCAAAACCATATTGAGTTGCTATCCAGGCGTCCGTCGTTTGGTAGTTTTTAGCCGTGACGAGCTTAAGCAATTTGAGATGGCGCAAGCCTTCCCTGAAAAAGACCATCCTGCGCTTCGCTATTTTATCGGAGATGTAAGGGATTATGACCGAGTGCGTCGCGCGCTAGAGGGTATTGATACAGTTATACATGCGGCAGCACTAAAGCAAGTTCCGGCGGCAGAGTACAACCCATTTGAATGCATTAAAACAAACATTCTTGGTGCCCAGAATATCATCGAAGCCTGTCTTGATACTGGCGTGCGAAATGTAGTGGCTTTGTCTACGGATAAGGCTGCTGCGCCTATCAATCTATATGGCGCCACGAAGCTGTGTTCAGACAAGTTGTTTACCGCTGCGAACAATATTAAAGGTGGTCGTGATCTTCGTTTTAGCGTTGTTCGTTATGGAAACGTAATGGGTAGCAGGGGGTCGGTCATTCCATTTTTTCTTGAACGGCGGAAGACAGGAGTATTGCCGATTACTGATCCAGGGATGACTCGATTTAACATCAGCTTGCAGGATGGCGTGGATATGGTCTTGTGGGCGATAGAGCATGCTGCTGGAGGGGAGATATTCGTTCCCAAGATTCCCAGCTACAGAGTTATTGATGTCGCAAAGGCGATCGGACCAGATTGTGAATTTCCGGTGATTGGAATTCGTCCTGGAGAAAAAATTCATGAGGAAATGATTACCGACAGTGATAGTTTCAACACCGTGGACTTGGGAAAGTATTTTGCTATTCTTCCTTCTGCTGGTCAGCACAGCGTCGAAAGTTATTGCGAAGCACATGGAGGAAAACCGGTGGCACAGGGGTACGCATACGACAGTGGGAGTAATCCTGACTTCCTGACGGTGGATCAGATTCGTCAGTTGATTCGCACATATGTAGATCCTGAGTTCAGGTAAGCACGATGATTCCATATGGTCGGCAGGAGATTACCGAGTCAGATATTGATGCGGTAGTGCAAGTATTGCGGTCTGACTTCTTAACGCAGGGGCCTGTTGTCCCGCGATTTG
>ENA-UPXM01005041-UPXM01005041.1-activated-sludge-metagenome-genome-assembly--contig:-NODE-5041-length-13089-cov-4.662728_pt1 | contig 13089 bp, 10 predicted proteins | sample MGYA00238178_ERZ772708 | MGnify/ENA primary metagenome ERZ772708 (study PRJEB29002, sample SAMN05720212) | activated sludge metagenome | isolation source: anaerobic digester from wastewater... | reverse complement strand
ACAACACCATCCTGATCGGTTGTAATAATAGCATCAAGGAATCCTTCAAGTGTTTTTTCGTTCCTAATTTTGGACTTCTCTATCTCCTTAAACTGCTGCTTAACCTCTTCACGAGCCTCCCTAAGCTTCTTGTTGAGCTCAATTTCATTCTGCCTAAGCATCTCTTCTTGCTGCCTAAGCTGGAGGGTTTGGGCATTGGTTTCAATCTCCATTAACTTTTCACGAGTGATATCGTTGGCAATGAATACTACTTTTGCCACCTCACCGTACATGTCGTTCACTGAAGTAAAGGTACCACGAAGCCATTTATCATCGGCGTTTTTACTCACAATCTTAATTTGGCCTTCGAACGGAATTCCATGAGTAACATCGTCCCAAATACGCTCAATTAGCTTTCTATCCTGCTCTGAAACTAGGTCGTAAACAGTTTTAGATTTTGCCTCTGCAAGTATGTAGTTAACCTCAGACAAGAAGTTCTCGTTACAGTCTATAATATCGCCAGTTGGTGAGAACTCCACTTTTACATTAGAGCGGTTAAGAGCCTCTATCTGCCCTTCATAATCAAGGCTAAGCTTCTTTTGTTCTGTTGTATCAATGGCTAGGAAAAGAATTTTCTCTACACCACCATACTGGTTACGAACACAGGTGTAGGTTGCAATTGTCCACAAATCCTTTCCACTCTGGGTTACATGTTTCATATCGCCTTCAAAGTGCTTTCCGCCCTTTGCTAGGGTTTGCCAAATCTCATCAAACCAACCCCTGTCCTTCTTGTTTATGAACATGGAAATATGCTTACCCTCTACATCGGAATTGCTGCTATACTCCAATTTACTTAAGAACTTGGTGTTTGCGTATAGTAGTATTCCATTAACATCGTACTCGGCACGAATTAGGGTATGATTAACAGAATTTGTAAAGCTTATAAACTTTTCGGCTTGGCGAGCGGCTTCTTCTTGAGTTGCTTGCAGCTCCTCCATATTCTGGCGCATTTGCTCCTCTTGTGAGGCAAGAGCCTCTGCCTGTAAACGGGACTCTTTTAGCAGCTGTGCTGTGCGAATATTGATTTTTACCCCAGAAATTGTTGAAGCGATGCTCTCTGCAACCTTCTCAATAAACTCTACCTGGTACTTTTCAAATACAGTAAACGAAGCTATTTCTAGCACGCCATGAACCTCATCGTTCACTTTTAAGGGAACTAGCAGGAGGCATTTTGGTGTGGCGTGCCCCAAACCAGAAGTAATATTCAGGTATCCGCTGGGGATACGAGTAAGTAAAGTAGTTTCCTGTTCAAGGGCGCATGCGCCAATCAATCCCTCGCCCCAATCAACACGCTGATCGGCATATTTTCTACGCTCATATGCATAACAAGCTGTGAGCTTAAGGTGGATATCACCAGGATCATTATCTTCAATTAGGTAAAAACCACCTTGATTAGCCTCAACGTACTTAACAAGGTTACTTATAATTTGGTAGGAAAGTTCCTCTATATTGTCGTTGTCGGCTCTAAGTATTTCTCCAAATTTGGCAAGCCCCTCGGCAATCCAATTGCGCTGCTCATCCTCTTTTCGGCGAGCCTCTTCCTCAATCTTGCTTCGCTTAAGATTATCGCGTAGATTAACTATGGCCCTACCCAATACATCAGTCTCCTCTGCATGGTAATCGGCATCAATCTCGCCTATACGTAGCTTCTCAACAAAGCGGTATAGCTTACGTTGCCTAGAGAGCTCGTGTTCCGAAAAGGAGGAAGCCTCAAGCTGCAACTTGGAGTAATGCGTTGCGGCAAACCATACTATTGTTGCAATAACAAATGGAGTAAAGTCTATTAGGTAAAAGAGAGGAACCCTTTGATGCAACGATAGCACACCAGAAAAAGTAAAGGCAATATTGTGGTGCAGTGCCTCAAAAAATAGCGCTACAAGCAATAACGCTACCCCCATTAGGAAGCCCAACAGGGAATATTTGTACACAAAGGATTTAGAGTATTTTCCTTCCATAATCAGCCGAAAATTTGACTAAAAATATATATTTTTTTTGGAGACGCTTAACTATTGTCGCTTTTTTTGTGTGTGCTGCTTACACGTTTCCTCGTCCTTTTCTCAAGGTTGTATCCACAAGGCTATCTAAATCGTCTGGATTAAAGGATGTTTCGGTAGAATCAGCGTCATCATCGTTACCGTTATTAGTGATTTTATCATTGATCAATTCATCAAAAACATCTTGACTCTCATGTGCTGGTGACTCTTCTGTTGCATCTTCAATCTTTGTGGTTTGCTCCTCACTCAATGAAGTGCTAGCTTCATCATCGGTAAGCTCATTGGCAACTGTTAGCTTACCCGTTTCATCGTTTAACCACTTTTGCAGCTTAAGCTTATTAACTTCACGCATAGCATCGGCCTGAGCAACAATGTACTCCTGTTCAACTTTATGAAATTCCTGGCTACGCTCCATGCTAATTTGATAAGCAAAGCGAGCCTGTTGATCGTTTATATGCTCCATGCTAATAAGCTGCTTCTGAATGCTAAGGCTCATTTCCTGCTCTTCGGCCTCAAGTAGCTCATCGTAAGGTCCTCTCCCACTCATTAGCTTAACAATAACCGGAGAGCACTCAATTACAATAAAAAGGATAATTATAAACCAGTTGGCAAACGCCACCCTTGGGTTTTCTTTTGCGAGCTGGCCAATGGCATCGAGTCGTGCCAAAAAGCCGTCGGCATTACGATTAACCACTCCAGCAGATTTGGCCTGCTCATCACGCTCCAGCTTAAGCATAGCTATACGCTGGTTGTTTTGCTCCTGTTGATTAGCTGTAGAGGCTTTTAGTCGGTACAAATCCTCATCAAGCCTATCGAGTTCAACCTTTTTCTCTCGGTACACAGGTCCTTTCCCTTGCTGGTTTGTGGGGCTTCGCCCTTCGGCTTCGGCAATTACCATGGAAAAGAGCTGATTCCTATATGCCTCCTTTTTAGCTAAATTCTCTTGTAACTCCTTATTCTGGTTCTCAAGTTTTTCTATCTCGGCATAGTTGTTATCAAGCGCAGCATTGTACTCAGCCGTTTTGGCCTCGCGCACAAAGAGGAGCTGACGCTCGATTTCCTTTTCAAAAAGCTTTATTTCAAGTGGTTTGGAAATAACAACCGAGATTAGAATGGCAAGAATTAACCGAGGCAAAGCAGCAATAAACTCCTTTTTGGGATTATGCTGCTTCCTAATGCTTGATACAATGTACCAATCGAGAGAGAATATTAAAAATCCCCAAAGCAAGCCAAAGGCTAAAGCAAGGTAAACAGAGTTAAAAACCGTAAACATAGCATAGCCCCCAGAAAGGGTAGCCATTACTCCAGTAAGGAAAACGATAACACCAATACCGTAATACTTATTATAATCCGTAGGACAACGCTCTATTAAATAGAGCCTTGCTCCTGAGCACCAACAAAAAAATTTGTATATGCGCGATAGCTTGCTGGGTTTGCTTAATATTGTATTGTTATGAGAATCAGACATTAAAATTCACTAAAAAGGTTTAAGCACAAATGGGGCAATGCTATCAAGAGGAAGCACCTTATCGGCTGCACCCAATTTAATGGCCTCCTTGGGCATGCCAAAAACAACACATGATTTCTCGTCCTGAGCAACAGTCTTTGCACCAGCCTCATGCATCTCCAAAAGTCCACGAGCACCATCATCGCCCATACCAGTCATTATAACACCTATGGCATTTGCGCCTGCATATCGAGCCGTGCTCCTAAATAGCACATCAACCGAAGGCCTATGCCTATTAACCAAAGGGCCTTCCTTTACCTCAACATAGTAACGCGCTCCGCTCCGCTTAAGCAGCATGTGGTAGTTACCCGGAGCAATTAGAGCACGCCCACGAATAACGCTGTCGCCATTCTCTGCCTCCTTAACCGATATCTTACAAATCTCATTAAGCCTATTGGCGAATGAGCGGGTAAACTTCTCGGGCATGTGTTGAACAATTACTATCCCTGGACAATCCATAGGGAGGGCCTGTAAAAATACGGTTAATGCCTCTGTTCCTCCTGTTGATGCTCCTACGGCAATTACAATTTCCGTAGTTTTTATCATACTTTGAGACGAAGTAACAGGGGGTAGAACTGCATCGGCCGAAAGCTTAGGTTCAACGGTTAAGGGTTCGGCAAAACGCTTCCGGGAAAGCTTTGCGTGAGCAGCAGCCTTTATTGCATCGCAAATACGAATTCGAGATTCCTCAATGAACTGCTTTGTGTTCATTTGCGGTTTGGTAATTATCTCTACAGCTCCATACTCTAGAGCCTTCATACCCGTTTCGGTTGCCGCATCGGTTAAGCTGGAAATAATAACCACGGGAATAGGATGCTGAGCCATGATTTTCTTGAGGAATGTCAATCCATCCATCCGCGGCATTTCCACATCCAGCGTAATAACATCTGGTGTTTCGTCGGCAATTTTCTTTGCTGCAAAATAAGGATCCGAAGCCGTTCCCATAACTTCAAGCAATGGATCGGAGGCAACAATCTGACTGAGAGTTTGGCGCACAACGGCCGAATCGTCAACAATAAGTACCCTAATCTTTTGGCTCATAAACTAGTCTCTGTTTGCTAAAGATTTACTGACTCTGTCCAAGCGTTTTCTCTATGTAACGCTGTTTAACTTCTCCTGTTGCAGTATCGTACTCAATTTTTCTGCCCAGTTTACCTCCCACACTTTTTGCAATAACGGGAATTCGCAGCTCCTCAAGGGCTTCAAAGGCGAGCTGGATGTTGCGTGCGCCAATGTTAAACTGCGAAATTGTGGTTTCTATAACTTCACCACCACCAAAAACCTTTGCCTGCAGATTTGAGCGCTTGGCACCAAGCGATACCATTTTTTCCACAAGGCGTTCTATGGCAATATTTCCGTATTTAGGACTTGCTAAGCCCTGCCCGTTCCACAAGGGAAGCATGAAGTGATTTATGCCCCCAATTTTAATTATTGGATCATACAGGCAAACGGCAACACACGACCCCAGTATGGTTGAAACCTTATGTGGTGTAGCACTGGCAAACAACGCTGCTGGATACAGGAAATGTAAGGGTTTCTCTTCCATTCCAGCTGAGTTTAAAAGGTTTCCTCTTCGTTACTAAAGAATGTTTCGTTAGCATCGGATGCAAAGTCACTGGTAGGTGCATCGGCCTCGGGAATGGTGATTGTAAACGAAGAGCCCTCACCAAGTTCGCTGGCGACCTCCATTCTACCCTTGAGCATATCAATTATAGCCTTATTTACCGATAGCCCTAAACCATGCCCGCGGTTAAGTGAGTTTATGCCAGAATCTACTCGTCTAAACCTGTCGAATATTATTTTCTGGTTTTCCTTTGAGATGCCAATACCGTGATCCTTTACGCTTATTCTAAGCTCGTTTTTCTCAATCCAGGTTGTAACCTCTATGGCTCCCCCTTCAAAACTAAAGTTTGCTGCATTGCTGAGTAGATTAGAAAGTACCATCCTAAGCTTCTCCGGATCTGTTTTAAAGGTAAATAGGGGGCTATTGGTTTGTATGTCGAAGTTGTGAGTAGCAGTAATACGCTTCTTCTTCATTTCAAACTTAAACGACTCAATAACGCTATCGATAAGGTTTCGAATATCAACGTTAAATATCTCGGGGAAAATTTCGCCCGCTTCTATTTTGGCCGCCACAAAAATGTTGCGGAACTGAAAATCGAGATGAAAAGCCTCAGAGTGTATAAGCGCAACCATTGATATCACCTTTTTCCAGTTCTCCTTATCAACAGAGAGAATTGCACGGGATAAGCCTAAAATGGATGTAAAAGGGTTTATAATCTCATTGGTAATATTGGAAATAAAATGGCTTTTTAGAGACTCGGATTCTTCCAACTTTTTATTAACGACTCTAAGCTCATCGTTAAGATTCTTAAGCTCTAGTAGCGCATTCTTGTTCTGCTCAAACCTCCGCCTAAGCTCGTCGAGTAATTCGGTATCGGTTAATCGTTGGTCCATGTTGTAATCGGTTTGTGAATCAAAGTAATGCTGTTGTACTTTACGCCCTATTTCCCTTACCCTATGGAACAAATTAGGTGCACTGAAAATATGCTAGTACCTGTTTAAAAGGGTAATTTAGCTATAATCGTTGAAAAATGGTAGGCTTAATCTGCTTTAATGGCACATCCATATTCATAATAGACTCCGAGTGTCCCAAAAAGAAGTACCCACCAGATTTTAGCTTGCTACAAAGCTTGTTTATCACCTTTTCCTGTGTTGCCCTATCAAAATAGATAAGCACGTTACGGCAGAATACAACATCAAATGTTTCGGGGATGTCGTAGTACGCATCCATAAAGTTAAGCCGCCCAAACCTAACCTTTTTGCGTAGCTCGGGAACTACCTTAACTGTAGGATTGGTTCTCTCCTTGCTTTTTAAAAAGTACTTGCGCTTAATGTCCATTGGGATGTTAGCAACCCTATCCTCTTTGTAAACAGCTTCAACAGATTTTTGAAGAATTTGGGTTGATAAATCGGTTCCCACAATGCTGTAGTCGAACCCAGAATTTGCATTGGCAAACTCTTGTAAAACAATAGCAATGGTATAAGGTTCTTCGCCACTGGAACAACCTGCACTCCAAATTTTTAAAGGACCATTTACGCGTCTGTTCTCATAAAACTGGGGAAGCACCTCCTTTGATAAAAAATCGAAGTGAATGGGCTCCCGAAAAAAGTCCGTTTTATTTGTGCTAACCACATCAAGCATATGGATAATTTCGATACCCGTATTATCCTTATGAAAAACGTATTCGCAGTAATCCTTAAATGAGGTCATTTTTAGCTCTCTAAGCCGCTTTTGCAAGCGGCTTTGGAGCATAATTTTTTTTACCTGAGGCATTTTTATCCCGCTCTCCTTATAGATAAAGCTGCTGAGCTTATCAAACTCATCCTGAGTGAGCTGGGCACGGTATATCTCATTCAAATTAGGATCGAACATCGCTAAAAATCTTTGTTAAAAATCTAAAAGTCGTACTGTAAAGCAAAAAGGAAACGAGTGTTACCAATTAGCTCGCTATTTGTAACCTTTGCTTTATTGGCAATGTCGATAGTGCCATAAGCAGCAGCGGTGTACTCTACCTCAAATGCAAATAGGTACTGATTTTTACGGTACATTACATTGGGCGACACACGGAACATGTAGTCGATATCGGCTCCCCTGCCATATATGCTTGCTACAGAAACCACATTATCGGCTGCCCCTAGGTTTTTTGCATACCCGCCGAATAGGCCAACCTGAAGATCCTTACCATATGTAACATTGGTAAAGGCAAAGAAGTGTCGTAACGAAGTATAGGTTTCGGCACCCGTTTGGGCATCAACAGAGGCTACGCCATACCCACCTAGCATTAGGTGATCGGCAAGGTTTTGTCCGTACATCACCTTAGAGCGAATGGTTAACTTGTTTGCCTGAACCTTTAAAAAAGCCATGCCCGATAGTGTACTAATACGCTCGGTTGTGGCAAACTTAGATGTTTCATCAACTGGCGAAACGGTATAAAGCCTTGGGCGGAGACTCTTAAAATCGGCTGCAAGGCCAGCTGTAAAGGTGCTGCTCTTAAACTGTAGCTGAGCAAAAAGGTTGGGCAAAACTGCATTCCTTAAATAGGATGAGGATGCTCCATCGGGGCCAAAGCTTTTGTAATCGCTCTGGTGTATGGCCGAAACAGTTCCAAAGAATCCCTTAGAAATTTCGTGAGTTAAAGTAACTTGAGGGCTACGATTAAAGCTCTGGAATGGAGCTCCTGTATTCAACCCCACCACATATGGGTAAACGTCGGCAACAAGCATTGGGTGCCAGGTTTGACCAGCCATAAGCTTGGTTCTACCCCAGTTTAGTGTGGCAAGTGCATGCCTGAATCTGAAGTGCACATTTGAACTTAACCCTGTGAAATCGGCCTCAACAAGGATAGTGGATTTTGCCCCAAAAATATCGGGCATGGTAATATTCGTTCTCAAGCGTGTTGCCATAGCCAAAGAGTTTAACCCAGGCGCCGCTAATATATCCTCACCGTTGGCATCTAACGAGGGTGCTTTAGGGTACAACAGGAAAAGGCCATCAATGGCTTCTACGTTCTGTCTGGTATCGTACCAGTACTCAAAACGGAAAAAACCGCTAATGTCAGCCTTTGGCTTGGTTACTACTGTTGTATCGGTTAAAGCATAAGTACTGCTTACCAGCGTGCTTACAAGTAGAATAAGGTATAGTTTCCTCACGATTAAACTTTAGTAATTGTATTAAACATCAAAAAGGCTGTTCAAAAAGATTTTCCAGCATCAACTCCTCAGTCATTACAAGGGAGCGACTTTTTGAACAGCCTCTTATTTGGTTTCGCATTGCAACTATCGCAATTGCTTTGCGCCAAAACAAAATATTGCAGAACCCTTTAGCTAGCCAATTTCCTCTATCTCGCTAGTTTTCTCGGTTTCGTCGGCCTTAACTTTCATGCTAGAGAGCTCGTCTGAAGAGAATACCGAGTCCATATTAAGAATCATAATAAAGCGATCGTCGATATTGGCTACGCCCTCAATAAACTCCGATTTGTACTTGCTTCCAATGCTAGGTGCAGGCAGAAGCGTGTTCTCATCAAGCTCAAGAACGGCTTGAACGGAATCAACTAGCGCACCTACATGAATCGACTCCCCATCCATCTCAATATCAAGAACAATGATACAGGTGTTTGTTGTATAAACGGTTGGAGACATTCCAAATTTGATGCGGGTATCAATAACAGGAAGTACAGTCCCTCTTAGGTTAATAACGCCCTTCATGTACTCGGGAGCCTTAGGAACCTCTGTTATTTTTGTCATTTCCAAAATATTAAGAACCTTACCTACATGCGCAGCAAATTCTTCTTCCCCTAACTTAAACGATAGGTAGGAGTTTATTCTCGATAAATTTTCCTGATTCATAGTCTTCCTCCTGTTTTTAACCCAATTAGTTATTTACTAGTTTTAACTTCTTTATTTGCAAATTGCTTGATTATCTTGTTTGTATCCACAACCAGCGCAACAGTACCATCGCCCAAAATTGTAGCACCAGAAACCATTTCTTGGCTCTTATAGTGCTTTCCTAGCGGTTTAAGAACTGCCTGGTACTCACCAACAACATGATCAACCACTAGGCCAACGCGTTTCTCCTCGTAGTTAACTACAACAACTTGCATAAACTCGCTATCAACGTTGCCAACATTAAACTCTTCGCGCAAGTTAAAGAACGATACCTGACGACCATCAAGAATTACTACGTTGTTGTACTTCTCATATATCTCCTTAGTAGGAACTGCGTAAATTTTATCTATTGCCGATAGTGGAACTACGTAGTGCGTATCGTCAATCTTTACCAGAAGTCCATCAATAATAGAAAGTGTAAGCGGAAGCTTAATGGTAATGGTAGTTCCAACACCCTTTTCAGAGTCAATCTCAACCTCGCCGCGTATATCGGCTATCTTACGGCGTACCACGTCCATTCCAACTCCTCTACCCGATACATCGGTTACCTTTTTGGCAGTAGAGAATCCTGGAAGAAAAACCAAATCAAGAGTCTCTCTGTGCGACAACTTCCTATCGGCAGTAATAATACCCTTTGCAATGGCCTTCTCGCGAATGAGCTCAGGGTCAATACCCGCGCCATCGTCGCTAACCTGAATTAACACATTGGCTCCAGAGTAAAATGCCTTTAGGATGATTTTCCCTTGACGTGGTTTACCCATTTTCTGACGAACTTCGGCATCCTCAATACCATGATCGAGGCTGTTGCGTAGGATGTGCATTAATGGGTCGGCAAGGCTCTCTATAATGGTTTTATCCAGTTCAGTATCGGAACCCTCGGTAATAAACACAACATCTTTGCGCAGCTCATTGGACAAATCGCGAACTAAGCGTTGGAAACGGGTTAGCATATTCTCAATGGGAATAAGCACTATGCTAAATGCCGTATCGCGAAGCTGACGCGATAGCTTTTGAACGTTCTCTGCAATGGCGGTTAATCCTGGAATGGTATTCTGTTCTGCAAAAAGGCTTAACCGTGCCTGGGTAGTAACAAGCTCCGAAACAAGGTTCATTAAAATATCAAGCTTTTCCGACGATACCCTAATGCTAGAGATGGTAGTATCCTTTACGGTAATCTTCTCGCGTTTAATAATGTCGGCCTGTTTTTGCTGCTGCTGTTTTATTGCTTTTTCGGCCAACGACTGTAGCATGTTATAGCCAATATCCTCTTTTTCGGCGGCAATACGCTTAGATTCAGCAACAAATGTTGGGTCCTCAAGAAGGTTCAAATCTGCAAGCTTCTGAATATCTAGGCTGGACTCATCCTCTACAAAAATGAATACATCGTTTATGGCATTTGTTCCCTCTTTGGTTACCAGAATAATCTCCCAGTATGTATAGCAGCTCTCAGGATTAATATCCTTAAGGTTTGGAACTCTATTAACGTGTGCAAATACCAAGCTGTTGCCTAACGACGCAACCTCATCAATTAGGTATAATGGATTGGTTCCGTTGGCAAATATCTCCTTACGAGGCTCAAAAAGGATGTAGTAAGTGCACTCTCCTACGGCAGACTCGTTAGACCTGTAGGCATTGCTTGTTTGCTCGGCAGGATGAGAACCATCTATAAGAGACGCTACTCGTTTTGTAAGCTGCTCGTGTGTATGTATAAACTCCTTATCGGAATAGTTATCTTCGTTAAGCAGTAGCTTTAGGTGATCTACTGCGGCAAGAGTTACATCAAGCACCTGCCGATTAACCCTTAGGCTTCCATTGCGAATAAGGTCGTAAACGGTTTCCAAATCGTGAGTAAAGCGGTCTATTAGATCAAAGCCAAACATGCCGCTATTACCTTTAAGAGTGTGCATAACCCTGAACACCTGCTGAATGAGGGTTGGATCGTCGGGATTCTCTTCCAGCGCGAGCAGAGACTTTTCAAGACCTTCAATAAGATCTGTAGCCTCCTCTATGAATTTCTTTTTAAAGTTATCCATTACCTTAGCACTTTATTAAGAGCGGCAATAAGCTTAGCGGGAACAAAGGGCTTAATAATCCACCCTGTGGCACCAGCCTCCTTTGCCTCCATTTTTTTTGCAGCCTGCGACTCAGTTGTTAGGAATAGAATGGGAACACGCTGGTAAGCGTCCATTTTTCTTACCTCCTTTATTAATGCAATACCATCCATTTCTGGCATATGTAGGTCGGTAATTATTAAATCGATGGGTGATCCATTCAAAAAGCGTAGCGCATCTTTACCATCAACGGCAACGAGTACGTTATACCCCTCATTTTCAAGGGTAAAGCTAACCACTTCCCTAATACTTTCCGAGTCGTCAACTATGAGGATTGTTTTAGCCATAATATGCAATATTTGTTTGTTGGCTAATGGGTTTTACTATTTCGTTATGACTAGGTTTTCAAATCCAGATCGAGAAAAGAGCAGAGCCTGTTCGCTACTTAGCTTAAACTCGGTTTCTACCTTTTTGCCCTGTTCGGCTGCTGAGCGTTTCAAAGAAACAATAAGCTGAATGGTACCTAAATCGATGACTTCAACATTATTAATCTTTACCGATAGCTCCTTGTACTTTGTCACATTTTCTAAAAGAAAGTCTTTAATAGATACTATCTGATCCAAAGACAAGTCACCCTGTAGCATAAGGGTTGCCGATGAACTCCCCTTTGTTTTAGAGGGTGAAACTTTTAGTGTAGCTTTTTTACTCTTTATCATGGTTTCTTGGGGCTTTAGGGTTAAAAGAGTTCAACATCGTCTTGCTGTTTATCATTATTCGTGGAGCCATCATCAAAAAGGTCAACATCACCATCGGATTCAACTACTTTTTGGTGAATCTCATGTTCACTAGCCATTGTATAGAGCTGCTTAATAGAATCCAGCTCCTCAGCGCTCTTTTTGTCGCTAGAAGTTCCCTGTAGCTGGTTGTACACCTTATTAAGTTCTCCAATTATCTCAACAATTACCTTCTCAAAAAAGTCGTAGTACTTTATTTTACTTATTGCCGAGGATACCTCCTGCGTTACACTTTGCCCTAGCTCCAGCGTTTGGTTTAGGGTGAACTTTATTCGGTCGTTCTTGCTCTTTAGCACAACCATAATACTGTTTGTACTCTCAACAACTTGAGTAAAGTAGCTTTGCGGACCACTAGCCTTTCTAAAGTGCTCATCGTTTGAACAAAGGCTGCTTGCAGCATTACAAATGGAGCTATAAAAAGAGGAAATAACGGTATGGTTCTTCTTTATACCATTCAGTATTGAATGGGTTTGCTGCAGCGCCATTTCCTTATCGGGCGACAGGGACACTATTTGGTTAAAATGTACGCTTGTTGGCTGAAAATGGGAAACTAGGTCTTCAATGCTCTGGTTAAAGCGAGAAATCTCATCGCATGCCGATGTATTTGCCCTTTCAATTACGGTAACAGAGTATGAAAAATCCTGTATTCTGCTAACAAATGAGGATAAAACAGATGCAGCATTCTCCAGGTTGTTCAGAACATTAACAAGGTGAAGCTCATCGGTATTTTCCTGCGATGCGCTTATGCGGTTACACATATCGGAGATGCTTACCATATCGCTCCCAATGGCCTGAAAACGCTGGGTAATTACCTCTATTGCAGATTGGTACTCCTTATTTGCATAAACAAGTTGTGCTGCCTGTAAGCCAGCAATCTCACGAATTTGGGAGTACAACCTGGCTACATCGTCGGATTTGTCGTTACCAGTATCAAACGCCTCAAGTCCTTCAATTATTCGCCTATGCGTTGCCTGAATATGCTCCATCTTTTGGCGAATAATATCCTGATACTGCAAATTGGTAATAATCTCTGCAATATTGCCTGAGCTACTTTCTGTTTTAGCCGTTAGCTCGGGTATTAGCATAATGGCCTCCTCATGCTTTTCGGCAAACAGTATTATTCCATAGTGAATTTGATCCAGTATAACATCAATCTCGCCAAGGTTACGCGATTGGAGAGCCGACAATAAGTCGTAAGCATTCCGCACCTCTTTACTAAGGGCTCCAATGCTATTCTCTATTTGGAAACTCGAAAT
>ENA-UPXM01005037-UPXM01005037.1-activated-sludge-metagenome-genome-assembly--contig:-NODE-5037-length-13092-cov-5.222597_pt1 | contig 13092 bp, 20 predicted proteins | sample MGYA00238178_ERZ772708 | MGnify/ENA primary metagenome ERZ772708 (study PRJEB29002, sample SAMN05720212) | activated sludge metagenome | isolation source: anaerobic digester from wastewater... | reverse complement strand
TATCAGCGTGATACGATTTACTGATTCCTTTCGAGAAAAAAACCCCGCCGCAATAACTAACTCGCTGTGTATCAACACGCCCTGTTGATGTAATGTTTTGCGTTGCAAAAGTAATACTAAATATGTATTACAGGTATGTCTTGCTTTTCTTGTCCACGACCTTTACGATGGCATCCTTATATAATTAGGTATATGAAAAAAAACTTAAAATAAGTATAAAAATAACTCACAAAATATTTGGAATATAATATACAATAATATATCTTTGTGTAGTTGTTGAATAACAAATTAACTAAAAATTAAAAAATATGGAGGCAAGATTTTCGTTTCAAAAGGGATTTGGACAGGTAAAGCAGAAGGATGCGGAAAGGGTGCGCACGGAGATAATGCAGGCCCTTGGCATAACCACCCGCCCAAATTGGACTCGCCGCCTAAGGGGCGAGGTAGTTCCCAAGGTAACCGAGGCCGAGGCCATTGAGGCCATATTCGCCAAGTATGGTGTGAAGGAAGTATGGGGGGCGCAGGTATGACCAATTTAGCCAACATTAAAAGGACGATGACCAGCCGAGAGATTGCTGAGTACACTGGAAAAAGACACTCCGATGTTATGGAGGCCATTAGAACCATGGAGCCAGCATGGGAGAAAGTTAACGGACGGAAATTTCCGTTGGTTGAATACAAGGATGCAAAAGGTGAAATGCGCCCTGAGTATCAGCTAAGTAAAACCGAGTGCCTATACGTAGCCACAAAGTTCAACGACGAGGCTAGGGCACGGTTAATCCTTCGCTGGGAGGAGCTGGAGCAGGAACAGAAGCACCGCCTACCCCAGTCATTCTCCGAGGCCCTGATGCTGGCCGCCCAGCAGGCGCAGGAGTTGGAGCAGAAGGAGCTGCAGCTGCAAGCCCAAGCCCCCAAGGTTCGGTTCGCCGAGGCGGTGGAGACCAGCACCCGCTCGTGTTTGGTGGCCGAGCTCGCCAAGATTATCACCCAGAACGGCTACGAGATAGGCCAGAACCGCCTGTTCAAGTGGATGCGCAGCCAAGGCTACCTGGGCAAGCAGGGCGAGTACTACAACCTACCCACGCAGCGCGCCATGGAGCTGGACCTGTTCGAGGTGAAGAAGACCTCCATCAGCAAGCCCGACGGCACCGTGCTGGTATCCACCACCCCCAAGGTAACGGGTAAGGGGCAGGTGTACTTTGTGAACAAGCTACTTAAAGGACAGGAGGCCTAACCCATGATCGCCACCGCAACCCTAACCAAGCGCGAGAATGAGGTTACCAAGCTCATCGCTTGGGGTGCCACTAAAAAAGAGGTAGCCCAGAAGCTGTTCATCAGCGAGCGCACGGTGGAGAACCACGCGCGCAACCGCCCGCAGGGTGAGGCGTGATATTGACCCATTTGACTTTGACCTTTAAAAACTCATAGCTATGAAAAAGAAACATAAGGAGCTAATCCTTGGGCTACACTTCGCCCTGTGCCTGATAGCCCTAACGGCCGAGCCCACGGGCGAAAAGGCCACCGCCTTCTACATCGCCTACTACCTGATAGTGCTGGCCAACATGGCCGCCTCGGTGGTGCTAATCAACAACCATATGCAGAAGTACTATGACACCGAGGATACCACTACCTAAGACCGAGCTGGAGTTCCGCAACGCCAGCGTGCGAATAGATAGGATTGAAATTGAAACCGTAGCCAAAACGGCCAACCGGGCCAGCTACCTAACCACGGAGGAGCGGTAATGAGAAGCGACCTATACGGGATACTGGGTAAGGCCCTAAACCCACAAACTTTACAGGCCGACAGCACCAGCGCGGCCATTGACGCGCTCACCAAGCCAAGGTGTAGGTTTGAGCGTATGACCACCGAGCAAAGGGAAATGATGCGGGGGTACTACCAGCGCAGCATCGCCATCGAGCAGGGCAAACACCCGCGCCCCAAGGGGTCGAGCCCTATGCCATGGATGCTCGATGAGTGGCAGGATGACCTGAACCAGCTGGAGCGGGTGATGAGGAGTAATAACGAGCTAACTAGGTAAGTTATGGATGACATACTAATATACCGTAGAAAAAGAGGTTCTTCCGGCCAATGGAAGTGCCGCGAGAAGAGCCTAATGAAGGTGGAGTTTGAGCAGGGAAGGTTCGTAATTTTTGAGAAGCTAGCCAAGCAGCTAGGGTGCTCAAATAGCGATGCCGTTATGTTCGGCTTCTCCAGCAAGGACAGGTGTGCCTACATCTTTAAGGAGGAGCCTGAGGAGGACAGCTACTACCTGCGACAGGCCGGTCCCAATAGACCATACTACCGATTCACATCCAAGGATCTAGGAAATCAATTCTTCCAATTTTTCCAAAGCGAAGCCAAAGTGGCCTACTTCGAGGCCAACGGTACCAACGATAAGGGTTGGACAAGGCTAATACCTGAAAATTGTAAAAAATGAAAACAAAACACACACCAGGCCCGTGGATGGCTGTAAAACGACAGGACGGATGGGCTATTGAGGCCGAGAACGGAAGCCCCGTTGCCGAGCAGATGAACAACGGTAGCGACATGGGCGAGGCCGACGCCAAGCTGATTGCCTGCACCCCCGATATGCTGGAGCTACTCGACTTTATCAACGATGCCATTAACTCCAACATTCGAATCGTAAAGGATAGCCCCTTGCATGATGATATTAGAAATCTGCTCAGGCGGGCTACAGAATAACCAGTTACTAATCATTTAAACCGCAACAACTATGAAGCAAGTAAATTTAAAATCGCTTAGCCTAACCCACTTTAAGGGGCACAAGGCCATAAGCATCGCCTTTGCCGACAGCACCACCATTTCGGGCGATAACCGCATGGGCAAGTCCAGCATCTTCGACGCGTTCACCTGGCTGCTCTTTGGCAAGGACCAGTTCGACCGCAAGGACTACGAGATATTTCCCATTGTGGACAACAAGCGGCTCGACCGCGTGGACGCCGAGGTGGTGGGCACCCTATCCGTGGACGGTACCATTATCACCCTTAAGCGGGTATTCCGCCAGCAGTGGGTAAGGCCACGGGGCGCATCGGAGGAGGTGTACAAGGGCAACGAGACTCTGTTCTTTGTGAACGATGTACCCAAGAAGGCGGGCGAGTATAAAGCCGTTATTGACGGCATTATCGACGAGGGGCTGTTCAAGCTCATCACCAACCCCAGCGCATTCCTTGAGATGCACTGGACCAAGCAGCGCGAAATCCTATTCCAGATAGCCGGAACCGTGAGCGATGCCGAGATAGCCGCCAGCAACCCTAAGTTCAAAGCCCTGCTCGATACCCTGAACGGCAAGCCGCTGGCCGAGTTTAAGAAGGAGATAGCCGCGCGCAAGCGTAAGCTCAACGAGGCGATGAACGACATTCAGCCCCGCATTGACCAAACGGCAAGGCTAATGCCCGAGGCTAAGGACTTCGAAGAAATTGAGGGAGAGATAATGGATATAGACGTGGAGCTATCGGCTATATCAATGAAAATGAGCGACCGCAGCGAGGCCATACGTGGCCAGTACAATGAGATTCAGGAGAAGCAGGGCAAGATCAACGCCCTTAAATCGCAGCAGGCCGAAATCATTCAGCAAGCCAAAACCAAGGCGCAGCAGGAGGCCTACGAGGCCAACCAGCAACGAGCTGAGCTAGAGCAGTCGGTTGCCACCGCGCTACGCAAGCTAAAGAATGCCGAGACCGAGCGGGAGGATATAAGGCGCAGCGCCGAACGCCTAGCCCAGCAGGTTAAGAGCACCCTAACCGAGATTGAGAGCCTACGCAAACGTTGGAACGATGAGAACGAGCGCGAGTACAAGGGCAAGGACGGCTGCCTGATTTGCCCCGTGTTCGGCACCGAGTGCGGTGACCCAACCGCCTTGGGTAAGCACCAGGAGGCTCAGCAGAAAGCTAAGGCTGCCTTTATGAGCGAGAAGGAGGTGAAGTTGGAGGCCATCAACGATTTGGGTATATCGAAGGTGCAGGAGCTGGAGGCTTTAAATAAGCGCATGGAGGCGATGGAGGCTAACCTAAAGCAGCTGAGCACCGACATAGTGACCCTTGACAAGGATCACGAAGCCCTAAAGCAGCAGCTGGCCAGTACCCCCATCGTGCAGCCAAAGGAGGTGAAGGCAGTGGAGCTAACCGAGTGGGTTAAGCTCTCCGAGGAGATCAGCGCCATTGAGGCCACCATCAGCGAGGTGAAGCCTGTTGATAACTCCGATATTCTACCCCGTAGGCAGGAGCTCACCGAGCGCAGGGATAGCCTTAAGCAGAAGCTAACCGACCGCGAGACCATTGCCCGCCTTCAGCAGGAGGTGAAGCGGCTACAGGCCGAGGGCAGCAGCCTAACCCAGCAGATAGCCGACTTGGAGCAGCAGGAGTTCACAGTTGCCGAGTTCACCCGTGACAAGATTGAGGAGAGCGAGGGGCGCATCAACGGGCTTTTCCAGATCGTTCGCTTCAAGCTGTTCGACACCACCAACGACGGCAACGAGTTTGAGGCCTGCATCCCCACCAACACCTTTGGGATTCCGATTGCTGCCACCAACACCGCCGAGCAGATCAACGCTGGGCTAGATATTATCAACACCCTCACCCAGTTCTTTGGGGCAAAAGCCCCCATATTCTGCGACCGCGCCGAGAGCGTGAACGAGTACATCGCCGCTGGCTCGCAGATGGTGTTCCTGAGGGTGACCAAGGAGAAAACGCTATCCATTATTTAACCGTTAATACCAATTAAACTATGTCTAACAATCAAAATTCCGCAACGATGGCAGAAAACAAACCCGCTGTTAAACAACAGCAAGAAGCGAAAGAGAAAGGAGTAATCGTATACCAAGTAGCCGGTCAAGATGTGAAGCTATCCTACCAGATAGTTCGCGATTTCCTAACCAAGGGCAATGGTCAGGTTACCGATCAGGACATGACGCAGTTCATCTCCATCTGTAAGTACAACCAGCTAAACCCATTCCTTAATGAGGCATACCTCATCAAGTTTGGTAGCCAACCCGCCTCCATGGTGGTGAGTAAGGAGGCTTTCTTTAAGCGCGCTGAGGCTCACGATAAGTACGAGGGCATTCAAAGTGGAGTAATTGTAATTAGGGATAAGGACGCCATTGAACTTGAAGGTTGTTTTTTTATGCCTACCGACAAACTGGTAGGAGGATGGGCTAAGGTTTACCGATCCGATAGAAAGTATCCAATAGTAGCCCGAGTAAGCTTAAGTGAATACGACAAAGGTCAAAGCAACTGGAAGGAGAAACCATCCACGATGATCTCAAAGGTAGCAAAGGTGCAAGCTCTTCGCGAAGCATTCCCAACCCAGCTGGGTGCGCTGTATACCGATGCCGAGCAGGGTGTGGTTGACATCACCTACGAGGATGTTTCAGAGAAGGTGACAAAAGAAAAGGCAGCCAATGCCAACAAGGAGACGCTTAGCATCACCCCTGATGCAAATGAGGAGCCCAAGTCAGCCGAAACGCCAAAATCAGGCGATGAGGCACCGGGCAGGCCCGTACAGGGCACAATGGAGATGCCTAAGGGCGAACCACGTAAAGCGGGGTTCTAATGGAATTAACCGTGCTAGGATCAAGCAGCCGAGGCAACGGCTACGTGCTTCAGAACGCCACCGAGGCGCTGATCATTGAGTGCGGCGTGTCGCTGCTGGAGGTGAAGAAGGCCGTGGGGTTCAACGTGTCGAAAATCGTGGGGGCGCTATGCTCCCACGAGCACGGCGACCACGCCAAGTATACCCACGATTTTCTACACAGCCGCATCAACGTGTACATGTCGCACGGCACCATGAAGGCCCTTGAACCCAAGGGCACCTTCCTCCCCCTGCTCTTGAAAGCTGGGAATGCGGTCAAGATCGGCAGCTTCACCGTCCTACCCTTCGGGGTGAAGCACGACGCCGCCGAGCCGCTGGGCTTCCTGATCAACCACCCGGAAACGGGCAACGTGCTATTCCTTACGGATAGCTACTACTCCCCCTACCGATTTGAGGGGCTGAACAACATCCTGATCGAGTGCAACTACAGCCTCGATATCCTGCAACGCAACATCGACGCGGGGCGCATACCGCCCGCCGTACGCAACAGAACCCTACAGAGCCATATGAGCTTGGAAACTTGCCTAGAAACGCTGGCGGCCAACGACCTGTCGCAGGTTAACAACATCGTGCTGATACACCTGAGCGACGGGAATAGTCACGCCGACAACTTTCTCAACACCGTTCACCGGGCAACGGGCAAAACAGTTCACGTGGCAGATACAGGCATGAACATTAAGTTTAACAAAACACCATTCTAAACGATGCAAAAAGAGCTAGCAAAAGACATCCCTCAGGGGAAACAACGAGCAGCATTCCTTATGGACAACTGCGACAAGGTGGAGGATAAGGGCTACATGAAGCGATTCACCCCCGAGCAGCTATCGCAAATGAAGGAGGAGCTATCCGAAACGGCCATAAAGATTAACGACATTGAGGAGAGGAAGAAGGAGGTTATGGCAGCGTTTAAGGAGAAGCTTGACCCATTAACCAAGGAGAAGCAACGAATCCTTACGGGCCTAAAGAACAAGGCCGAACACGTAACGGAGCAGTGCTACAAGTTTGTAGATATGGACACCCGTGAGGTGGGGTACTACAACCAGGATGGGGAGCTCATTGAGAGCCGACCCGCCTACGCCGACGAGCTGCAGGGCACCATCTTTCAGATGAAGAGAACCGGAACGGAAGAGTAGTAACTCACCAATTATCACCATTGCCTTTTAATTATCACTAATCCATTAAAATTGTCATTTATGCAAAAAGACAAATTATCTATCAACCTCGCCCCCGGAATGGAGCGTGCAGAGGTAATCATCAGGGAGGTTGACAGCGTGAATGAGCTGGCCGTTAAACCCCCCGTGAAGATCAAAATTGAGGGCACTTTGGGAGCCCCGCTGGAGTTCTTAAACAAGCGCAACGATCAGGAGGATCAGATCAACCAGAAGCGTTGCAATATCCTAGTGGACAGAGAGGAGATCACCATCAGCCTCACCACCAACGAGCACGACGAGTACACGAGGGGAACCGTGAAGGGGAAGCTGGAATTTCACCCCAAGTTCGTTGATTTTGGCATCAACACGGGTAAGGTTTGGACGCCCACCGAGCTGGGGCTTTTCTTTAAGATGAACAGGGCCTTCTTCGCCACCCGCGAGGACAACATGAAGCTGGTTACATCCCTGCTCAACTTCACGGCCACCATCAACAATAAGATTGATAGGGCCGTGAACGAGAATGGTAGCAAGACCGACAACTTCGAGCAGGTGGTGAACTCCAACCTTCCCCAATCGTTCACGCTCGTAATGCCCATTTTCAAGGGGACTAAGGCCGAGAGCATCGAGGTGGAGACCTTCGCCAAGATCGACGGCCGTCAGGTAGCCTTCACGCTAATATCCCCAGGGGCACAGGCCACCATGGAGGAGGTGCGAGATAAGGCCATCGACGAGCAGCTGGAGCAGATCCGCGCCATTTGCCCCGAGATAGCCATAATTGAGGTTTAATAACTACGCCCCCGGCCACACGTCGGGGGCATTAGCCCGCAAGCGAGTAGCCAACCAACAACAACAATGCTATGGCTAAAGAGATGACAGGTTACGACTTGAGCAGAAATTTTTTCGACTGGTGTTTTGAAAACCCAGAATTGGTGCGCCCTATACACATCGCCCTATACTTCTTTGCGGTGGAGCACTGCAATAGGCTTGGCTGGAAGGAAAAGTTCGGATTCCCAACACAGATGACAATGGACGCCATTGGCGTAAAGAATTGGCGTACATACATTAAGGCTTTAAACGACCTTGTGGAATGGGGTTTTTTTGAATTGCTCGAAAAAAGCAAAAATCAGTACAGTGCGAATGTGATTGCTATTGTAAAAAATACAAAGGCAAATACAAAAGCACTTACAAAAGCACAGCAGAAGCACATACAAAAGCACAGCAGAAGCACATACAAAAGCACTGTAGACATAAATAAACATATAAACAAAGAACCTATTAACAATATAAACAGTGAAGATGTAGATGTGGTCAATTTTGATGAGGCCCTCGAAATTGCAAAAAAAATAAACGAGTGGGCCAAGGGGTATTTTCACGAGAAGTACATCTCGGAGGGTTCGCTCGACGTGTTCGAGAAGCTGATCAGGATTGACGGGTATCAGGAGAATGACATAAGGGTCGCAATTGAATGGGCACGGTCCGATGACTTCTGGTCAACCAACTTCCTATCGCCAGTCAAACTCAGAAGTAAGGACAAGAACGGGGTGAAGTACATAGATGTTTTTTTAGCCAAAACAATCAAGAGAAATGGAAAACAAGCTACCAGAAAGGGCGCAACATGGGATGATATCGCTGAGGTTGCCAGCACTGGTTTCGATCAGCGATAGCGAGGCCAGCCTTAGCGTCTATCACGGTAATATAACTCAGGAGAATTTCGTGAGCTGCGTAGCTCGAATTCGGGTGGCATTCCCCGATCTCGACAGGGGCTTCTACCAGCTTTTGAAGGAAAGGATCAGGGAGAAGGGGTTCTCGGATCAGCGCCTAACCGATGCGGTGAATCACGTTATCGACACCTGCCCATACCCTACCCCCACGCTGGCCAACTTCCTGAGCTTCGACAAGCGGGTGAAGTTGATCACCTACCAGGAGCTATGCACCCTTATAGGCAAAGGCGAGGCCACTATGGACGCCTACGAGCGAATGCGCATTAACGGCAAGGTGTTCTTTGTTCGCAAGGACGAGAAACGATTGTATAACCTACCAAACGAGTTGTAATATGAGAGTCTACATTTCAGGACAGATCACCGGGCTGGAGGAGCAGGTAGCCCGTGAGCGCTTCGACAGCGCCGAGACCCTGCTCAGCGACATCGGGCTAATGCCCGTGAACCCCCTGCGTAACGGGCTGCCCTTCACCGCACAGTGGGAGGAGCACATTGTAAGAGGTATTGAGCTGCTGATGGGCTGCGACGCCATCATGCTGCTGGGTAACTGGGCGGAATCCAAGGGCGCTCGCATTGAGCGCAATGTTGCCGAGGAGATGGGGCTTAAGGTGCTGCACGAGCAAACCATAACCGACGAGAGCTTGGTTAAACGCATTAGATTAGCTATAGCTGAGGTAACAGGGCTAAAGCACCAGCAGTACAGCAACCCTAGGCGATTCCGCGAGGGGTACTACTGCCGCCTCATCTTCACGCACCACTGCCTGGTGAAGAATAGCCTAACCGCCGACGAGGTGGCCAGCCTGCTCAACCGTCAGAATCAGGACGTGCGGCGATACCGCAGGGTGTACTATCAGGAGTACGATTTCAACAAGGCATTTAGGAATTGGGCCGACCGCGTTAAGGATAGGCTAGCCCGCAAACACCTAATGATCAAAGAGAATGCGTAAACCAGAATATATCATCGGGATTGACCCCGACTGCGACAAATCGGGCTTCGCCTGGCTAGAGGTTAAGAGTAGGGCTGTGAGGCTATACTCCCTCACCTTCCCGGAGCTGATCGACAAGCTGCTCCACGGCAGGGGCGCCATCCCCAACACCATTGTGGTGGTGGAGGCGGGTTGGCTCAGCGAAAGCCACTGGCACCTAACCAGGTGGGATAACGCCAGGCTGGCCGCCGCTAAGGGCAACGCCGTGGGGCGAAACCACGAGACCGGGCGCAAGATCGTGGAGATGTGCCGCCACCACAGCCGCGATGTGTATGAGCAGCGCCCCCTGCGCAAGTGCTGGAAGGGCAAGGACGGGAAGATCAGCCACCAGGAGATTTCCCAGTTCATTCCCAATTTTCCAAATCGATCCAATCAGGAGACCCGCGACGCCGCGCTTATCGCGTGGAACTGGGCTGGGTTTCCCATACGAATGAAAATAATTAATCATTAACCAAAACCGCAACGTTATGACAGCAATTCAGAACCACTTTGAGGTGAACGGCAAGCCCGCCGTGAAGATCTTCGCCAAGGCCTTGGTGAACAAGCCCGGCCACAACGCCATCCTTTTCGACTGCGAGGGCGATAAAACTTGGCTCCCCCGGAGCTGCGTTAAGATCATCGACAACGAGACCATTTTGCTACAGGAATGGATGTATAACCAGAAATTTGAAACCAAGTAGCTATGAAGACTAATCAATTCAACGGCAAGGCCATCTACCAGCCCAAAGGGAAGGCTGCCGAATCTATTCACCCCTTAAACCGAATCAAATGACAACACTAGAGCTGCTAATCACCAACAAGTACCTGTACCTAATCGCCTCAATAATTCTCCTTATATGCTTGTTTATCGCTATATATGAACGGCTAAAGACGAGGGCACAACGGGTTATCAATCTAACCTACCATCTAACCTTCGAGCTGTTGAACGGCGACCGCCTACCCTTTCACCCGCTCTCGTTCGGCTCGCATCAGCACGTGATTAATGCCATTGGCAGCAAGGTGAGGCGAATTGTGCTGGTTAAGAACGGGCAGGACATCCGGCAGTACCGAATAGACCAGTATCCGGAAGCCAAGGATGAGGTAAAAAGACTTGCTAAGCTGTTCAGTACATAACTCGTTGATATCTTTTTACTCAAAGCCGTATTAGTGTAATACGGCTTTTCTTATATTTGGGGTTAATCAACGCCAAACCGCAATGAAACCAAAAGTTGTAGAAGCAAGCATAGATGAGCTAGTTCCCGACAACCTGAACGCCAACAGGGGTACTGAGTATGGTACACACCTGCTGGAGAAGTCATTTAGGGAGTTGGGGGCTGGCCGTTCCCTCTTGCTAGATAAGAACAACCGCATCATCGCGGGCAACAAATCAACAGAAACGGCGGCGGCCATTGGGCTAAAGAACGTAATTATCGTTGAAACCGACGGCACTCAGCTAGTGGCTGTAAAGCGGACGGATATCGACCTCGACTCCAAGCAGGGGCGTGAGCTGGCTATTGCCGATAATGCCACCAGTAAGGCGAATCTACAGTGGGAACCACAGGCTATTGCCAAGATTGAGGAGGGATGGGGCGTAGTACCAGCCGACTGGGGTATTCCTGACTTTGACGAGCCTGAGGAGCTAGAAGAGGATGACGAGCCCACCGAGATATCCCTAACCGTTCAGTCCGATGACGCTGTAGCTCTTCGGCTCTTATCCGTTGAGCTGCAGGAGCGGGGCTTTAAGTGCAACCTAAATGAGTAGCGATATGCCAAGGTATAATAAGCGAATAGTCAAGAGGATATGCGACCTAATCAGCAGGGACACATACACCATTGCCGAGATTTGTGCAAATGTCAATATATCAGAGCGTTGCTATTACGACTGGCAATCGAAGCATGCAGAATTTGCAGAATCCATCGCGCGCGCACGGGAAAAGTTCGACGAAATCATTGTGCAGGAAGCAAAGAACTCCCTGCGCAAGAAGATCACGGGCTACACCGTGCAGGAGAAGAAGGTGGTGATGGTGGAGGGTAAGCCAGACGCAAACGGCAAGACCAAGCCGAAGATCAAGGAGCAGGTGACTATTGATAAGCACTACCAGCCCGATACGCCAGCCATCATATTTGTATTGACGAACAAGGCGTCTGACGAGTATAAGAATCGCCTAAACACGGAGTTAACAGGCAAGGATGGGAAAGATCTCTTTAAGAGTTTAACCGACGAGGAACTGGATCAGCGCATAGGTGAATTTGAGCGAAAGCTTGGGAAAAATGGGGATGAGCAAAAGTGAGAAGTTGGCCTACATAGCGGCGCTGCGTGAGCGGCTGATTCGGCAGAGCCGTGGCAGCTTGCTAACGTTCACCACGGCCACCATGCCCACGTTCGAACCCGCCCCTTTTCACATTCGGTACTACAACGTTCTTAACAAGTTTGCAGACGGCAAGATCAAGAAGCTGATGGTGTTCATGCCGCCTCAGCACGGCAAAGAATTGAGCGATAGTACGTTAATTCTTACGCCAAATGGGTTTGTGAGGCATGGAGATTTGAAGGTAGGTGATTATGTTTTCGGGCGAGAGGGTAAGCCTGTGAAGGTCTTATGGATCTCTGAAAAAACGATGTCCGAGTATGATTTAACCTTTTCCGATGGTCAAGTAATACAGTGCCACGGGAATCACGAGTGGGTGGTGTATGATAGGGCTTTCGGGAAAGAAAGGATAATCGAAACAAATTACCTTTTGACACAAAAGCTGAGTTCAGGAACTAAAGGCACAATAGGGCATAGGTATAGGTTTCAGGTTGATCCCAATGTGGCAATAAAACTGCCTGAAACGGAAATGCCACTACATCCTTACGTTCTCGGGGCATGGTTGGGCGATGGTACTTCAGTAAGCGGATGTATAACGCATCATCCAGACGACATGCAGCAGATAGAGAAAATTGAAAACCTTGGTTACACAAAGGGTGCCGTTTATATTCACAAGGCAACAGGAGTTGTAAGAACGTGTTTCCGAGGGCTTCAAAGCCAATTAAAATCACAAGGGCTGCTTAGAAATAAACATATCCCTGAGTGCTATTTTAATTCATCTATCAACCAGAGACTCGAATTGCTGGCCGGGCTTATTGATACGGACGGATATGTTTATCACAAGAACGGCCGTGTCGTGTTCTCGAACATTAACAAGAGGCTAATTGATGATGTAGAAAGGCTTGTTGTTTCGCTGGGGTGCAGAGTAACTGTCTGTGAGTTCAAACCCATAAAGTCAACATCGGGGATAAATGGGAAGAGCATCGTTTATCAGCTGGGTTTTAATCCTGACTTCGAAATACCATGCGCTTTAGACAGAAAAAAGCCTAAGCGCATAAGTCCTAAAATAAGGCGCAGGGCGATTATATCGATTGAAAAAGCAAAGAATCCAGAGCAGGGGCATTGTATAGAGGTGGAAGGAGGGATTTATCTTGCAGGTGAGAAGCTAATTCCTACTCACAACTCCGAAGGTTCAACCCGTCGCCTCCCGGCTTTCGTTTTGGGACGAGATCCCCACAAGAAGGTAGCGGTGATCTCCTACTCGGCCCCCAAGGCACGCAAGTTCAACCGGGAGATACAACGGATCATTGACACGGAGGAGTATGCTGAGATATTCCCCAGCAC
>ENA-UPXM01005019-UPXM01005019.1-activated-sludge-metagenome-genome-assembly--contig:-NODE-5019-length-13137-cov-7.537074_pt1 | contig 13137 bp, 9 predicted proteins | sample MGYA00238178_ERZ772708 | MGnify/ENA primary metagenome ERZ772708 (study PRJEB29002, sample SAMN05720212) | activated sludge metagenome | isolation source: anaerobic digester from wastewater... | reverse complement strand
GCATTACCGTGAGTTTGAGCGCCTTAAATCAGCGTGCAGAGTTTGTGAAAAACATTTTAAAAGAATTTAGTTAGCTAGTGAGTTAACAACGTAACTCTCTATCGGTAAATCAAAAACAAAACTGCCACAATCGCCACCGTTGCCCAGCCAATCCTATCCACATATTGGTGTAATTTGGCTTCCATACTTGGGCCACCCCACTTCATTAAGCCGGCCACCATAAAAAAGCGCATGCCGCGCCCGATGGCCGATGCCAGTACAAAAGGGATTAACGCCATTGATAGCGTTCCTGCTGCAATGGTAAATACTTTGTAGGGAATCGGTGAGAAACCAGCAATAAAAATCGCCCAAAAACCCCATTCTTTAAACCAAGTTACGGCGGTAAGGTAGGCATCCCAATAGTGGCTTGCCTTTAAGTGCGGCTCAATCACATCAAACATGGTGATACCTATCAAGTAGCCAAACAAACCACCTAGCACTGAAGTCACCGTAGTAATCAGCGCAAATCGCCAGGCTTTATTCGGATTGGCCAAACTCATGGGTGCGAGCATGACATCGGGCGGGATGGGGAAAAATGACGATTCTGCAAAACTGAGCGCGCCCAAATACCATGGTGCATTGGGCAATCTTGCCCAAATCATTGCGCGCTGAAACAGGCCAGAAAAAATTTTCATCGGGAATCGTTCTTTAGAATGAGATAGGCAACATTTTATCAGCAAGGCTACCTCATGCGTGTGATTTCTATGACAGAAGAATTGAATTTTATTTGCCGTTTTTTTCAAAACAAATGCAAAATAAAAACGATTTTAGACCGTAGTTTCTCTACGAGAAAGATTTAAGCCTCTGTGAACCTTTATTTATAAGGCTCGCAGAGCATCAAAAAGAGGTTGTGTTAAATTAGTGAAAAAAGCAGCATTTTTAATGGCTTAAATTTGGCGCAATTACTCCAGCACAACGCGACCATTGAGTGGCTGTACTGGACGATTATTGTGATGGTGCAACACTTCTTCAAACGCTGTAATTTGTTCTTTTGAGGCAGTCAGAGGCGTTTTTAAAACCAGCCAACGCACACCTTCCGTGCACGGTGGTGTAGTCAATGAACCGCTGAATCGATAGTAGTCGCGGTTTTCTGGCATCAACTCACTGGCAGATACCTTTATATTCAGCGGAATAGGCGCACCTGCCTCTTTTGGCATTTGCGACCATAGTTTTTCTAGCCCTAAATTTGCTTTGCCCTCTTTATACATCACCGCAATCACCGCGAGATTGCCTTTTTTATCTGCATGCACAAAATGCGCCTCTAATGGATAAGGTTTGCCTTTGATGGTATTTTCGCTTGGCGTATGAAAATGCACTTGCTTCATTTGAAAAGGCGTGTCGTCAAGCAACAGCATATTACCTTCTTTAAAATTGGCTTGTATGGTGTGGCCATTGTTAACAATCTCTTTTGCTGGCATTTTTTGGATGCCCTTCAACGTTTTCAACGGGGCATCAATGGTGGCATCAATATTCACGGGGGACTGATTTTGCCCGATGTCGCATGTCGCAAACTCTGGCTGCAATTTACCCCAGTATTCTGGACCTTCTTTTCCTTCGTAGGTCCAATGTGCGGCATATGCTTTACCTTTGCTGGGTTTTATAACAGTCGTTTTTTCTGGGTCGGCCTTCACTGCTTCAGGTTTTGCTTCAACAGGTTTGCTTTCTACCGGTTTTGCTTCCGTCGCAGCAGGTTCTGCCGCTGGTGCAGGTTTTTTTTCTGCCTCTGCTGTGGCGTTTTCTTTTGTGATAGGCGTTTGCGATTTATTTTCTGAAGGCTTATTGGCTAGCTTGGTTTCATGTTGATTTTTTGGCTGCGCTCTGCTGCAGACATAGCGCATCGCGCGGTCTAGGTCGGTTTCTGGCACTGGTTCAATAAACTCGGCAGCTTTCACGTCTATGCCCGCAGAAAATACTGTTTCTGCATTCATATATTGAAACACTTGCGTGGTGGCCGATTTTTGCGCAGGGCAATCAAAATACCAAAGTAATTTTGACAGGTTATAAGCCTTGTCAGCCGATTCACTATTGATTTGCGCTTTTTTATATTCAACCTTAACCCATGCGCGTGTGAGCTGGTCTTTTTCTAAAATGGATTGTTTGTCGATGAGTAGTTTTGAAGTGCCGTTTTCACTGAGCTTAACCCAGTTTGCGGCCAGACTTTCGCCAGTAAAGGCCAAGCCCATGAATAAAAAATAAATGATTTTTAACGCAGCTAACTTCATCTCTTTGTGGCCCTAATCTTGGTTTTTTTGATTTCAATGGCGTACAAAATCAGCAATTGAAATTCACAACACTGAGCAACATGACACTTTGCCCATGCCAAATTATGGCAAAGAAATGTAGCAACTAATTTAAAGAGCAGTGCGAGATTTAGCCCTCAATTGTTGACTTTGTGCACAAAAATAGTGGAGTGCGCATGCATCAAAGCGGCACTAAACGGCCAATACTCACAAAGAAAATTGCTTTTTGAATAGGTAAGCCCTCGTGAGTAAAGAGCTGTGCATAGTGTTGTAATTGTTCTGCATACTGCAAAGCAATAGTGTTGAGCGCTGGCACTGAGATGTCAGCAGATAGCTCAACCGTTTTATAGTCAATGATCCAGCGTGTCTGCGTACCATCGGCGTGTGTTTCTACAAACGTGCGGTCCACCACCCAATTTTTGACTGTATTTTTTTCAACCCGCGTGAGGGCTAATTCCTGTGCGCCAAGCGTATGCGCTTGCAATACCCACTGCCCTGCCTGACTATTTAACGTTGTGGTTAACATGGCAATACTCTTATCCGCAGCACTTGCGGCGGGCATTTCACGGTGCCCTTGCTGCCGCAGCCAGTGCTGCATAGCTGGTCTTAGGGCAATCAAACGCGTTACTGGCCATGCGGGCAGGCCATGCTGCGCGATAAGCTCTAAATAGTGATGCGTGAGTGTGCCAATATCGGCCTGCAAACGCTGCGTATCATCCTGCATTTTTTCAGTAGCACTGTTGGGTTGCGTATTTGCTAAGCCCGGCGTAGGCTGTGTTTGCAACATGGACGGTACTTGAGGCATAGCAAGCCGCACTAATCGGGGAGTAAACAACGCGATATCCGCTTCTGTATTTGCAGCAGTATTAGCGATATCGCCCCGCTTTGCTTGCACTTCATAATGCGCAGCCAGTTCTTCCCAAAGCAAATCCAAATAGGTGTTTTTGGTGGGGGCAATGCTGTCATCAGCTTTTTGGTTGGCAATACCTACCAAATGCAGGCATCGCTCAGCGCGTGTGGCCGCCACGTACAGCACCCTTGCCGCTTCATTTTTCTCGCGCGTATTTTCTAACATTTCCAAATATTCGTAGGGGCTTACACTCGCGTGGTTGCGCTGATTTTTTGGCAGATATGGTGCGGCCAGCAACTGTGTTTCTTCTTCAATTGTGACCTCTTCCCACAACAATAGCGGCTTGTCGCTGTTGCTGCCACCCGTGGTAGCGCCCAAGCCCGGCAGAATTACGGAGTCAAATTCCAGGCCTTTTGATTTATGAATGGTCATCATCTGCAAACACTCGCCTTGTGCATCCGGGCTAGCAAATAACTTGGTGATTTCAATGTTCATGCGCTCGGGTGAAAACTGGTTACTGCGATCAAGCGCATCTAAACAGGCAAAAAAAGCCTGCACATCAATCACATCTCGCGGCTCCCACAGGCAGGCGCTGCCATTGAGCATCAGCCACACACCGCGCAGCCAGCGGCTGGTATTCATGCGGCCCTGCGTTGCAAACGCCTCTGCAAAAATTTCACGTACATGGGTTAAGCGTGTCTGCCCGTCAGCAGATAACCGCTGCACCACCGCTTCATTTTGCATGAGCGACCAAATGCTTGCATACAAATCGTAGCCAGCCAGCGCATGTAAATCATGCAACGTTAAGCCGCACCAGGGCGCACGAAGCACACTTAACCAATGCACACGGTCTGCGCGGTGATGCAGTGCATGCGTAAGGGAGAGTAAATCCTGCACAATCTGGCGCCCTTCCAGTGCCTCAATCTCCACCGCCTGAAAGGCAATTTCGGGGTAATGTCGGCGTATTAGGCTAACCAATTGCGCCAAGTGTTTTTTTGAGCGCACCAGCACTGCGATTTTTGGCTGTACTTCATTCGCGCGTGCTTGCAAAATAATCTCGATCACCGCTTCCGCCTCACGCATTTGCGCAGCCTCATTGGTCTCATCCACGCGCTGGATAATCGGGTGCACCTGCACACCCGCGCTCGTTGCATCTTCTTTGGTGGCGATGAATGGCCGATATTGAATGGCTGATTGCGTGATGTCATCGGCCACAGGAAAAACCTTCGCAAACGTCTGATTTATCCAGTTAACCACTGCAGGATAAGAACGGTTGTTACGATACAACTGCAATTTTTCTAAATGAATGTCGCCAATGCCATGCTTGGCCGCCTCAATAAATAAGCCTACATTGGCTTTGCGAAAGCGGTAAATCGACTGCATCGGATCGCCCACACAAAATAATGTACGCTGATCGTTCATCTGCCAGCCAAGCGTGAGTTGCTTGAGTAGTTCAATCTGGCTGGGGCTGGTGTCCTGAAACTCATCCACCAGCAAATGCTGAATTTGATAATCAAGTTTCAAGGCTAAATCGGTAGGCTCACCAAAATCATTTTTAAGCGCCTGTGTGGCACGCGTGGCAATTTCAACAAAATCAACTTCACCAGCACGCTGAAACACCAACCACAATTGCGCCACCGCCAAATTCAGTAACTGAGAAAACGTGCTGATGATTTGCCAGGCCTCCTGTGTGTGCGCGATGTTGGGCAGTTTTTTGGTTTTAGCGAGCGCTGGCGCAACCTCTGGAATGGATTCAAGTGCCTCTAAAAAGCTTTTGAACTGCGCTTTTTCAATTTTAAATTCTGGCGGAAAACCAATGTTTTTAGAAATCCCTGCCCGAATACCATCCACATCAGTCAGCAATAATTCACGTACACTTTGCCACATGGGTAGCGCTTCGGCATGGGTGGGTAGCGTGTTCTCCCAATCACGCAGCAAAGCAATCGAGTGCTCGCATGGCAATTGACTGGCTGCAAAGCGTGCGAGTGGCATCAGTTCACATTGCAGACGCGTATTGAAAACTTGCGCGATGCTTGCCAACTCTTGCTCCACCAAATGACGTAATGTTTGCTGCAAAGCCGCCTCATCGACTTCTTGTTGGGCGTGATGTAGCCACTGGTCACGCTTTTCAAGCATTTTCACCAACAGGCTTTTCAACTGCTCGGCGTTGTTATCCACATAACGCAGGGCGGACTTCACAACGTCGGTGTGTGCAGCGACTTCAAGCAATGCCAATGTATGTTCTGCCGCCTGCGTATAAAGTGCGCCGGCATCTTCCGCCACGCGCGGCTGCGCACCAAATCGGCTCATCAAAGGCATTTGCCTAGCTAAGTGTGCGCACAGGCTGTCTATGGTAAAAATACGCAAACGCGCAGGATTTTCAATGAGTTGCCATTGCTTCTTCTCTGCTATTTCCAGCGCTTTAAGGCTCAACGCATAAGTGATTTGTTTATGTTCAGCGTCTGGCTTTTCATGATTGGCAGCTTTGATTAAGCTATCTAAAATACGCACGCGCATTTCTGCCGCAGCTTTATTGGTAAACGTAATGGCGATGATTTCTTCAGGCGCGTTTACCGTTTGCAGCAGTTTTAAATAGCGTTGCGTGAGCAGCTCGGTTTTGCCCGCCCCTGCCGGAGCTTCGACAATAAATGAAGCAAAATCGAGCGCACGCTGACGGTTTTTTTCATCCGTTGCAAGATTCAATTCACGCGCTGCTGTCATGCTTTTTTTCCTGATAACTCAAACGTTAAAAACACTAAAAAAATCACTTCAAAACGCCCGAGAAAAAAACATGCCTCTGCGAGCCTTTATTTACAAGGCTTACAGAGCATCGAAAAAGGTTTGTAATAAAAACCGGGCTATTTTGTATGATTTTTATTGCACTAGAACGCATCATTCTTCACCGGCTTTTTGATGATTAGCATAGCGCTCAAACTGTAATTTTCGTTCTGGAATTCGCAGCAGCGGCATCACTTCACAATAAGCCAAATCTTTTTCGTCTTTAAAGCGCACGGCGGCTTCACCGTTTTTAATTTCTTGGGCAATGGCTTCAATACTGCTTTTCCAATGCGTCAGTAAAGCAGTCCAATCATTGAATGCGCGAATAAATGCGGGCTTGCGTTTTTCTGGCTCCGCTTCAAAATTTTCTGTACTCACCCCTGCAAAGATATGTTCAGCCGTTTTAACCATGCCAAATTGTACGCCCGTTGTATGCGCGGCATCTTCCACATAAAACACCGCATATATGGGCAATTGCGGCTCGGTGATGCGCGCCTCAGCCCAACTGTTCATTTTGGGCGCTTGGCCGGTTTTATAATCAACAAATTCAAGGCCGCCATTTTCAAGAGTATGAATACGGTCAATTTTAAGGGTGACTTCAATGCCGCAAATGCTGACTTTTTTCTCGGCCTCGCATGCCACGATATTAAAACCGACATCGCGTGATTTTTCATACAGCAACCAATCGCTAATCAGCTTGAAAAGCCGTTCATGTTCAAGCGCCAGCACGTTGGCTGAAACTGAATTTTCGGCCGAAAATGCTTGCAACGTATGGTCAGCGGCCTCACTGACCGCAACTTGGAGCGCTGCCGTTGGCATATCGCGCAAATCAGCAAAATGGCGCTTGTGCCAAAACTGCTCCAGTACACCATGCACCAGCGAGCCACGCGCCATGTTATCAAGTCCATCGGTTGGGGTTTTCAGTGCTTTGGCCCCCAAACGATATTGGTAAAATGCCCATGCCGGGCAAACGGCTTGCGCTTTGAATAAGCCAGTGCCGCCTCGCACATGTTCATTCGCTTGAATTGCCGGCGCCATCGCATCTTCTAAAAAAGTTAGGCCGGCATTGCCTGCCATGCTGAGCTGCTCAGCCAAAGTGCTAGCCAATTGGGTTTCAGGTAGTCCATTGGGGATATTTTTCATGAGCGGTGACGGGCGTAACTGGCTCTCCCCCGCGGTGGTGCTGCTTGAAAAAACAATCTGCTGCGCTGAATGCAGTAAACGCGTATGAATGGTTGCGGCAAACGTCGCTTGCACCGTGTTATCGGCATTGGGAATGTGCGCCTGACGTTGAATAAACGCAGGCAATAGCGAGTTGGGTCGTGCTGGCGGTGGCCAGATATGGTCGTTCATGTGCATACACCAAAGGGCATCCACCGGGCTGCTTAAAGCTTCCATAATGCCTAAAATCTGAATGGCTGGTGTGTGCTTCGTTTCTGCCTGAAAAATCATCGCCGAGCATGTTTGCTGGGCTAAATTCACCGCCTCGTTAAACCCGATATTATTTTGCAATACGTCCATCTGCGCCAGTTGTTGTAAGGCTTTATGCCAAGTCGTTTGCGCCTGATACTCTAGGCTGGTGACTGGCCGCTCGCCCGGCCATTGCAAAGCCTCAAGTACGCGCGCAATCGTCAACACCCAATGTGACGGCGGCGCATTTTTTGCTGGAATCAATGCAATAGCAGCGTTCAAATCGGCCAGAAGTCTGGTGATAGCTAAGCCGTCTGCAAGCATTTTTTCTGCCAATGACAGCAAGCTCGTCAATTTAAACTGCAATGGCAGCTTATCGCGCATTGCTGCATCCAGCATCGCACGCGCATCGGCTTCTGTCGTGCTGGCTGACCAAAAAGGTGAAAGCAGTGCCGCAGAATATTCAGTTTGCTGCATGACTTGCTGGGAGGCATTGTTACTCATCAAGCGCAGCACATTGAGCGCGGCCTGAATAATCGGTTGTTGGGCTAACGGCGTGCCAAGCGAGAAGTTGTAATTTCGCGGCACTTCAAATAAGCTCGGGCGCACACTTTCTGGGTAAAACACATCATCCAACAAATCGGCCAATTGGTTTCTTACCGCATCCAGTTGCGGCACAACAATAGCCAAGCTTGCCTGCGGTTGCTGCTGTAATGTTTGTTTTGCCCACGCAACCGCCGCGCGCAGTTCAGCTTCTTGATTATCCAAGCGCAGATGATGTACTTGAGCTGCCGTTTGAGCAGTTGTCATGTATTCCGAAACCGTAACACCTTGTTCCGCTAAAATTTCACGCAGGCGTAATTCTTGCGGTGCGGTTTGGTCAAAGCCAGCAAAGGCGACATGCGCTGGTAACGTCACCAAACCTGCTGCCAGCTGGGCGAGTTGCCAATCGACATAGCGCACATGTTCTAACACATTGAGCTCAGTGCACCGCGCCACAAAGGCACGCTGCCAAAGTTTAAACTGACGTGATTCTTCCGCCAAATGTTCACGCGGCAAATCCAGGCGCCACGCCACCTGGTAGCGGTTTGCCTCCATTGCAGCCTGCGCTAGCCCCGCAACATCAAACAAAGCACCAAACGCATTTTTCTTTAAAGCCCTTATAATCACTTCTTGCCAAAGCCACTGCTCATTCAATGGGCTTAACGCATATGGCGGCACCTGTGTTATTTGCCCCGCCAGCAAAGCCGTCTCAATCGCACCGTCTAACCACTGCGACAGCGTCATCACCGCCGGACTTTGCCAGACAACTTGCCCTGATTGGCTGAATTGCCGCGCAATATCACTTTGAATGCTACGCGCCAAACGGGCTGATGGGCAAAGAATAAGCTTTTGATTTAACATGCTGCTATTCTATAGCGATATGTCAGTATTTAGGATATTGCTGCGCTAGGATAATTTACCCTAGCCGAATAAAATAGTGACAATTCGCGCGATAATAATGCAATTTACAAATTAGGGATTTTTCATGTTAGCAAAACTCATGCAATTACTTAAATATTCAATATGGTTATTACTGGTGCCGATTGGATTATTTGCTTTATACACTTGGGCCACGCTCACTTGGGTGTATTCTTCTGGCGAACGTGCTGGCTACGTGCAAAAACTCTCAGAAAAAGGCTGGGTTTGCAAAACCTATGAAGGTGAGCTTATTTTAGTTTCAATGCCTGGTACACAAGCAGAAAAGTTTTTCTTTACCGTCCGCGATAAGGCTGTGGCAAAAAAAATCAACGAAACTGTCGGCAAACGCGTACGTTTAATTTATGAGGAACATATTGGCATTCCAACCTCATGCTTTGGTGAAACAGGCTATTTTGTGCATGATGTACAGCCTATCGATAACGTTTGGCCAGAGCAACAGTTGCTCGACACGCAACCCATGAATCCGCAAACTGCGCAATAAACATGGCAAAAGCTAAATCAGCCGCCACAGATGAAAAAAACTACATCACCCCTGAAGGCCATGCGGCACTTGAAGCGGAGTTTCAGCATTTACTTAAAGTAGAACGGCCAGAGGTGGTACGTGTGGTGTCGTGGGCAGCAAGTAACGGCGACCGTAGTGAAAACGGGGATTATATCTATGGCAAAAGGCGCTTGCGGCAAATTGATAGCCGCCTGCGTTTTTTAATGCAACGCATGGATTTAGCAATTATTGTGGACCCCGCCACACAAATCGGCTTAGAAAAAATCTTCTTTGGCGCGTGGGTGACATTATTTTCACTTAAAAATGACACGGAACACAGCTATCGCATTGTTGGTAAAGATGAACTTGCGCCAAGCAAAGGCTATATCAGCTGGGTTTCACCGCTCGCTAAAGCCATGCTCGGCAAAAGTGTGGGCGATGTCATCAAAGTCGCTACGCCCGCTGGCGACGAAGAATACGAAGTCATCGATATTCAATACCAATTGCCCGTATAAAACCAAGCACCATGCAAAATCATACCGAGCAACGCTGGGATATTTTCTGCCGTATTGTCGATAATTTTGGTGATATTGGCGTTTGCTGGCGCCTCAGTCAGCAATTGGCGAATGCGCATCAGTTGCCCATTCGACTATTCATTGATGACCCCGAAACCGCACAAAAAATCATTCCTAGCTACCAACCTGAACTTGGCCCGCAAACCATCAACCGTGTTGAAATTTGTAGCTGGCCGAATGCCTGTGATGCTATCCAGCCCGCTGATGTCGTGCTTGAAACCTTTTCGTGTGGCATTCCGCAACCCTATTTAAGCATGATGCAGCCACATACTGCATGGGTAAATTTAGAATATTTATCGGCCGAAAAATGGATTGACGATTTTCATGCGCTGCCTTCGCCGCAAGCCAACGGCTTAATGCGCTATTTTTTCTTTCCTGGCTTTACTGAAACTACTGGTGGCTTAATTCGCGAATATGATATTGTGCTGCGCAATCAACACCTGCCAAATGAAACGCCATTGCTAAGCACATTGCATCAAGCCAACCTGCCTGAACATGCTTTAAAAATATCACTATTTGGCTACCCCAATGCGCCCATTCACGATTTTCTGCATATTTTGCAAAAAAGCCAGCAGGATAGCGTTGTTTATGTGCCTAACAGCAGTATTTTGCCGCAGGTGGCGCATTTTTTAGGCGTCACACAGACGAGCGTCAATGCTACGTATCAACGCGGAAAACTTCACATCAAAATATTGCCATTTTTAAGCCAAGACGATTACGACAGCTTATTAGCAAATTGCGACATCAATTTTGTGCGGGGTGAAGATAGCTGGGTTCGCGCGATTTGGGCGGGAAAACCGTTTATTTGGCAGCCGTATTTTCAAAGTGAAAATACGCACATGGTCAAACTCAATGCATTTCTATCAAGGGTTTATGGTGATTGCGATGAGGCTACAAAACAAGCCATTTTTGAATTAGATTGCGCTTGGACGCAAGGCACCATCACTGCCGCGCTTTGGCAAAACTATATTCAGCAACACGCATTGATTCGCGCCTGCACGCTCGCACGCACGATGGCCTTGGCCAAGCAGCCAGACCTTGCTTCTAAGTTGGTGATTTATTTGCAAAAAATATGCGTTCAGGTATAATGCGCGGCTTTATTATTTAACCCTATTTTTAGTACTTTTTTATATCAAGGCAATCTCATGAAAACAGCTCAAGAACTTCGCGCCGGCAACGTTATTATGGTGGGCGATGTGCCATTAGTCGTGGTCAAGGCAGAATACAACAAATCTGGCCGTAGCACTGCTGTGGTAAAAATGAAATTTAAAAATTTGCTGACAGAAGCACCTAGCGAAAACATTTACGGCGCGGGCGATAAATTTGATGTCATTGTGCTTGAGAAAAAAGAGGCGACCTACTCTTATTTTGCCGATCCAACTTATGTATTTATGGATGCCGACTACAACCAATACGATGTTGATGCTGAATTTATGGAAGACGTGCTTCCCTACCTAGAAGATGGCATGCCAGTGGATATTCGTTTTTATAACGACAAGGCCATTTCAGTAGAATTGCCAACAACGGTGGTGCGTGAAATCACTTACACCGAACCGGCTGTCAAAGGCGATACTTCTGGCAAGGTAATGAAACCTGCAAAAATCGCGACAGGTCATGAAATTTCTGTGCCTTTATTTTGCGCACAGGGCGACAAAATCGAGATTGACACACGTACAGGTGAATATAGAAACCGTGTAATGAAATAATAAAATCATTTGTTTCATCTCATTAAGGGAGCAATTTGCTCCCTTTTTTTATATCCATGTTTTTTGTATACAAGTCGTTAAAATTCGCGCTACTATACTCATGCATCGCTACAATACACACGCTGGAGGTTGATATGAACGATAAGCAATTGGTTGCGCTAGAAGCGGCAAAATTTGTAAAAAATGGCATGTTGGTAGGCTTAGGTACCGGCTCTACTGCAAATTATTTTATTGACGAGTTGGCACGCCTGCAACGTGAAAATGGTCTAAACATCACCACCGTTGCCAGTTCCACCATCAGCGCCCAACGTGCACAATCGCTTGGTTTGCCCATTGTTGCCTTAGAACATATTGCCAGTATTGATCTCTATGTGGATGGCGCGGATGAAATTGCCCCTGATATGACTTTACTCAAAGGCCGAGGCAGTGATTTAGTCAAAGAGAAATTACTCGCTAAAGCGGCCACACAGTTTATTGCGGTGGCGGATGAAAGCAAGTTGGTGAACCGCATCGGCCAGAACTTTGTGATTCCGATTGAAGTCATTCCATTTGCGTGGCAAATCACTAAAAAAAGCCTTGAAGATGCTGGCGGCGTGGGTCATTTGCGCCCCAATGCGGCAAAAGATGGTTTCTGGATTACCTCGCACGGCAGTTACGTACTCGATTTAACCTTTGATGCAGACTTTAGCGCTAACGCCTTGAATGAACTCATTAACAATACCCCCGGTGTAGTTGATCACGGCATTTTTTATGGGCTGACAGATGCCATACTCATTGCAGCCAATGGCAAGGTAGAAGCGCGCTGGGCCTAATGTGCTCGCATACGCTAAGTACGTGGCAATTTTGCTAAGACAAAGTGACATGTCTAGGCTCTTAATTCTGCTGCTGGTTTTGCTGGCAGTTGCCTGTACACGTACTGACGAGCGCACTTCAACCGTAGCGCACCCTGAAATCCATGATGCTAACACCTTGGTTTTTGTCACACATAACGGCCCAACGACTTACTTTTACAACGCTGATAACAACCTCGCTGGCCTTGAATATGACTTGGCCACCTTATTTGTTCGGGATTTTGCGCCAGAATACCAACTCAAATTTTTAGTGGTGAATAGCGTGAGTGATGTCATCCCCGCACTATTAAAGGGCCGCGCACATATTGCCGCGGCCAATTTATCAATTACCCGTTTGCGGCAAGAACTGGTGCAATTTTCTACGCCTTACCAAGAAACGCAGCAACAGCTTGTTTGCTTCAATGATGATAAGACCAAGCGCAATCATCCCATCAAAGTAAAAGCCTTAAGTGAAGTACTAGTGGGCAAAAAAATGGCGGTGCCTCTAGGTACTAGTTTTGAAGAGCGGCTGAACCAACTCAAAACGAATCAACCAACATTACAATGGCAAGCATTGCCTAACACCAATTCAGAGCTCCTTTTAAGCGAGGTTGCCAACGGCACGCTGGACTACACCGTGGCAGACAGCCATTTGGTATCCATTATGCAGAACTATTATCCTAATTTGGCCGTGGCCAGCGCATTGGGGGAACCTGACAAACTCGCCTGGGCGTTATCAAAACAAG
>ENA-UPXM01005017-UPXM01005017.1-activated-sludge-metagenome-genome-assembly--contig:-NODE-5017-length-13141-cov-12.870167_pt1 | contig 13141 bp, 8 predicted proteins | sample MGYA00238178_ERZ772708 | MGnify/ENA primary metagenome ERZ772708 (study PRJEB29002, sample SAMN05720212) | activated sludge metagenome | isolation source: anaerobic digester from wastewater... | reverse complement strand
GGTGGATTGATTCCTGTAATCATTAAACTCGTAGCTGCGTTAAAAGAGATTGCAAAAAATAAAAACTGGTTAAAGATTGTGGGTGCAATTAAAGAAGCCATTATTAAAGCAGAAGCTACTGGAAAATCAGGCGCTGAAAAGAAACAAATCGTTATTGATGCTGTTATTGCTTTCTGTGGAACAATTGGTGTTGTAGTTGACAATGCTTTATTAAAGCAGATTTCAGATGCTATTGATGATTTAATCAAAGTATCAAATGATTTGAAAAAAACAGAAGCCGCAGTTAAATCTATTAAAGCCGGTAAATAAATATAATTAAATTTATTATTAGATAGTCTATAAGGCTATCTTTTTTTCTGCTAAATTAAATGATAAATACTAGTCTGCAAAGAATTTAAGGAGATATTTAAAATGACCGATAAAAAAGATGTTTTAGAATTAATAGAATATTCAACTCATGTTGAGGGTGATGATGGAGATTCAATACCAAGTTGGTGTTATGCATCAGAAATTTCAGAGAGTGTTGAAGATTATAGTGAAGAAGATGTTATTAAAGTAGCAAAAGAAGCAGGCTATAAAACATACAAAGTTTTCCCAGGCGAAGAATATAGTGGCGGTTTAATTATTTGTGCTGCTGATTGTGAAATTGAAATAATTAAAGACATGATTATGAAATTTTATGGTGTAGAAGCAGAAATTGTTGAATACCCAGAAGAAGAAAAAGATGTATTAGAAACTGGTTACTTAAATGAAACAAAAGAATCAAAACTAAATGAGGTTTACCCACATAAAGATGAATCTAAAAAAGATTTTATTTCTAGATTTATGAAGACTACTAAATCAGAATACCCAGATATAAAACAAAGATATGCTGTAGCAATGAGTTATTGGGATAGGAAAGATGAAATTTTAGAAGAAGATTTAAATACTATTTCCGATACTCTTACAATTGAAGATAAATTAAATGAAAGTAAAAAAGATACAATAGAGTTAGTTTACCCTAATTTAGAAATAACTATTCAATATAAAGTTTCAAGTGAAGTTCTTTATCCAGTTGATAATGCTTCACCAGCAGAATATGATGAAGAAGAAACTAAAATTGAATATTCATATCAAGCAGATAAAGAAGATGTAGCTGAGGAGTTATATTATATAATTGCTGAAAAGCCAGAATTTAAAGATTATTCAGAAAAAGAATTAGATTCCTATATAAGAAAAAATTTAGATGACTTAGCGGACGAACATTATGATACTTTATTAGATAAATTTAAAGATAAAGCAAAACAAGAAGCAGAAGCAGAAGCAAGGGGCGAATTAAAAGAATCTAAAACTAGTTTAAGTAGAATTGATTTAGACTGGAGTGGTGAGATTGAAGAGGCTAAACATTTAGCTTCAAAGTTTAATTTGATAGTAAGTATATTAAGACATCATGGGCCTGCTGGTAATAATCCAGTACTTAGATTTAAAGGTTTAAAACAAGACATCATAGATTTTTTAAGAGATGTAAATTATGCTCACGATAGTGAAGAATTAGAATCGATTATAGCAGAAATCGTTAATGAAAACTTATTAAAAGAATATTTAGATAAATTTACCGTTGGCCAATTAAGAACAAGGTTAGAAGATGCTCTTGAAGAACTTGAAGACCATGATGATGATGAAAAAGTTAAATTTGCAACTAATACTTATTGGGTTGGACCACATTTTATTTCTATTCCAAATTTAGGTTTTATTGATTTAGAAGATATTTTTGGTGATGAGGAAGAGTTAGAAGAAGCAAGGGGCCCTGGTAGAGGTCAAAAATTAGATAGATATTTTAGATTAGTTAGTAATTTACAGAAAGATAAATTATCAAAAGAAGAAATTGCAAAACTAAAAAGAGTAAAAATAGAAGTTGAAAGATTTGAGCCTGCAAGCGATTATGAAAAAAAAGATAAAAAGAATCTTTTAGACCAAATTACAAGATTATTGAAAGAAAATAGTTTAGAAGAAGCAAGGGGCCCTGGTAGAGGTCAAAAATTAGATAGATATTTTAGATTAGTTAGTAATTTACAGAAAGATAAATTATCAAAAGAAGAAATTGCAAAACTAAAAAGAGTAAAAATAGAAGTTGAAAGATTTGAGCCTGCAAGCGATTATGAAAAAAAAGATAAAAAGAATCTTTTAGACCAAATTACAAGATTATTGAAAGAAAATAGTTTAGAAGAAAAAATTGAAAAACATGATAAATTAAATCCAGTTCTTTGGAATGAAGATAAAACATTAAAGCCAGAAGTAAAAGAAACATTAGAAAAAATAGTTCAAAAATTTATTGAATGCTTAAAAGAAGATGAAATTGATATTAAAGTAATAGATAAATTAATTATTGGTAGTAATGCTTCTTATAATTACACTCCTGATAGCGATGTTGATTTACATATTATAGCTGATAGTAATGCAGTTGATTGCCCATTAAATTTATTACCAATTGTTTATAATGCTTATAGAGCTTTATTTAATAGTAAATATGAGCCTAAAGTAGGTGAACACACAGTTGAAATATATGTAGAAATGGACAATACAAATACTATATCTAATGGTGTTTATTCATTAGATAAAGGATGGATTAAAGAGCCAGTTCAAGAAAATATACCTGAATTTGATGAATCAGAATTTGAAAAACAATTTGATGAATGGAAAGATAGATACTTTGATATTATTAAAGAAGAATCAAATGAGCCTTTAAAAGAAAAGTTTTCTACCGTACCAGAAGAAGATTTAAAGATTTTAGAAACAAAGTTTGATGAGGCAGGTTTTAACGTAGTAAGTAAAAAACCATATGATGAATTTAAAGGCTCATCATTAATTCATTATCAAATCTTATCTAAAGATGGAGAGCATGATGAAGATAGCTTTAATAAAAAAGCAGAACTTATGGATAAAATATTAGATGATTTTGAAGATATTACTGGCTCACCTTGCACTTTCAATATGGGATTACAAATAGATGGATTTATATCAGCTGGCATAGACTGTAGGCCTATTTATTATGAACCAGGTGAAGATATTGCTGTTTCAAAACCTATGAAATTAATATTTAAAGATGGTGTTCCAGCAGATGATGATACTAAATCAAACTTAAAATCATTAAGCGATAGAATAGGCTATGATGTAACAAATTTTATGCCTGTAGATGCAAAGAAAACCAACGAATCTCTAGATAGATTATCCCAAATAAATAAATTTATTGAAGATGTTTATGATATGAGAAAGAAATCCATAGCAGAAGAAGGTGAATATGGAATGGGCAATCTAATATTCAAAGAGTTAAGAAATTTAGGTTATTTATCAACATTAAAAGAATTAAAAGCAAATTTAGAATCAGCAGAAATGTCCTTAACAGAAGATGCTTCAGAACTATATGTTTATGAATACCCACAAGAAGTAGAAGAATATATGTCTGACTTTAAAAAATTGTGCAAAGCTAATAATGTTAAATTCTTAGGTAAGGGTAAAAATGTAATAGATGGAGATGAATCCATTATAGATTATTATGTTGAAGGTACAATGGAAAATCTAGAAAGATTAGCCGAAGATTTAGATTATCAAATGCACCCAGATTATTTATGCCCCTCAGAATCCTTTGATAGAGAAGATATATTAATTGAGTCGCTAGATTTAAGCGCGGATAATATGCATTTAAACGGCGATTCAAACGAAGTCTCATCTGAGGATGTAGACTACCATGAACCAAAAGAAGACGACGCTTTAAATGCTAAGAGAAATAATTTAGAAGAAAAGAAAAAGAAAACTAAAAGGGACCATTTCCATTATGGGCTGCCAATATTTATAACTAAGCCTAGTTTTTGGCCTCAAAAAGATGGTGCCTTAGAAGGTGCCCCCAGTGAATTAGGAGGAACAGATTCTAGTGGCGCAGGAAGTGGCGGAGAAGGCGGAGGTAGTGCCTCTGTTGTATAATTTAAGGAAAGAAATTGTATATACCGTTGTATCACAACGGGCACCATTAATAGGTAATATATTATATATTATATATTGTTATTATAATTTAGTTTAATTTTCAGGAGTCAATGATTTGGAAAATAAAAACATAGAAAATATTTTAAATAATAAAGAAGAAATTCTAAACAATTTAAGTCCAGAGGAAAAATCTCTGGCGCTTTCTATTCTAAAAGAAATGAATGAGAAGGGGTCTTCAGAATTATTAAATAAACTAACGTATGATGATTATAAAGAAATACCTGTTGATATTGAAACATTTATTGATAATAACAACTATTTAGGATATGCCTGGAAGGACCAAGAAGGAAAATCAAAGATGTTCCCATATTGGAGAAAAAGATTAAAAGAGTTATTTCCCGATAATATTCATACTAGTTTTAATAATGCTATCTTTACAGGTGCTAGAGGTTTAGGAAAATCTGAAATAGCAATTTTAATTGGCCTTTATTTAATGCATAGAATAATATGTCTTAAAAATCCTTTAGAGCATTTTCATTTAAAACCAACTGAACAAATAGCGTTTGCATTTATGAATATTAAATTAGCCTTAGCTGAAAATATTGGTATAAGCAAATTTCAAAACACAGTTAAATTATCGCCTTGGTTCTTAGAAAAAGGGACAATGGTGGGAAGAACCAATAAATTATGGGAACCACCAAAATATATAAATATAATAATAGGATCTCAAGCTAGTGATGTTATTGGCCAACCTATTTTCTATGCATTTTTTGATGAAATAGATTTTATTAAAAACCAAAGTATAGATATCCAAAAAGCTAAAGCTAAAGAAATGATGAATACAGCCATTGGCGGTATGAAAACTAGATTTTTATATAAAGGTAAAGCTGATACAATTTTAATATTAGCTTCTTCAAAAAGAAGTGATAAATCATTCTTAGAAGAGCATACTAAAAAACAATTAGAAATTGAAGGCGAAAATATATTTATAGTAGATGAAGCTGTTTGGAATGTTCAACCACCTGAAAAATTTTCAGGGGAAAGATTTAATGTAGCTGTAGGAGATAAATATAAAGTATCTAAAATTATCCAACCTAATGAGGATATAGATGAATATAGAGTAAAAGGGTATATGGTAATTTCAGTGCCTGTAGAATATAGAGTAGACTTTAAAAAAGATATAGAAGCATCTTTATGTGATTTCGCTGGTATATCTTCAAGTGCTTTATCTAAATTTATAAGTGGAGGAGCTGTAAAAGAAGTAATTAATTATAACTTAATAAATCCATTTTCTAAAGATATAATAGAAGTAGGTACCGCAGATGAGGATCAATATTATGATTTCATTGATTTAAATAAAATAACTCCGGAAGTAAAATCAAAACCATTATATATTCATATGGATATGTCTGTGTCAGGAGATATGACCGGTATTGCTGGAGTAATAATTAAAGGTAAGAAACCTTCTATAGATGCTTTAAACCAATCTAAAGATTTATTCTATTCTTTAGTTTTTAGTGTAAGTATTAAAGCACCTAGAGGCCATCAAATAAGCTTTGAAAAAAATAGAAACTTTATTTATTGGTTAAAGGATAAAGGATTTAATATTAAAGGAATTACTACTGACTCTTTCCAAGCTTATGATACAGGGCAAGCATTATTAGCTAAAGGTTATCCATATTCACAATTATCAGTTGATAGAGTAGACCCACAATCACATGTATGCGTTCCTTATCAATATTTTAAAAACACAATTTATGAAAAAAGAATAGAAATGTTTAATTCAGTTGCTCTAATAGAAGAAATAACTAATTTAGAGAGAAATATAGGGACTGGAAAGATAGACCACCCAACTGGATTCAGAAAAGACGTTAGTGATGCTGTTTGTGGTGCTGTATTTAATGCAAGTAAAAATGCAGAACAATATGCTTATGATTACGGAGAAAATTTAGAAATGTTTTCAGAAACTAATTCCCCAGATGCTGAAACTCAATTAGTAGTAGATTTTGAATCTGAATTATTAAAAATGAATAACCCATTTAAAGGGTTACCTCCACCTCAAAGTAGTAATGGTTTTAAGAAAAATCAATTAGAAGATGATGACGTACCTTATATAGATGGAGACATATTAATGTGGTAATTAAATTAAAGCTAAATTAAATGATAGCTAAGTGGAAGGATATTAAAGATGAGTGATAAGAAAGAAATTATAAAAATAAAAGCTGTTCCTAAACCAGCACCTGAAATAGGTATAGATACAGATAATGTATTATTAGATAATATAATTCAAGCAGGAGAATCAAATTCAATTGATTTAAGTGCTTTAGATTCTTTTACTAACGTAACTCAATCTAGAGAAAATATATATCAAATAATTGATACTATGTCTCAAGATTCAACTATGTCAGCCGTTTTAGAGACCTATGCTGAAGATACTGTAGAAACAAATGACCAAGGAAGAACAGTATGGTCAGAATCTGATGACCCAAAAGTAAGTAAATTAACTGATTACTTTTTAAATATGCTGAATGTTGATAAAAATATTTATGGTTGGGCACATTCGTTAATTAAATATGGTGATTTATATTTTAAACTATTTAGAAAATCCGATTATGAAGAAGATGATTTGTTTAAAGAAGTTAAAGAAAAAACTCCTCTAAATGAAAAATTTGATTCTTTAAATGATGATGTATTTGGGGAACAAACAAATTTATTATTAGAAGAAAATAATAAGTCATCTGCACCTATAAAAGAAGCAATTAATGTTAATCTTACTTCTAAAAATGATTCTTATGTTTATTATATAGAAGCAATTCCAAACCCTGGAGAAATGTTTGAATTAACTAGATTTGGAAAGACAATGGGTTATATTCAAGCCCCAACTTCAGTTCAAACTTATGATGATAATTCACTTAATAGTTATTTAAGATATAAAATTAAAAAAGAAGATATTGATATATACCCAGCAACAAGCTTTGTTCATGCATGCCTAGAAGACAATTCAAGTAGAACACCTGAAGAAGTTAGTATATTTACTGAAGACAATTCTAAAAAATCAAAGCCTGTAGTTTATAAAGTTAAAAGAGGTAAATCTTTATTTTATAACTCCTTTAGAATATGGAGAGAACTTAGCTTGTTAGAAAATTCAATTTTATTAAACAGATTAACTAAATCAAGTGTTGTAAGATTACTCCAAGTTGAAGTTGGAGACATGCCAAAAGATAAAGTTAAACTTCATTTAGCTAATATTAAACGTTTATTTGAACAAAAATCATCTATTAATGCTGGAAAATCAATGAATGAATCAACCAACCCAGGCCCAGTTGAAAATAATGTTATTATTCCAATCCACGAAGGAAAAGGATTAATTACTACTAGTCAAATGGGGACTGATTTTGACCCAAAGAAATTAACAGACTTAGATTGGTTCCAAAATAAATTGTTTGGTTCATTAAAAATTCCAAAACAGTACTTTGGCTTAACTGATGATAGTACAGGATTTAATGGTGGTACTTCATTATCTATTATTTCAAGTAGATATGGTAAAACAATTAAAAGAATACAAAATGTTTTATGTCAAGCACTCACAGATATTATTAATTTATATCTATTAGATAGAGGATTAACTTCTTACATTAATAAATTTACAATTAGAATGCAAACACCTATAACTCAAGAAGAAGTAAATAGAAGAACAAATAACGACAATAGAATTAGATATATTGGTGATATAATGGATAAATTAAGCGATATTCCAGATGCGTCAGCAAAATTAGAAATATTAAAATTATTATTAGCTTCTGTTGTAAATAATCCAGAAGTTATTTCTATAATTCAAAAACAAATTGATAAGCTAGAAGCTGAAACACCAGATTCTACTTCAGAACCTGAACTACCTAAAAAAGGTGAAGGCGAAGAACCAATTCCAAGTTTAGAATTAGAAGGTGAAGAAGAAACGCCTGAAGAAGAAACACCTGAAGAAGAAGTTCCATTAAGTAAAACAGAAGAACCAACTGGAGAAGAAAGCTATATTCCAAGCCCAGCTGAATTGAATATAGATATGACACAAACTGAAAAACAATAAATAAAAGGAAAAGGAAAAAAGCAATGCTAAACAAAAATGATTTATTACTGTTGTTAACAACAATTCAAAAAGAAGGTAAGGATGTAAAATCCCAAATAAGCAAACTTCTAACATCTCCCGAATTACCTGCTGAGGTTATAAAATTTGTAAATGATAATAGACCTCTTGAAATAACTCAATTTTATGAACAATTAAGAAAAAGTTATAATAATAAAAGATCCTCACTATACATTAACTTAGTTAAGGAACCAGATAAACCTTTTGATGTATTAACTACATTATCAAGTTTAAATTTACAACTACTTTTATTTGCAAAACACTTAGATGAAAAGAGCGTTACAATGTTCTTTTCTCATTCAAGAGCAGAAGAAATATCTCGTGTTTTAAATAACTACTATAAAACGTATGATTTAAAACCTATTTATACTATTCTAAAACTTATTAGAAGTGATATTAAAGCATTTGAATATATAAAATAATGGAAAAAGTTATAGGCATAATTTCATATCTACCTGATGACGAGAAAGTAAGAAAAGCAAGGAAAGAGCTTCTTTCTAAACTAATAAATAAATGTGATTATTTATTTGATATTCCTATTTTTATAATTGCTCAAAACTGGAGAAAAGCTGATGAGAATGATATTTGTTCCATTAATTGCTTATTATACAAATATAATAAACCTTTAGGTATAGTTGGAGCTAGAAATGAATTAAGAAATAAATTTTTAAATTCCAGTTATGACTATTTAATTATGTTAGATGATGATTCAATTATATCAGGAGAAGATGGCTCAAAATATTTAAAACAAATAGATGAAAATCCAAATTGTTTTATTGAATTTAATAAGACAAGACTTAAATTGTTCGCTATATCAAGGGAAATATTTCAAAAAGAAATTTTTGATAATATAAATCCAGAAGATGAAGGTGGATTTGAAGATAGAATATTTGTTAATAAATTAAGAGTTAAATACCCTGAAAGTAGAAAATTTTTTAATGAGACTGGAATATCAGAAAATTCAATAGCTACAAAAGACACTTATTCCACTTGGTATAAAAACCAAAACATTAATAAAATGTTAAACAATACTCTTGAAGCTATAGATAATATAAAAAAGTAAGTTAATCTTAATTATACACTTTAAATTAAAGCCAATTCAACAAAATTGGTTTTTTTTAATGCTAAATTAAATGAAAATATCTATAAATATGTTTTAGGTACAATTTAATAAGGAGGGAATAAATAATAGATGAAAGATGTCATTAGAGAAGCATTAGCATTTACTGATTTAACTCCAGAGGAAAAAGAAAAAAGAGGAATATTGGGTCGTTTATATGGGCCTATTGCTGACGTAGTAAGACCAACTCGTAATGGTAGAAAATATTCTGAAGAGTTGTGGGAAAAAGTTTTTACTGAAAACACTGTAATAAAAGAATTATTAGCTAATGGTGGTATTCCAGGAGAACTAGACCATCCAAAAGATAGAGATGATGTATTGCCAGAAAAAATAGCTATTATGATGCCTGAAGCACCTAAAAAAGACAGCTCAGGAAAACTAATCGGCTACTTTGATATATTAGATACTCCATTAGGCAAAATTGCTTATCAATTAGCCAAATACGGATTTAAATTAGGAATTAGTTCAAGAGGAAATGGGGATGTAGAGCCAGATGATTATGGTGAAGGTGAATCCGTTGTTCCTGATTCTTATGATTTTAAATGCTTTGATTTAGTATTAACACCAAGCGTTGAAGGTGCAAGAATGACTATGGTTGAATCTTTAGATACTAATATGCTAAATTTAAAGAAGGCATTAACTGAATCATTAAATACAGCAAATGCAGAAGATAAAAAAGTAATGAAAGAAACATTAGAAAATCTCAATATAGAAATTGAGTCAAAAGAAGGTCCCAACTCTGAAAAGAGTGAAGATATAGTCGCAGAGAGTGAAGATTCTCAAACAAATTCTGATAAACCAGAAGAAGCCAATAATGATGGGTCAGTGGAATTAATCAAGAGTTTGCAAGAAGCTTTAGAAAGCAAATCAAATTTAGAAGCAAAAGTAAAATCGCTTCAAGAACAGTTAGCAGTTAGTGATACTAAGGTTAAGAAGTTAGATGAAGAATGTAGTAAATTAAAAAGTGCTACTACTAGATTAAGTACAATCGCTTATAAATCAAAAGGATTACCTGAAAAAGTTTCAACTTTGGAAGAAGAACTCAAAGTCAAAAATCAAACGATTGAATCTCAAAAATCTGAAATTCAAAGATTGAATGAAAGTAAGAAATCAGAAGATTCTAAAACTACCTTAAATGAATCTATTTCAAATAAGGAAAAAGAAATTGCTAATTTAAATGAAAGTTTAAATAAACAAAAAGAAGAATTTGAATCTAAAATTAAACAATTGAATGAATCTTTAGAGAATGAGAGAACTGATTCATCTAAACAAAAAGATGAATTAAGCCAAAAACTTCATAAAGCAATCAATCTTAAAGAAAGTTATAAAAAATTAGCAAATCAAGCCGTTGATAAATACATCGTAATCCGTGCTGATATGTTAGGAGTAAAGCCAATTGAAATTAAAAATAAATTGTCTGAATCTTATAATTTTGAAGATATTGATAAAGTTTGTGAAGATTTGCAAGAATATGAACTGAACATGCAAAAACTACCTTTCAGTCTTGACAGAAAAGTCAGGGTACAAGTGACAGAATCAAGAAATGATCCCTTAAAATTACACAATCCAGATGATGATATAGACGAATCATTCTTAGACTCAATTAGCTTAAAATAAAATCAAAAACAAAATAGGAGAAATTAATTAGTATGGAAAAATTATTAGAAACATACCAAAAAAGATTAAGTTACTCTGATGGCGTTTACAGTAAAAGTCACGCTGGTGATAAATTGACAGAAAATCAAAAAATCACCATCGCAAAAGTCTTAGATAACACTGCAAAATTCTTAAATGAATCTTTCAGTAATTCAGTCGGTACACAACGTGCTGACATGGGCTTATTCAAAAAGTTTACTTTAGACTTAACCACAGTCGCGTTGCCAAACTTAATTGCTAACGATTTAGTTATCGTTAAACCAATGGCAGCAATGTCCGGATATATCCAATATGTCCAATTCGTAGCAGGTTCAAATAAAGGCGGAGTTGCACAAGGCGAAGTCTTCAATGACCCATTCAGACTTGGTAAGATGACAGAAGCAAGAAGTGAATACACTTCAAGATTCTTATCTGAAACAGTTGTAGTGGGAGAGGCTGGAGCAGCTACATTAGCATGGTCTCCAGTTAAAGAAGTCGCTTTAGTTGGAGCAGAATCAGGTGCTTCAGTTGAAATTGTTGATGCAGCAAAAGGCACAATCAAAATCACAGGTGCAACTGGCTCAGTCAAAGTTCGTTATATCTATGATAACGCAGTTATCCCACAAAACGACCTTCCAATCTTAAATGCAGTTATGTCAGGTATGGCATTAGAAGCAAAACCACGTAGAATTGCTATCTATTATTCACAAATGGCAGCTTTCCAAGCAAAAACTGAAACAGGAATGGATTTAAGTAAAGTATTAGCAACTCAAGCATGTGCTGAATTATCATTTGAAATTGATACTGAAGTTACAAACTTATTAATTGCTAATGCTGAAGTCTCTTCAGACTTAACTTTTGATAAAAAACTTCCATTAGGCGTTGGTAAATTAGAGCACTATGCAGGATTCAGTGAAATCATTGAAAAAGCAAGTCAAGCTATTTATGATAAGACACAAAAACACTCAGCCAACTATATGATTATAGCATCTAACGTTAAACCCGTTATTGCATTAGTCCCAGGTTGGAAAGAAGCACCACGCGGAAAAATCAATGGTCCATATTTCGCAGGAACATTAAACGGATTAAAAGTTTATGTAACTCCAAGTATTGCTCCAGGTAAATTCGTTTGCGGTTTCAACGGTGATGAATTAAATACAAGTGCTGCAGTATATGCACCTTATATGGCAATCGTCCCAACCCAATTATTAGGATTTGCTGATGGTGGAATGAGCCAAGGCTTCAGTACTTTATACGACTTAAAACTTTTAAATAAAGATTTATTAATTGCCGGTACAGTTGTTGACACAACCGCTGCTTAATCAGAAAAACTAAGCTAAAAATTAAAGCTCTCTTCGGAGAGCTTTTTTTATGCTTAAAAACAATGGTTGATTTTTATAACTTAATATAGTATAATAATTATGTAGAGGTAAAAAACATGAAACAAATTTTCAAAAAAGACTTAAAGTGTATCGGAGTATTAAAAGGCATCTATCAACATGATGCTGGGGAAGATGATGAAGGTAATCATTTGATTGTATATTTAATTATAGATGATTATTATATTCAAAAATATAGTAAAGAAACACCTATAGAAAAAATTAACAGTTCTATTATAAATTCAGTTTGTAGTTGCTATAGTACAGGATATGATAGACAATATTTAGGAACAAAAATTAAGGTTGAATAAGGATAGATTTAAAAAATGGAACAAAATTCAGAAATGTATCAAGTAATTTCAAGTGTAGAAGAGTTAGAATGGTTCTTCAATCACGCTCTTTTTAAACCACTTCCATATGAATCATACTCAATGGTAATGGTTTCAAGGCATAAAAAACTAACTAAAGAGGAACAAGAAACAATTGGACTAACAAGAAAAGAAAGTGAATTTCTTGCTGTTCAATGTGTTAGAGCACCTAAAATTGACCATATTCAAGATGGAGAAGAAGCTCCATTTGAATTCGAAAAGTTCTTAAGACATGTTAGAAGATTCAATGTTGATAAATATGCCTATACAACTGCACTAGGTCAACCATTACCAGAAAAAACACTTGCTGTTTTAATTTATATTAATCCGGCAGATGATATTAAGGTAGCAGATAAAGTTGTAGAGACAATTAATAATAACAAATCCGCTATTGTTAAGGCAGCTCTTGTTGATAAAAAGAATTGGAAATCAGATGTACTACCTGTTTATCAAAACTTCAGTAATTTAGAAAACAATATTAAACACTATAAAGCACAATGTAAAGGTAGTGTTTATTGGATGGATTATGATATTGATGTTC
>ENA-UPXM01005014-UPXM01005014.1-activated-sludge-metagenome-genome-assembly--contig:-NODE-5014-length-13147-cov-6.159869_pt1 | contig 13147 bp, 11 predicted proteins | sample MGYA00238178_ERZ772708 | MGnify/ENA primary metagenome ERZ772708 (study PRJEB29002, sample SAMN05720212) | activated sludge metagenome | isolation source: anaerobic digester from wastewater... | reverse complement strand
TACAGCTCCGCAAGGTTGTCGCTCTCACCGCGCTGTACCCTAAGCCCCTGTGCCTCCAGCCATTCCTCCGGAGTTATGCCCTGCTGTACAGCCGCAACTGATGCCTTAATGCCCCACAGCTTGCTGTATGCACTGGCTTCCTCTCTGTTGATCCCTGCCTGTGAGAGTGTCTCATAGACAGACTTGACTACCTTGTCAGCACCTTTCCTTACCTCTCTGAACTTTGCCCTCTTGTCCTCAGCTTCTACCCGGTCTACCATCTGCGCAAACTTCTCCCCGCCTGCGCCGCCCATAAGAGCACCAACAAAGAAGGACGGCAGTCCCTGTTGCACAAATATCTCTGCCATATCCACATTAGCCCATCCGTCATCACTGCTGAAGTATGCAGACGGCACACCCTGCCATGTTTCCTGTGCACTCTCTGCCATGCCGCTTGCCAACCTTTTGACTGCAGGATAAAGGATATTCTGTACCTTAGCTGTCTTTGCTATCTTTGGGATGAATGTCTTGAGCCACTTGTCCTCACCAAAGTAGGCGAACTTGTCTGTAACAAAGTTGCTCGGCAGAGTGCTGATAAATGTCCATGCACCGGCCATTACAGCAGCATTCTCGTCTCCTGTACGTTCAAGTACGTCCCTGTAAGTGCTGCCCGCCTCACCCATAGACTCAAGCGTAGCCATAGTGCTTGAGCCTACGATCTTAGCGACAGATTGCACCTTCTCAAGGTTAGCACCTGACATAGCAGCTGCAGATCCGGCTATTCCGGTAAGACCGGCAACCATGCGTCCGAAGAAGAGAAAGGTTGCTGTTGAACCTATGCCCTGCATGATGCTATCCCATAGGTCAGGGTCTCTGCCCTGCATGACCATATCGTAGAACTCTCCTGCTCCCTGTTCCATCTGATCTGCCATGCTCTTAGCTGTTTTGTGCGCATCTTCCAGTTCAAGGATATCAGTCAGGTACTCCCCGCCTGCGGCCATGCTCTGTCCGGTGTTCATCAAACCGACCACAATGCCGCCAACCGTCCTGCTGTAAGCCCAGTTGACAGGATCTTCCACTATCTCTTTGAGATCCCCGTCCCACTTTTTGGGTTCGCGCCCCTTGAAGTAGCTCTCCGATATTTTCCCCCAGTTCCTGTCTTTATCGAGTGCCTCTGTAACTGCTTTCTGCGACCTTGCGTAGCCATACTGCATGTCCTCGACAGGAGTGTCAGCGGCCACCGAACCTATGTATTTATTCGATAATTGTTCATCCAGTTCCTTGAACTCGACAGGCTGCAGTGCCTTTTGGACAAACTCCTGATACTTCACACCCTGCTTTCTGCTCTCTTCCATTTCCTTGCCGAGCTGTCCGAGATCCTTTCCTGCAGCAAAGGCAACAGCCTTGTCTCTGTTGAGGCTGACCGCCTTGATGTATTCCATCTCCGACTCAGGAGTAATACCCATGTGTTCCCGGACTTCGAGCGGAGAATAGCCCCATCCCAGAGCCTTCTCGCGGCCCTTCTCTATATAGTCAATGATCTCGTCATCTGAGAAGCCATTGCTGCGCGTCTGGTCTATCTGTTGAGCAAATGCAGGGTATTTAAGTTTTAGTATGTCTGTGTTGTCCATCATCACTGCATTCCTCCTATTGCTGCCATGCGTCTCCTATTGTCTTGCCGCTGCCGGTAGAAATATGACCGCCCTGTACCGCAAGATCATCCATTGCGTTTTTATCTGCCTCGTCCAATTGTTCCAACAGCTTGCCTATATCATTCTTAAAGCCTATTCCAACTCCAAAGATGCTCTTTTCTGTTGATACGCCTGCCTCAAGTATGCTTCGCCTTATAATGTCCCTTGCTACTGCAGGCACAGCCTCAACAGGGTACATGGTCTCGAGTGTCTCCTGATCATACTCAGTAAGCACTCTCTGACGGAGGTCAGAAGGCAGCCCGTCCAGACCGTCTATCAGCTTCTTAAGCGTGCTTCTTACGTCCGATACCGTCTTGCTGTACACCGACTTGGTCTTGGTCATCCTGTCCCTCAGTTTGTTGGTTGCCATCTGCCCCTGATACTGTGTCATCTCACCATACCCAACAAACATCTGTATCTGGTCCATAATGGACTGAGGCTCTGTATTCTTGTCACCTATCATTTTCATGATGTCCTCGTAATTCTTGCGTGCCCTTGCCGGGGAAGTTCCGTATGTCTCCTGCAGAAGTATTTCCTGCTTCTCCCACGGTGTTGCCTTGGCAAGCCTCGCCTTGAGAATACGTCTCTCTGACCTCTCAGCTTCCCTTGCCTGTTTTTCTGCATCGTTCTCATAAACATTGGTCCATCTCTGGATCTGTTCCGGGGATAACTGGTCCGATTCCTGCAGCTCGCTCAGCTGTCTGTCGTTCAGCTTTTGCCCTTTCAGCCACATCTCAGTGACCTTAGTGTTAGTCTCGCTATGCCTTACGTTCCTCATCTGCTGTATCTCGCTGAAGAACCTGTCTATCTCCTTCTGGTAACCGTTGCCGTCATCGACCGTCATCTCACCTTGTGCAACCTTATCAAGGATGGCCTGTTTAGCGTCATCCCATCCATATATGCCCTCTTGATCATAGACTGCCTTGGCAAACCCCTGTGCCTTAGAGACAAGGGCTTCTGCATGCACCGTCTTCTCCAGCTTCAGCGCGTCTTCCGGCATTAGCTGTTCCCTTACGGCATAGAAATACTGCTCTGCCTTGATGGGGTCTTTCTCTATTTGCGCCGTGACTATAGCGCTCTGGAACTTGCTTCTGAGCGCATCAACGGCAATGCCTATTGACACTTCGTCAGCACCCTTCATGCGGTCTATAACTGCCTGCTGTGCCGTCTCAAAGTTGGCGGCGAATGATTCCGGTGTGGGATTGGCCACAACCTGAGCAAGTGAAGAATCAACGGCCTTTTCAAAGGTCTGCTGTGAATATGCTTCCATCTGTTTTGCCTCCCACACGGAAGCGTCCTTCTCGGCAGATTCCCTGTGACTCATTATCATCTGCTGGAACTTAGATTTCATTTCATCGGTTCTGAGAGTCTTGCCTACCCTCTCTGTAAGTTCGTTGAGATAACCTCTCGTCTCCTCGTACAGGCCGCTTGCATTGTTCAGTTTCCGGTTGACCTTTGCGCCCTTCTCCGGATCGTTCCAGTACGAGTTGACATACCCTCTCCACTCCTCTATTGCATTGAGGATGTCGGCGCTGTCCTTGTCATCCTGCATCTTCTGCAGCCTTGCAGACAGCCCAAAGAGTATCTCTCCGCTCGACTGGACGGCCTTGGCTGCTGTACGAGAGGCAAGAGCAGATGCCCTTGCTGCGTTCTCCTGCAGACGTACGCTCTGCATGCCCTGTGCCTGTACCAGTTTGTCTCCTGCCTGCTGAAGATCTATCGCCCTGCCCTGATTGCGTATGCCTGCCTCAGAGACAGCTTTCTGCGCCTCTATCGCTGTACCGTCAGGCTGATTGGCCTTGATCGCAGTTGAGAGGCTGTCTGTGTCCATCGGTGCCCCGGTGCGTACCGGCTGCAGTGCTTCTTCCTGGACCTTTCTGTTGTATCCTCTTACTGTCGGCATTAGACCAACCCCCACTTCTTAGGCGAATAGAGGAACCCTTCACCGTATGAATCGACCCTCTTGGTGTCTTTAGACGGCAGGAACTGTCCCAGCACCGCCTCGTTTATCTTGATGTCCGTATCCAGTCCCATCCCAAAAGACATCGCGTCCCAACTGTCGTTTATCTGTGGAAGCCCACCATAGCTTGCTGTTGGCATGGATGACGGCTGAGTCTGCTGTCTGTTGCCCATGAACGTGCCTGCCGCAGGCGCAAGAGTACCCAATAGGCCTCCTATAGCCTGTGCGTTCGCAGCATCTCTTGCTATATTGCCTAGCTGAGAGTACATTGCGCCCTGCGCCTTGTAGGCTTTAGCCGTTATCTGCCCGCTCTGTATAGCCATCTCTGCCAAAGCACGGTATGCCTCTGCACCCGCATCTCCGCTCTTTAACGACATAGCGCCCAGCTGTTCCATGATCCCTGCGGCCTTGCCCGACATATCGGCACTTCTGACCATGCCCTCTGCCGCCGCTTTATAGTTGTCGCTCTCAAGTTCGCGGATCTCAGCCACCATCCACATGTTCTGCTGCTGCATAAGCAACTGCCACCTGTTCTTCTGAGCTGTCATCCTGAGCGCAGCCGCGTCACTCTCTATCCCCTCGTCTGTTTCCCTGAGGATGTCAAGCGCCGTACCTGACGCAACATCTGTGCCTCCTGCTGCTATTGATGCCCTCTGAGTGCCTCTGAACTTTTGCCCTTCTTCGCGCAGCTTTGCTTCTGCCTCTGCGCCCTGTCGCACGACATCGAGTGCGGAAACTCCCAATATGGAGGCATTGCGCATGGTATAAGACTTCTCAAGAAGCTTCATTGCAGACTCTGCTTCGTATACAGCAGCCTGCCCCTTCTTGCCCTCTTGCTCTATCTGATACTTGGCTGCAGCAGCATCATAAGATGCCTTCTCTGCCTGTGCCTGCATGATCATATTCAGAGCGCCTATCTTATACTGGTTAGACATCGAGCTTGCCTGCAGCAATGCCTGTGCCGCTTCTGCGTTGGATTGCCCCTGCAGTGCCTGGTACTGCCCCTGAGCGGCTATGCCCTGTGCCTGTGCGCCATAATAGGAACTCATGCCGGAGCTTATCGAACCCAACAGACCGATGCCGCCGCCGCTGCTAAATCCTTGTGCCAGTGAACCCATTTGCTATCCCCCCCAGCATCTGTGCCATGCGATACGGATAAATGACGTACCGCTCACCGGATGGACCGCTATTTCAACTTGCCTGAAGCCGCCAAAAGCGGCCAGTTTATAAAGTTCAGACATGTAATCTGCCACCCAAATTGTTAAGAAGTCGTACCCCTTCTTTATCTCGTTGAGAAAGATAGGAGCGCACTTCCGTGCTATCTCAAACTTATACTGCGTTGCCATCTCCACGGAGAACAGATAAGGGATGCCGCCCTTGCCGTCCATGATCCCAAGCCTTTGGGACATTGCAGAATTTGATGGCAGGTCAGCCACCCCTGCCATCACCAATACCCTTCCGTCTTTTGTGAGGTATGAAAACCTCTTTTTGGCTGTGTTGTAAGAGAACCTGACCGCGTCTTCAAGCATCATGTTATCCATATCGCGGATCTCTTTGCTCTCTCTCTGCCGTATCTTCGGGATAAGGCTGTTAAGATCGCACTCTCTTGACGTGACCATGCGTCCCATGCCTTCGTACAGCACCTTGCGCCTAGCCACCCTGAGCCACCTCCGGGATAATGGCCAGAACATTCATTGGGAGCGGGTCTGTCTGACGCACACACACCCTGCCGTGGTAATCCCAGTTTGTCGGTACGACCAATTCATATATGCCGCTCACCAGTGGAAGCGCACTGCCATCCTGAGTGCCGCTGTGTTCCTTTATCTTGATCATCTTGTCAAAGCTGACACCGTACTCCCCGCCCCTTGAATCTATAAGGCGCACAGACATCTGAGCTATCTTCTTCATTTTGCCCTGATAGCCTCCGCCTGTGTCTCTTCTGTTCTGATACTCAAGGTCAAGGGTCTGGAACTCCGATGAGTAGCGCAGTCCAACGTGTATCTTCTTTGCGGCATGAGCAAGTGTTATGCACCCATCTACTACCTTTTGGTCAGGTTCAACATTACCATCTGCAAGGATACCAACCTCCATGCCTTCGAGATGGTCAAGCCCGGACAATGTGGTCACCGGGTCATCCCCCTCATATGACAGCCCGCTGTCAAGATAAAAGCTGTCCTCTGAACCACCTTCCATCTTCGGAGAAAGGCGCTCTATAAGCCTTTTGTTGTTACGGTTGACTACAAAATAAACGTCTGTCTGATTCTTGCCTGCGATACAGCAAATGGACTCAAACTTGCCCTGAGTCTCGTGCTTGTGCCAGCCTATAACTTCCTGCTCTTTAAGATATGAGCATCCAAGCATGGTTCCGTCATCGAGAATGCACCAGAGTATGGAATCCGGCCACCTCTGCCATCCTAAATCTATCACCTTGTTGTCTATGAAAAAATGCCGTGACAGTAACGACAGGGCCGTGCTTGAATAGCTGTCGGCTTCCCATGAATACGCAAAGTCACGGATCTCTTTATTGGTCTGCTGCACAAAGAATACTCTGTTAGCCAATACCTCCGGAGTCACAGGCGCGGATCCGTCATAACTCTGTGCCCTTGCGTTGAAATTAAGCGGAGTAATTACTCCATTATCAGAGCTGCTGATACGGAACTCAGTCCCGGAAGTAAGAACTATAAGTTCCGAGAGCGGCACCATGCTGAGGATCCTGGATACTCTTCTTGAAGTCAGAGTCCTCGTGATGCCGTCATCGTCCTTGATCGGGCTTGATATGCCGAACTCATTGTATGCCCCTGTCTTTGACCCCCATATTGTCTGAGGTTGAGTCTTCGAGCCTCCCATAAAGAGGCGGTCCTGGAAGAAAGCGCCGCAACGGGGATAGCCATATGTATTTCCCCACGCAGGCTCACTCCAGAGCTTCGTGGCAGTGCCAAACTCACCTACGGCAGATGTCTGTGTCCCTACTGCGACCTTTGCCGTTGTGACGCTTGTAATGCGCACAGAAGAGATCTTTGTTGCTGACTTGGAGTGCAGCTGTACCGTCATTGACGAGACTGGTATCGGAGGAGTGCCGGAAGGATCCCCGGCATTAGTTTTGATCGTATACGTGACCTGATACTCAGCAAAGTCCTCATCCTCGACCCCTGAGATAGCCAAATCCCTGTCTCTTTGTACGGTATACTTGCGCAGATCCTGCCATGCGCCTCCGCTGTACCGGCGCTGCACCGTGAGCGAACCTTCCCACCATTGGGATACCGTAGGACCCTGTCCTGTGGTTACCAGTTCCCACTCTCCCCAGATGCCCAGGGGGCCTAGAGTACCGGAAACATCGGTGCCTGACGTGACTGTATCCTTATCCTCAACCTCTGATACTCTCTGCCGCAGCCTAAACTCCTGTCCAACGTGGGATGCGACAAATGTGTCAGCAGAGGCAGTAAGTGTCACAGTTCCATCCATGTTCTTGGTTGGAGTTATCGTTACATCTGTTGTGTTTTCGTCCTGATATGGGCCTCCCACAGTCTGGAATACGGCCAGAGTCCAGTCATTATGATCCTTACGTGTCAGGGTATACGGAGGATAGCTGGGATGGAACAGCCACACAACGTCAGCGCTCTGCACCCAAGAGATATCATCGAGATCCGCTTCTTCGTATGGAGATGCTATTTCATAAATTTCCTTGCCTGCAGTTAGAATGATGCCATCCGGGAGCCACCAGCGTATATATTTATCTCCAAACTCCATCGCATACGCCTGATCCTCGTCAGAGTTATACTCAAACGGTATCAGACGGCACTTCTTAGCCGCGTTCTTGGCCTCTCCGAGCAGGATAGTGCCGGTACGCCTCGATACGCCTCCGTAAACATGTACAATGAAATTCCGCAGACGAGCCAGTGATGTCTGGTACCGACCTATATCGACCCTGCCGTATAATTCGGGAGTTATCTCACCTGTTGTGAACGATCCTTGGTAGACAGGTTTGGTCATCTCAGACTACCTCCTTGCGTCAAGCCATGAAGTCGGCAGCTCAAAGTAACCGTGTGATTCTGACGCATCGGTTACAAGAGCAAGACCGAGTGCCTGCTGATACATGCTGTTGCAGTTCCCGGCTATGTCCTGTGACTTTGTAAGGGCAAGGGCTATTCTTGTCGCAAGCCCCCACGTGATAACTTCGACAAATGCCGATGGCCATAGCGATGCGTCTTCCACCCTTACCCTGCATTCAGCCCATGCGTTAGCTATATCTGTACAGATACGCCGCTTCTCCCCCAGCTGTACATCAAACAGCCTGTGGGACGGAGCCTGCTGCCCGTACTCTGTACCAAACTGTACGACCCGCTCCACGAACTTGCCTGACTCGTCCTGCACTGCCTCATACACCCTTTGCACATTGAGCGCGTTGACAGGATAGGCGTATATGTATGCCCACCCGGGGATGACAGAGACAGCATCGCGCACCAACATGATCTGCTGCTTGTTGAAGCCCCACGAATATGCACCCTGAAGATAGTCCCTCACGTGAGCATAGAAATTGCCGCAAATACGTGCCTGCTGTGTCGCTTCTGTGAATGACACTATCGGCTCAACTCCGAGGTTAGCCAGTGCCATATTGCATATATTGATATCGGATGATACTGCCATTGCCAACACCACCTTGGAATAATATGTATCTGAATAAAGCCGAAGGGGCAGGAGCCTAAGCCCCCGCCCCGTAGTTATTACTGCTAGATTGCCAGATCTTTGACGAGGAATGCTGTCATATTCCCCGCGCTTACTGTACCTGTCCAAAGCACCCTGAGATAGCGTTCACAGCCCTTAGGCAGACGGCCTTTGAAGATGTTGCCTGTCGCTGCGCGGTCTGCCGCTGCTATAGACAAAAGTTTGGTTGCGCTGGAGAAATCGCTGTTATCGTCTGTTTCCAGGTCGAATCCGAGATTGCCGGTAATGGCTGTGGTCACGCTGACTACAAGCCAGAGGGCATCATAGGAATCGCCCGCAGCTCCCTGATCAACAATGTTAGTAGATGCGCCTGCTGCTGTCACAGACTGTTTGTCTGCGAAAATAAGCTCTTTATCGAGAATCATTGTTCATTCCTCCTTAGGCCACAACTGCTTCTGTGTCTTTGATGGCGTCACACACACGGATCGGTATGCCGCGGTAGGTAGTTACAGGCTCTCCGTCCATCTGGCCCTGAGTCAAATAGACATTGGTCTTGACCTGGGCCTGCAGATCGAGATATGTCGCAACTGTGCTGTTGCAGTAGATAACCTTGCGTCCGGAGTACCTGTTGATCTTATGGTACGCCATGGTCAGGTAGTCAAACAGTTTGGCTGCGCCGGATGTGCCCAGTTTGGTCGTGTCTATGTTGCAGATACGGACGTTCCTGCGCCAGTCGCGTACCGTAAGACCGCAGTCCCACTGGTAATGGCTGCGGAAGCCCTGGAAATGCCCGCCTGCCCCATCATCAAGGGTCACTTCTCCGAGATCCTCATGCTTGAAGCCTGCAGTTGAACCCTTCGGGAAAATGCCGTGTGTTGCCAACTGGTCCCATGTCACGAACCACAGTGAGGTCTGCTTGTTAGAGGAATTTCCGAGTGCGCTGATCACGTTGGCTGCACTGTCAACTCCTGTCAGTTCGGCGTAACGTGGTGCGAGTCCGACAAACTTCTCGGGAGAAGTTTCATCGCCGTAAAAAAGGACATCTGCCATTGCCTGGTTCATAGCCTCCAGAAATGCCATGTCCTCGCCCAATCTCCATGCCGCAGTGTTGTTGTTGATCTGGGCGAGTTTTTTATCAACCTCTGCGTAGGCTTCAAGCATTGCGCAGTGGTCTGTTACTTGCTTTGTCGTACTCTTTGACGGCTGGACCCCATAGTTCAGCATCCTCCATGTTACTGAAGGAAGCCCTGTCCTTACCGTGGTAAGATGTCCGGTTGGCAGATTACCTTCCATCCACAGCATATCCTTAAGGATCGGATTCTCTTTTGCAAGAAGCTCGATGATCTTCTGGATCTTGCCGTTAGGATCAGACCTCTTCGCAAAATCCATCAATGTTGCTACATTTCCAATAACGCTCATATCACATACCCCCTATTTCATATTTGATTTGTCGTAGAGAATCGACACAAGGTCTTTCTCGCCGGCAACACTACCTTGTACATAAGCGCCCTCTGAGAGCGCCAGACCTGCTCTGTAAAGAAGCCTCAATATTGCCGGATTGCTTGACAGCCTTGCTTCACTGATGACCATCAGTGCATCTTCGCAACCTAGCTTAGTTGCAGCAGACCGCGCTATTTTCATCTTCTCTCCCAAGTCAGCACCACCAAGCTCTTCATCTGCGCGGACAGCCGCTTCCCACTTGTCAATCAGCTTCTGCGTTTCTGCTTCGACTGTCTTTGTCAGCGTTGCATCCTGTTTGAGAGCCAGATTGTTCTGCAGATCTATCAGCTTCTGTGCCTGCTCCTGCGTCAGCCCCATCTCCTTGAATGTGTCCTTCGCAAGAGTCATTGTTTCTTCATCGACCTGCAGCTGCTCGGCGATCTTAAAATCACCGTATTCCACAGCCTTGTCTTCTGGCTTGTCATCCCCCGCTGGCTTCCCTGCGCCCTCCTTGTCAGCATCCGCTGTTCCGAGGAGTCCTGCCTTGTCTACGGCATCACCATCTCCACCCCCTCCTGTATCAACTTTTGACTGCTGTACTGCAGCAGTATCGTCTGCTGTTGCTGCCTGTCCTACTGTCGTGTTATCCGCTGCCTGCCCTACTGCCTGCCCTACTGCCTGCTCAACTGCACTAGCGTCATCGCTGTTCGTCATTCCCTAATACCTCCAATTCTTTCCTGTGATTATTAACACGGAGAAACATCATCCGCATTACATGCCCTGCCCTGCCGTACATACGTGCAAGCAAGCGCCCTGCGCTGTTGTCCCGTGATTGCTCCAGCAGCTCCAGTATTTCTATTCCTACGCTCCTCCTGCCCTCTGCGTAAGCCATTGTTATTGGATCTGTGACATCGTTTGTCTCGAATATCCCTGTGGAGGCCAGCAACTGCATGAGAAAGGCCTCCCCGTCATCTGTCTGGGAAAGCCTTTCCAATGCGATTCTATCCTCATTCAGCCACTGCTCTGTTTTCTGCTGTTGTTTGTCGTTCACTGCTGTACACCACCCTCAGCCATTGCCCCTGCTATCTGCCCCAATAAATTATTGGGAGTAGGTTCTGCTTCAGAGAGGGCCTTGGCTGCACCCGGCACAACCTGTGCCTCTGCCATTGCCTGTTCTCTCTGCTGCATTTCCTGCTGCCGCTGCGCTCTGCCTTGTCTGATCTGCGCTATTACCTCTTCCTCCCGCATCAACTCAGCCGGGACCCCAAGATCACTTGCATACCTGACAGCCGTCTTGTCCATGTCTATGTTGTCCAATATCTGCGGATCTACAGCAGACATGTTGCTCAAAAATCCCATGTAGCGATCCACAGCGCCTATTGCAGCCATCCTCTGAGCAAGGATCAGCGGAGAGAGATACTCAACTCTGATCTCTCGGCCTATTATTTCCTGTGGGGGTTCCGGCAGCAGTCCCTGCCTTTCTAGGATCGCGAATGCCCTGTCGATACATGGTCGCAGCATCTCCCTGTCAAGCCTCTGAAGCACAGGCCCGATCATGAGTAATTTTTCGTTGTGGAGTTCGTTTATCTCTGTAGCTGTCCTGTCTCTTTGCTCTCTGTTGGGGTCTGTGAGCAACGAGAGGAACATGTTGACGTAGAAGGCCCTCTTTATCCTCTCTTCGATACGTGCTATCTCATACGCTGTATCCTGCAGATTAGGAGTGACCTGTAGTATAGGCTTGATGCCCTGATCCCCTGTGCTGGAATCGTACCAGTTCTGCGCAGCGGGAAGCAGTGATATGCGCCCCCGCATACTTGCAGGAGCAGCGAGTGGCGGCCGCAGTGACAGCTGTAATGCGGTCAGCTTGTCCAACTCTATCTTCTGCAGCTGCGTAGCATCCCCCAACGCCATCTCTCCAAGGCCGAAACCATAAACATTAGGGCCTGTGACTGTCCACCTGCTTATTATTGCCGGGAACTCCTCATAGCCTCCTATGGAGAGGAACGTCTCTCCTCTGTCTGCCCCATCCTCCCAGTACCATGCGAGATATGCCTTGCCCTTGAGTCCCTTGTTGCCGTCTATCCTGCCATCGTTGCGCGCTATGAGGTGATGAACATACCTCACATTATTGTGATTATTGTTAAAATCCGCAAGCGTCTCAGGAGAAACCTTGTCTTTGCCGAACTGCTCCACCATCTGAGCCGGAGTCATCTGCAACTTCCTGTAGAACTCACAGGGAGCGCGCTGAGCATCTACGCCGATTGCGTACTCTCCTATAGTCAGCGGCACAGGGAGAAATCCGCGCTTCGTGTCCTCCAGAAGCAGAAACCCGCCTATCCCAAACGCCCCAAGTTCCTCATATGCAGAGTAGAACGCATCATAGATACCGCTCTTACTCATGTAGCTCTGCATAATTTCCTCACATTTACTGAGATAATCGAGGACTTTATTGCTCTCCCCAAGCTCAGGATCTTCCGGAGCAAGCCGGAACCATTGATTATTCGGGGAGGTCAGGCCGCTCTGCATACCGGCAGCCAGAACGGAAACCGACCAGGTAGGTGTATCGTTGGCAAGTGTATTCATACGCCGCTTGCCGTCCTTGATGTCCCCATCAAACCAGCCGTGAGTCGGCAGGATGTTATCTCTTATATCCTTCCAACGCGTCTCCCATATCCGCCTCTCCCTCAAGAGGTCAGACACTCGCCTGTCTAGCTGATGCCGTTTCGCATCAAGTCGCATATCTCATCACATCCCTAACAGCTTCTTGGACTCGGTCGGGGCTGCGCCCAGTATCCCGGTAACCTTAGTCGCATCGTAGCCGACCCTCTTCTTTTTGCGCTGTGCAGCCTGTTCCGGTGTCTCAGATATCTCTCCTACAAACTCATCTGTACGCTTAACATTTGCCCTCTGATTCATAGCATCTAACGCTAACTTAAATTCCGCTTCTTTGCGTGCCTTCTCAGCCGCTTGTCTCTGCCGTTCGAGAGCAGCAGCCTGCTCTCTTGCCTTTGCTTCCTGCTCTGCACGGAGACGTTCCTGTTCGGCCTTCTGCTTAGCTATCGCATCCTGTTGTGCCTTAATATCGGCCTGATGCCATTCTTCAAGCCGCTTTTTGCCATAAGCGGTGGTGACCCAGTAATCATACGTGATAGGGGCCATCAATTGTTCATACAGCTCTTTATCATATTCCTGCCCTGACATTACTTGCTCATACAAAGCCCTCATTCGAGGATTCTGCAGTATCGTGCCATTCCACTGTGCCAACATTGCCATCGTGGCCTGTGCTCCCGATACTCCGCTTACCCCCGGGTATGTTTGGGCATCCACGTACTTCCAGAAATAAGGTCTAGCCATTTACCTCACCTCACATCCCAAGCAGCTGCTTGCTGCCTGTGTACGCAGGATCCAATAGCCC
>ENA-UPXM01005013-UPXM01005013.1-activated-sludge-metagenome-genome-assembly--contig:-NODE-5013-length-13149-cov-6.502749_pt1 | contig 13149 bp, 15 predicted proteins | sample MGYA00238178_ERZ772708 | MGnify/ENA primary metagenome ERZ772708 (study PRJEB29002, sample SAMN05720212) | activated sludge metagenome | isolation source: anaerobic digester from wastewater... | reverse complement strand
AAGAAAAAGCAATCGATCATACACTTTATCATTTGCTTCACGATGAGCCTAATCCAGAGATGAGTTCATTTGTATTTAGAGAAACCCTAATGACTCACTTACTTCTTTGGGGAAATGCTTATGCACAGATAATCAGAAATGGAAAAGGGGAAGTCATAGCCTTATACCCATTAATTCCAAACAAGATGACAGTAAATCGTGATGAAAATGGACAACTATACTATGAGTATTCTAAAACTGCTGATGATTTTTACAATGTTTCTAATAGTACAGTTATCTTAAATCCACGAGATGTTTTGCACATTCCAGGACTTGGTTTCGATGGATTAGTCGGATACTCACCAATTGCTATGGCAAAAAATGCAATCGGTATGGCCATAGCCTGTGAAGAGTATGGTGCGAAGTTCTTTGCAAATGGTGCAGCACCAAGTGGTGTTTTGGAACATCCTGGAACCATTAAAGATCCAAAGAAAGTACGTGAAGCATGGCAATCGCAATTTGGTGGTAGTTCCAATGCCGGTAGAGTTGCTGTACTAGAAGAGGGAATGAAATATACACCAATTTCTATCTCTCCAGAACAAGCACAGTTCTTGGAAACAAGAAAGTTTCAAATAAATGAAATCGCTCGAATTTTTAGGATCCCTCCTCACATGGTTGGTGATCTTGAGAAGTCGAGTTTTTCTAACATCGAACAGCAATCTTTAGAGTTTGTTAAGTACACCCTTGATCCGTGGGTAATCAGGTGGGAGCAGTCCTTAATGCGTTCTCTTCTTTCTCATGAAGAAAAGAAAGAATACTTTATCAAGTTTAACTTGGAAGGACTACTTCGTGGGGACTATGAATCAAGAATGAATGGTTATTCAATTGGTAGGCAAAACGGATGGATGTCAGCTAATGATATTAGAGAACTTGAAAACCTTGACCGTATCTCTCCGGAAGATGGAGGAGATTTGTACTTAGTTAACGGAAACATGCTGCCACTTAAGAATGCTGGTGCATTTGCAAAAATAAATGAAAAGGAGGAGGATTCTACCTTTGGAAAAGAAGAAATTTTGGAACTGGATAAACCAAACCAATCAAGAACAAAGCGGTGATAGGGTTTTAGAACTCTATGGAACGATAGCACCAGATAGTTGGTTTGATGATGATGTTACACCTAAGATGTTTCATGATGAGTTATTTAGTGGCTCAGGCGATGTTACTATATGGATAAATTCACCTGGTGGTGACTGCATAGCTGCTAGTCAAATCTATTCAATGTTGATGGACTATAAAGGAAATATAACTATCAAGATTGATGGAATAGCCGCAAGCGCAGCTTCAGTAATCGCTATGGCTGGAACAAAGGTGCTAATGGCACCAACTGCACTTTTGATGATTCATAATCCGGTAACTCTAGCCTATGGTGATCATACGGAAATGAGTAAGACAATTAAAATGCTAAGCGAAGTTAAAGAAAGTATCATCAATGCCTATGAAATCAAAACCGGTATGAGTAGAGCCAAGATATCTCGACTAATGGACGAGGAAACTTGGATGAATGCAAACAAAGCAATCCAGCTTGGATTTGCTGATGACATCTTAAGGGATGAAAAAAAGCAAACCGATGTGAAAGCATACGCATTCTCAACCAAACAAGTAGCAACTGCACTACTTAACAAAATTGCAGTAAAGATAGAAACTAAAAAGGAAAACGGGCGAACAGCAGATGAATTGCTGGAACGCCTTTTTTTAATCAAGTAAGAAGGGAGAAAATAAAAAATGACTATTCAAGATTTAATTGAAAAGCGCAAAAAACTATGGGAAGGTGCGAAAGCATTTGTTGAAAGTAAACGTGATAAAGACGGATTACTAACTGATGAAGATATCAAGACTTACAACGAGATGGAAGCAAAAATCAAAGCATTAGGTGATGAGATTAATCGAATGAAGGATCAAGAGTTACTTGAAAACGAACTGAAGAAAGCAACAAGTGTACCACTTACTCAAAAACCAGGAATGAATGAAGAATTAAAAACCGGCCGAGCAAGTGATACATATAAAAAAGCAATGCTTAATGCACTACGCTCAAACTTTAGACAAGTTAGCAATATCTTACAAGAAGGCAATGACTCAAGTGGCGGTTACCTAGTTCCTGATGAATATGATGCAAGATTAATTCAAGGTTTAACTGATGAGAACATTCTTAGAAAACTTGGAACAGTAATCAAAACGAGCGGTCAACACAAGATTAATATTGCAGGAACAAAACCAGCAGCTGCTTGGGTAGATGAAGGTGAACCATTATCATTTGGTGATGCAACCTTTAATCAAATCAACCTTGATGCCCATAAACTTCATGTTGCAGTAAAAGTTACTGAGGAACTCTTATATGATAATGCTTTTGGACTAGAAAATTACTTAATCGACCAATTTGCAAAAGCCCTAGCTAATGCTGAGGAGGATGCATTCTTAAATGGTAACGGTGAAGGAAAACCTCTCGGTATTTTTGCATCAACCGGTGGTGGGGAAGTTGCCGTTACTACTGCAAGCTCAACTGCGATCACTTATGATGAAATCGTCAATCTAGTGTATTCGCTAAAACGTCCATACAGAAAGAATGCAAAGTTCATCTTAAACGACCAAACAATCGCAACTTTACGAAAACTAAAAGATGGAAACGGCCAATACATTTGGCAACCTGCACTTCAAGCCGGTGAACCTGATCGTTTACTTGGTTATGAAGTATTAACTTCTGCTTATGTTCCAACGATTGCAGCCGGTGCTCCAGTTATTGCCTTTGGAGATTTCTCCTACTATAACATTGGAGACCGTGGTGTTCGCTCTTTTGCCGAGTTAAAAGAACTATTTGCTGGTAACGGTATGATTGGTTTTGTTGCAAAAGAAAGAGTCGATGGAAAACTTGTGCTTCCAGAAGCGGTTAAAATCTTAAAAATCAAAGCGTAAAGGGGGTAACTTAAATGAGTTACAACGTTAAAAATTATACCGAGCAAGGTGGAGAAAGAACATTCATTAATGGTGAGATTGTGGTTAACGGCAAACTTACTGTTAATGAGGGTGCAGAAGTAATAGGTGTAGAGACAACTCCCTACACCTTAACTCCTGCAACTTCAACCTCAATTGGTGGAGTTAAAGAAGCTACAAATATTAAAGAATCATCTGCATCAACCGTATCTTCATTAAAAGATGACTTTAATGATTTAATTATAAAATTAAAAGATGCTGGTGTAATCGCTAAAGATGTATTTACTCTTTCTGCTAGTTTCATTACCACTTTGGTTGGAGATGAATTAGCAGAAAACCACAGCAAGATTGAAAGTATTATACTTGAAGAAAATACCATAACTATAAAAGTAGCGGTTGATGAATTAGTATCATTCACTTCAGATACTCTTGAACAAGGAACCCATAAATGGATTGGCTTATCAATTGGAACAGGACTACCATCAATCATTGATTGTATTTACAATGGCACTTATCCATTTGCTCAAGTTGATGTTGATGAAGCAACTGTTGTAGGATGCCCTGAAGGATCATTTGTTCTTTGGATCAAGTGTGATGAAGTTGTAAATACACCTAAAGTAATTACACTAGGAAAACCAGGTTATAAAACAGAAACTTTAACTATCGTTATAGAAACAGAATAAAGGAGACAGTGGTGATGGCAACTAATGATCTATTACAAAAAGTAAAACAAAATCTAATCATCGAACATTCGATAGATGATGCCTTAATCCAAAGTTACATCACCGCTGCTGTTTCTTATGCAGAAGGTTATCAACATTTTTCAAATGGCTATTATACGGAAAACCTTATGCCTCCAACCACTGAGCAAGCAGTTATAATGCTTGCCAGCCATTTTTATGAATCAAGAGATGGTTCAACTGGAGGCTTTTTTGGAGATAACATTCAAGCAGGTGAGCAAGTCTGGAATACGGTCAACATGCTCTTAAGACTTGACAGGGAGTGGAAGGTATGAGTTTTGGAAAGATGAAATCCTTCATTGCCATTTATCTGGTTAAAAAGATAAAAGACCATGATGGTTACATGACTGATACTAAAGAATTAGTTGCATCAATTAGAGGTTACCGTGAAGGTAGACACGGAAATGAAATGTGGGCAAATAGGTCCACTTTTTCTTCTGCTACTGATTTATTCCGGTTTAGAAAAATACCAAATGTGAATTTAACAACAAGCATGACGATTGTTTGTGATGGACTAGAATTTGAAATCTTTTCTATTGAGGATGTAAAGGGCAAAAACATGTACATTGAAGTCCTAGCAAAACGAATTGAAGCAACTGATAGTTAATAAAGGTAGGTAGATACAATGCTGATGGCAGAAGCCTTAATTGAATGTGCAAATGGAGTCAAAGAAATCCTTCAAAGTTCTGGTCTTATTGAAGGCGAAACACTCGAAAGTTTGGATGGAGTAGACACCGTGGTTTTTTGGCATTCGCTTGCAAAAAATGGTGGCGGAAATAAAGATACCTACATTGTCTGGAACGTGTTTCCTAATACACCACTTGTTAGAGCGGATGACTCAAGTAAACGATGGCGGAGTAGTGCATTAATTGAAATCTATACTCGCTTTAGTCTAACCTACCTTTCAATTCAACAACTCTTAAAAAGAATTAATCAAGAAGCAATTAATAGTGGATGGGATGTATCGCTTTTTGAAGTACCAAGTTATGAACCAGAGTTAAAGCGTACAAGATACACCCTCCAAGTATCAAAAATTATTTAGAAAGGAGAATTCCATATGGGATTTAGAAAACTAAGACTATTTGAAATAACAACTGAAGTTGGATCAGATGGCTATCCGGTTTATAGTGCAACCCCAACCAGACTTCAAGGAACAAGTACCGATGAAGACTTTAACAGTGTATCGATTAAGTTAACAAGCGTCAAAAAGTCAAAAACCCTCGTAGCCGATGATATTGAAAAGGTCCATGAAATAGAAGTCGGATACGATATTGAACTTGAGGTGTTAGGTGTTGATCCAGCAGCTACCGAGAGTGTCTTTGGATTTGTTAAGGATACGGCTGGAAATGTTAAGGAAGTAGTAAACGGAACAAAGAAAAAGTTCGGTTTGTTCTTTGAAGGAAAAACTGCAAGTGGAACGGTATTTCAAAAATACCTTTATAAGGTTTCATTCTCGACTCCAGACATCGAGCAACAAGCCGATTCGGGTGAAAATGTCGTAACTTTAAAGATTACAGGTAAGGGTGAAATCATCACTGATTCTACCGGTACACAAGTCAAAGCTTATACCGTTTATGAAGGTAACTCGGGATTTGTAACAACTGACCCAACCTCGATGCATAAAGGACCGGTGTCTTAATGATTATTAATTATAAAGGACTATATCCTGTTGCTAATAAAATCAGTATCTTTAATCACTACAAAAGGATATCTGGCAGAAGCCTTGAACGTGACATGCAGCTACTTCAAAAAAGAGAAAGTATTCTAAATAAGGATGACGCTTCGATTGATGAGATTAGTACAGCACTTGAAGTTGATCCAATCGAAATCTTACAAAATGTATATTATGCACTTCGTTGTGCTGGAGAAGGTAAAATCCTAACACCTGATGAAGTGACCGATGAACTAGACATTCAAGACTTAACAAATGGATCACTAATTGAAGTGATTAATCAGCTTCTAGAAGTAAAAAAAAATCCAAACAGCTCAAAAGCACCAAAGTAATCGACTCTGATAAAGCCATTGCTTATACTTTTTCAAAGCTACGGATTGACACTTGTTTTTTGGACATTTGGACTTTAGATGATTTATTTGACTATATCGATTTATTTACCAGTTTTGAAAATAAAACGAATATCGAAGAATTCCAAACAGCTGATGAGGTGGCACAGTTTTGAATAAAGTATGTGATGAGTTTGATGCTTTTATTAAAGACACACTTGAACCCATAAAGGATGCCTCTATTAGTTCTGTTAAGGAAGTCGTAGATGAAGAAGCACAAAAACTATATGAAGAAATCAAATCATCTACACCAGTTCGAACAGGAAAACTCGCTCAGTCTTTAACAATTAAGCGAAAAAACAGTAGTGCAAATCGCTATGGTTACATTGTTGATTATGAGGGATATAACGAATTAGGAGTACCTTTTTCAAAGATTGCTAGAACTCTAAATAAAGGAACCAAGTCTATCAGTGCAACTCGCCACATCGATAGAGCAATTAGAAATTTAAAAGGTCTCGATGAAAGGATCTATCAAAGATTTTTAGAAAAGATTAAGAGGAGGTAAGTTTTATGGCAATTGAAGTAACTAGATCACTCAAAGAAATCCGTGAGCAAGTTGTGGAACTTGATAAAGACATTAAAAACTTATCTCGTGAAAATAGAAATCTTGATAAGTCTTTAAAACTAGATCCATCAAGTACGGTTCTACTTGGTGAAAAAACTAAGAACTTAAAAGAGCAACTTGCACTATCGGTAGAGAAGGTTGATGAATTAAGAAAAGCAGAAAAGAAACTTAAGCAAGAAATCGAATCGGGTAAAGCACCAGCTGAAGAATATGAAAAGTTAGCGATAGAAATAGCTAAAGCAGAAGCGCAAACTAAGAGTTTTGCAAAACAACTAGATGATATCAATAAGAAAAAACTGGACAAAATTCAAAATAGTCTAAAGGCTATCTCAAGGGTTGCAACCTATGCGCTTACGACACTTGTTGGATTTGGTATTGCTTATGCCAAAACTGGTGATGAGATTCAAGATGCAAGTGAGAGGTATCGGATATCTGCTGAAGAGTATCAAAAAGGTGCTTTTATCTTTGATCGAGCAACTGGCGATGCTGATGCGTATAAAAAGTCACTTGAAACTGTTACGACTACTCTTGCAAGTTTAGCGAAAGGTTCTAGTAAAGCGGTCGCTAATTTTGCTCAACTTGGGTTATCTTGGGAAGATTTACAGGGAAAATCCCCTGCTGAAGCGCTCGAAATAATTAAGTCAAGGTTATTACTTATTGAGGACGCTTCCGAGCGGGCAGAAAAAGCCACCATCCTTCTTGGCAACACCGGTGTATATTTAGCCCAAGTTGCTGGTCTTTCAAGAGAAGAAATCATAAGTCTTAATGAAGAGTTAGAAAAAAACGGTATTCTATCAAGTGAGGAAGCAAAACAGGCAGCTGAACTTCAAGACCAGTTTGATAACTTTACGATGTCATTAAAGAAAACAACTGCTGAACTTGGGATGGCACTTTTACCTATGCTTGAAACATTGATCCAAATTGCATCGATTGTTACACCAGTTATATCAGGTGTTGCAAGTGTGTTTAGAAGCATGAGTGAACCAATGCAAAGTATTGTTGCCTTTATTCTGATAGGACTAATTGCCTTGCCAAGAATTATAGCAATTGCAACAGCTGTAAAGACGGCCATCATAGCTATTAGAGCCGCATTAATAGGAACAAATGCAGCAATGCTTGGAACTAATGCCGCCGCATGGTTGCTTGGATCCAACCCAATCGCACTTAAGATATTACTGATTGCAGCAGCAGTAGCCGCTTTGATTCTTCTATTAGTGAAACTTGCAAACTGGCTATCAGAAATATTTGGTGGTAAAAAGTATGAAGCTGATGTTGGACTAAACTTTGGCGACATAGGTGATATGAACGTTGGTGGAAAATTAGTAAGTGGTACAAATGAAGTTTACAATGTAGAGAACTCCAATGTCCAAAATGCAGGTTCAAATGTCACCAATTACTATGACTATAGCACAATGAATAATACAATAACGAAAGATGCCGACATTGACGATATTGCTGAACAATTATCGACTAAGATTAAAGTCGGAGGTGCTAGATAATGGTTCGTAAATTTGAACTTCAAGCATACGACGATAAAATGAATTTATTAAGTAGGTACCTTCTGGATTTAACGACAAAACCACAAGGCTTAGGTTTTAAACAGAAAGTTGAAGTTATATCAACTAAAGTTATAGATTACATCACAGAAAGGGCACTTGAGAAATCTGATATTAAGTTAGAGGTTCACTTTCCAAATCCCCATAGTTATCATAAAATTGAACTTTTCCGTAATTGGTATGCTAAGTACATTAAGCATAAAACTGTCCTTTATTATGAAACTGATGCCTGTGTAAAATGGATTGATGTCTACATCAAAGAGTTCAAAGTAACGGAAGTTGAAACTGGATTTAATAGTGTTGATTTAACCCTTCAACCACTTACTCCATTTTATGATTTAAAGGAAAGAGTATTAGTTGTTGCCATCGATGAAATCGGAAAGAAGTATCCATACACTTATCCTTTTACCTATACTGGTGGTGTGATAGAAAACTCACTTCTAAATAACACCTATTTTGATGATATTCCTATTCGAGTTAGAATCTATGGTTTTGTTGCAAATCCGCAAATATCCTTAAGGGATGAGAATGGTGAGATTTACTCAACTGTTCGCTTTCTTAATTTAACTCTTCAACAAGGTCAGATTTTAGAAATTGATGCTATAAACTCTAGGATCTTTTTCTATAGGTCAGAAAACGATACCGAGCCAGAAGACTATTATAACTTTGTTGATAAAACTCTTGACACTTTTCTTTATGCTAAACCTGGTGAAAATACCATTATTGCTAATCTAGATCAAAATCATCCTGAATCAAAACTACAAATTAGTTATGTTCAGTATCTTGTTTAGGTGGTGGTTGAGTTGTACTATGTTTTATATAATAAAGATTTTGAAGCAATCGGAAAAAGAAAAACATATCAGGTGAGCAGTTGGAGTTATAAAAGAAAAGCTTTCGAGTTTTCTGAACTAGATATTGAAGGATCACCAATTGAAACGCTTGTTGGTGCTTGCTATGTTGGACTTCATGAGGATAGAGGTACGGTAAAAGCTATCATGTATTCTGGAGTTCCTAAAACAGAAAAAGGCAAAACAGTGATAAATGCAGTTGATGTAAGACAACTCTTAAATTGTGATGCAGTAATTGATTTAACTACAGTAGACAGTGTTTCCAACTTATACACATACCTTTTATCAAGAATAGTTGAAGAGTACAGTAATTTAGGCGCAAACATCGCAATTGATACAAGTGAACTTGAAATTAATCCAATCAACTTTAACGAAGATGCAATTGAACGAACTCGTGCTAAAGGTAATGTTTGGAAAACTATCCAAGCTGTTAATGCTATTTATGATTGCTACATCGATGTAATTGTCAACTTGAACGGAAAAACCATCACTTTTAAAGTGATTAGAATTAAAAACGAAATTAAGATAAAACTATCTGATTTTGATTTACCAAAGATTAAGAATGATTTTACTTCAGTTAATCGTGTCATCTGCTTAGATCAAGCTTATGTTGATGGAACATCAAACGAAAACAAAGTAACTTACTATCTATTAAGTGATGACACGGTTGTTTCAGAATCTGAAGTTTTATCAGTGATGGATAAAGTTATCTATCCGCCACGAATTAAAGTATTTGTTGATGAAGATATAAATAAAGCAAAAGCTCAAGGGATTCAAGAGCTATATAAAAACCGCTTTAAAGCAAATGTTGAATTAAGCAAAAGTTCTAAGATGGGATACCTATTAGATAGAATAGAGGACTTAAGTTGGAAAGCTCATATTTATGGGTTTAATTCAAGTGATAATTTAACATATAAGACACTACCTGTTATGGAGATAAGCGAGGATGAAAAAGGAATGCGAAAAGTAAAATTCGGAAGATTGGAGGAATATTGGTGGCTGTAAACTTAATAAGAAAAAATAACGGTGCAGGAATTACTGCTTTCCAAGACTCGGTACTTTTTCATCTTTCCAAAGGTGTAAATGGAGTAATTAAAGATGTCCATAATGAGTTTAGTACAACCTATAACAACACAACAAAAAAGCTTATTGTTTCAAGCGGGATGGGAATAGCCTACGGACGTCAGTTTGAGATAAAGCCTGGTGAGAATGTTGAGTTTGATCTAACTTCACTAGGAACAGCAACAAAATACATCTCTATTTATGCTGAGATAGATTTACGTGATCCAACTGATGAAGTAGTATCATTTAAAGCAACCTATTCTGATAGTGCCTATCCCCAAATAACTGAAGGTGATAATTTAATAAGCACACCAAACGGTCTTTATCGTATGCTTTTATTTCATGTATTAAAAAATAGCTCAAATGCAACCATTACTCCAAGATATAACCTTTTGTTAAGCGATACAATTGATCATGCTAGACTTGCTGAAGAAGCTGAACATGCCTTAGATGCATCAACCATAAATGGTGTATTTATCCAAAAGAATGGAACAACGAATAAAATTGAAGTGGTTGATGGAACAAAGACTGACATTGTTGAAAGAAAAAGACTCCTATTCTCAGCGGATACTCATGCAAACGCCAAGCGAAGTAAAAATCAAACAATTACTCTTTCAGAAGCAATTGCTGAAGGGGATATTTTAGAAGTTCACTATCGCTCACGTTACGACTATGCATACACCGAGTTTCAAATCGAAAGAAAGAAAGTTGATGAGTATTGGGATTTTGAAAATGTAAACACCGTTTTCAATGATGGTGCTCTTGGTATTAGCTTTCAATACCATAGGCACAGATTCGCTTATAGCTCAAACATTTTAACTCTAAGCATCAGTTACTTCATTCCTATCAACTTCAATTATTTCAGTAGCGAAAATGTAAACAAGTTAAGCGGAGAACTTGAAGCAACTGACATTGACATTTATGTGTATCGGATTTACAAGATTATAGGAGGCAACTAGATTCTATGAGTTTAACACTACTAGAAAAACAAGGAACGATTCAATATCCACGAAGCGGAGCACTTTTAAACTTCCATGCTTTAGGTAGACAAAATGGTAGACTTTATGGATGTCAATTAGTTCAATCCACATCAGAATTAATCGTTTTAACTACTGGTGTTTTAGTAATTCAGGGATTTAGAGTTGATGTCGTTGATGAGACTGTCTTTAATGCTTCACTTGCTCTAAAGCCAGCTACTCCATTGCGATATTACATTATTTTAAGAATTGAAGCAGGGTTAGAAGATACTGAGATGGAACTCTTAGTTACTGATGAAGCACCGGTTAATGATACGCCAATTGAAGAGCGTCAAGGTGTGTTTGATTATGTGCTTGGAGTATTCAATTTTGGACCGGCTGGTATATCGGAATTTACTAGCCTTATTGAAACAATCGATACAACAGTAGTAAGCGGACCAGGTGGTAGTATAGTATCAAGTGGTGGTTGGTTTGATGGAACAAGTGTTGATGGGACAGACGCACCAATCTTCTGCTCAGTTGATGCAGTTCCAGGAGTTGAAGTAGGCTCGTACTATATAAATAAGGACAATGGTAATTATTATAAGTGTATTGATGTTTCAAGTGGCCTTGCTTTTTGGAACTATCGTGGAAACTTAAGAGGACCACAGGGTGAAGGTAGTGATGTTGAAATTGGTTCCGATATTGAAAATGCAATAGACAACTCTAAACCAGCTGGTGAACTTGCAGTTAAGGAATATGTGACATCAGTGCTTGGTGGCTTAGCAGATCTATTGGAGGAGATTTAACATGGCAGATTTAACTACAGAATACAATCGAATCCTTCAAGCAAAAGAAAACATCAAGCAAGCCATAAACAGTAAAGGTGGAAACTTAACTACTGAAAGAATAGACCAATATGCAAATGCAGTATTAAATCTACCAAGTGGTGGTTTTAATGGTGAGGAGATTACTGGGGTGGCTGGAGAAAACTTGGTACAAGGTGATATTGTTGGATATTTTGAAGAACCAAATCTTATCCAAAACCTAACTAATTACGATATTTCAGGGCGTTATTTTTTTGATAATGGCAATAAGTATTATAAACTAACTGACACAATAAAAATATACCGGACTGATAATGATCAACTCATAGAAACAAGACCAAAACCTGCTCAGTGTTATGTTTGTAATAACTTTGAACAACCTGATATTGATTATCTTTCTTATTATGATGTAAATGGAACAAAAAATCTCATCATCTATCAGTGGGATCCAATAACTAGTCAATATGTTGTTGTGAGGTCATTTACTGAACTTGAACTTAAAGTTGACTCAGCTGGGTTCTCTTATAGGGTACTTGATGAAAGTTGTTATTATCCATGCATTATGAAAGATTATCTTTTCTACATTATTTATTACAAAAATTCAAACTCCTATTACCAACTATATGCAAAGGTTATTAAGAAATCTGATTATTCCATTAGGTCAATGATTATTTATGGGTCAAGTAAAAATTCTCCGTATGGTCAAGAGTCTCTTTGTGATTACTATAGAAATCGAATCATCTTTTGTGTTGGTAATCATCAAGGTTCTTTAGGTATGTCAACGCAGTACTTGATGTATTATGATGCAGTTCAAAATGAATTAGTTTACTCTGCTTCTTTGTATGTGGCTGCTGGTAGTAAAGTGTATTTTTACATGAATAGTGGTAAAGGGTATGTAGCTATTAATGAGAGTGCTACAAGTTATTCAGGCGGTGGTTATCGTGGAGTGTTAATGGTTAACAATAACGGCCAACTTTATAACATTGATCAATATAATACTCCGTACTATTTTGTTTCTGCAAGTTCTGATTTCAACCAGATAGTATTATATAATCTCACAAATCAAACGTACCATTTAGCAAATGTAGCCTTAAAAACTATAACTCAAATTACAGATGCAAGTTTGATTCCTAATTATTATCAGATTCGAGGAAGCAACAGTCAAATGATGCCAATCAAAGAGGATGCAGGAATTAAAATTTACATGCGTAATACAGTTGAGTTTGCGAATAAAATTGCCAAAGTTACAGGCTTTACTTCCTCATTTAGAAAAGTAATTCATCCTGGATATGGTTATTACTCATACTTGGGTGTAGCAAAAGAGGATGCCTTAAAAGGACAAACTGTGACAGTTAATAAGATAATCGACTATTAAGGAGGTAAAAGAATGAATGTATTTAGTATCGTTATGACAGTGATAGCAGGGTTTGGAACAGTTCTTTCCATCACATTTGCCATACTAGCTTTTGGTAGAAACAAATCACATGATAACGCAGAGATTCAAAGCCGTCTCGCAAAGATCGAAACCGACATACTCTACATTAGGGAAACTTTAGATGAGTCTAAAGAT
>ENA-UPXM01005006-UPXM01005006.1-activated-sludge-metagenome-genome-assembly--contig:-NODE-5006-length-13162-cov-5.741665_pt1 | contig 13162 bp, 10 predicted proteins | sample MGYA00238178_ERZ772708 | MGnify/ENA primary metagenome ERZ772708 (study PRJEB29002, sample SAMN05720212) | activated sludge metagenome | isolation source: anaerobic digester from wastewater... | reverse complement strand
GCGTATATCACCATATGTCTGGCGGTCATTAAAGCCTGCATGGGAATTGAGTTCAGTTCGTCGGCAAGCACCATACATGTGCCGTCCCCCGGCGACTGCTTTCCATCTTCTTTCCCGAACACCTTATCCAGGACCCACACTGCAGCTCCATATCCGATGGCCTGGTCTATATAGGCGTTCGCATACAAGGGCGCCGGCGAGAGAACAGCAGCTATTGCTGCTGCCAGCACGGTCTTTTTAATGGCGCGCGTACATTTCACAGCGATAGGTCTCTCCCTTTGCCTTCCAGCAGGGATATTGCCTCTTCCTTTGCCCTGTTTCCCGAAAGTTCGTTTATGCATCCGTTGATCATCATCCCCATGCCGAAGCTGAGTCTTTCCGCGTTTTCCCTCGCGAAATGAAAGACCACCTCCAGGGAACCTGTGTCCCTTGCTTCGGCGAATGACCTTATGAATTCGGAGGCTGCTAATATATCGTTTGAAATTATTGCCTGAATACAACCCTTTATGATAGAGAATGACTTTATCAGCTTTGTCAACTCGGCTTTCTGGGCGTCGTCAAGTTCATCGATATTGACCGGGACCCCGTCTTTTACGACCATAAAGGAGGTATCCGACTTTTCATCCCTGTTTACAAACTGTCCTGTCAAATGAATATTTCCACTGTCCGGGGTATATCCCTTATCCGCTTTATTTTGAGACCCGCTTTTCTGTATTTTTTTATTTTCTTCTTGTTGGTTTTCCTGTTCCATGTTTATGCCCCCTGTCAATTTTCTGTGTCTGTTATCTTTTTTGTTTGTCCGGTCTTTCCTTAAACAGCTGTTGAGTCGAAATATTGACCGGATAACCGGAAAGCCATTTATCCAGATCAGTAACCCTGTATCTGATGCCCTGAAATGACTCGCCTATATATATAAATTTTGGGGCGGGATATTTATCCTTGCCGAAATAACCTTTGTTGCGTTGTTTCCGAAAGTTGCAGTAATCTATTCCGAGATAGGCGGCCGCTTCCTTCGAGGTTAATAGTTTCTTGCCTGACTGAACTGATGTCTTTTCGCTTTGGTGTTTCACTGTATAAACCTCCTGAAATAATCTTGGATCATATAAAAAACACTATCCAAAAATAAGCTCCGAGGCAGAGCCAGGGACCGTAAGGCACTTCCCTCTCAGCGAGGGCTATCTTCCTGGCTTCCTGAAGCGTTACAAAGTGCGGGCTTGCGGAGAGCCGTACCATACACCTGGCTCCGCATCTGAATATGTACCAGGCCATGCACATAAGGCACGCCGAATAAATGACGAACGGGATGCCTGCAACTCCTGTTATCATGCCCAGTCCCGCCATGAGCACAGTGTCCCCGAATCCCATTGCCCCCAGCATCGAAAGTATGAGGAAAATGCCTGAAGCGATCACCGTCCCGAGAAGTCCGTCTCCTATACGGTATTCTCCGCCGGAAAAACTTCCGTATACCCTGACAGACAGTGCGGCTAAAAATATGATCAGTGTGACACTGTCGCAAAGCGCCATAGTTTTAAGATCCGTAATGATATGGATCATAAACAGGGGGATAAGTACCGATCCAAGCAGCCACGGCATTGTTAACGGAGCGTGAAATCCCCATAAGACGCCGTAGAGCATCATGCAAAGCAGTTCCGCCCAGAGGCATTCCCATGGGATAAGAGACCCGCAGCCCCTGCACTTTCTCTTCTGAACAACAAAGGAAATTACAGGAATAAGCTCAAGGGGGCCGAGCACTTTATCGCAGGCCGGACACCTTGATCTTTCCGTGCCCCACCATTTTCTGTCTTCAAGTGTTCTGTCGGCTACAAGATCCGTAAAGGATCCCATAACCAAACCGAATATGCCGCCGCAAAATGCATATATAAATGAGAAAGTGCCGATATGGAACATTCCTCTGAGATTATTGATATGATCTAAAATAATATCCATTGGCTATTTTTTCCCTTTTCGCTTTGCTTTATTTCTTATGTTTCTGATGGAAGCGGTCAGATCCGAAGAATAGCCTTCAGCAGCATTGCATATGATAATGCGGTCGGGATTGAGAGGTATACCGTCTTTACTCCTGATGTGCATTTCGGCAAAACTGTCGCTGCTTGTAATCCCTATATCGTGACCTGTGTCCGGGATATTGATATACACAGCCGGACATCCGCCTTCTTTTATTATTCTGTAGAGTGAGTTAAAAGCCTCCTCGGGGAGTCCGCATATCTCCACACATGAAAGAATGCATGTATGAGGGTCGAACAATGGCAGTATTCCGGGCACAAGTGTCACGGCGCCGGTCAGGTTTTTTACGAACAAACCGGAGTAATTGATACTTTTCTTTGCGGTCCTTCCTGAAGAATCTGTACTGTCGTAAGAATAGAGAAGTCTGCCGAAATAATCGGGAAGTGTTACGGTATCTCCTTTTTCCCCTCTCTGTTCGGCAAGCGATATATCTCTGTCCTCCGTATCGTTCATGGAAGAGAATTCCGTAATGTGCTTTGAGTTGCAGATCTCGTTGTGCCTGCATACTCTGCATATGGTATTCATGTATTCTTTCAGTTTTTCCGCTGCTTTCGGTCCGCCCTTTTCTCCGGCTTCGGCAAATGCACGGAAGTATTTTTCGTTTTCTCCTGCAAACGGACAGTCGTCAAAGGCGGGGGTCCCTTTTGTTACAGGTTTAACTGTCTGCCGTTTTGGTTTTTCCGCATGCTTCTTCTCTCCGCAGCCTAACATTTCCGCAAACAGGGTACCGAAGTCTTTGGGCAGGCTGTCACAGCCGCTGCACTCAAAATCACCATCTTCATCGTCTGTGTCTTCTTCGCATGTGACAGGACAGTTTTCACAGTCTCCGCTGCACTCAAAATCATCTTCGCTGTTGTTTTTATATTCCTTATATACAAAGGAACAATTTTCACAGTTGTCGGTGCACAAAAGATCGCCTATATCGCAATTTTCATACTCCCCGCATTCGATATTGCAGTTATCACAATCGCCGCAGCAGTTTTCACAGTGACCGGCTATTGGGCAGGTTTCACAATCGGACCCGCTTTCACAACGGCAGTGATTGCCCTCCAGATCCCAGTTGTCCCTGCAATAACCGTCCGGACCCAGGCAGAGAAGTCTATTGACTTGTATTTTAATCTCCTTGAGATCATTTTGCATATTGGGATCTTTTAATATATCTGAAATATTCTGCAGTTTTTCATATTTATGAATCGCATAGTTTATAGTTTTCATGTAATTGTATCTCAGCAGCCTCATCTGCTTCCTCGGGGAAAGCCACAGAGAGGGACTCTGTATATTTTTGCCATCTTCCCTGATCAGTACGTTTATGCCGGATACAGCTACGGTAAACAAAGGTTTTCCCCCGTTTGAACTGACAAGGGATATAAAACTGTAATAATTTTTTACAGGACTGTATCCGGTAAATTGAGTGCCGGAAAACCCCTCGATTTCGATGGCTTTTATTGCTCCGTTAATGGAATATATGGCATCCTGTGAGAGATCCATGCCTGTTAATTCGCCAATATTAAGTCTAAGTCCCCTGGGCAGATTTACTTTTATTATCTGTCCGACAAGAAAGGGAGATTGCTGAGCATCCTCCACTTCTATCTTGTATGAATCGAATATTCCGGCAGGGGTTATACTCAAGGGCGCCCCTTTGATAACTGTTTTACCGAGGTTTCTTCTCATGTCTTATTTCCTCCCGATCCGGAGCTTTTTCAGCCCGGGTATTATCGTATAATTGACCATTTACATTATATTGCTGTCATTTAACATTAAACAAGTGTTTTATTGTTATTTCTCCAGATTATAAATATATCAGATTGAATATTGATTAATACTGTTTGTTTGAGTTATACTATATAAACAGACGGGAACGTTTCCCGATAAGGAGCGCCATGGAAAAAGAAAGAAAAAAGAGACAGAAAAAGAATAAACGCGGAAAATATTTCTGCAATATTTCCGGATCGCAGTCGCCGGTAAGGGACGTCGCCGAAGCGCTCTATAATGCCATGGACTTTGAAAAGAGGGAGGGGCAGAAGGCGCTGCTGCTTGCCATGGCCGAACGCATGGATATAGCGTACGCTTCCTCAAAAAGAAGGCAGGAAGACGCGCTTAACGGTATAGATACCGATATATCAATACGGTCGCAAGATATTTTCGTTTCGGAGACTCCAGTAGGCACCGGCAAGAGTTATGTTTTACTTATGCTTTCCTTCATATCCTGGTATCTTTACGGAAAAAAATCAGTAATATCGACACAGACAAAGATCCTGCAGAACCAGATGTTTTCCAAAGACATACCGATGTTAAAAAAACTTCTGGCAAAGGCTGCAACAGATACAGGGCTTATAGACCCCAGCGCCGTATCAGAATGGAGATACAGGGTAGTTAAGGGCAGGAGCAACTATCTGTGCCCGAATGAACTCGATAAATACAGGAAACTCACGAACAACTGCGGCGATATACTTGTAAAAACTCCCGGGACCCAGATCCCGACTGTAGTAACGAACACCAAGCTGGTCTCGATATGCAACGCCGTAAACGAGATAAGAAGGGATATAGACAGGGGTGAGGGGATCGTATTTGACGACGACCCCATATATCCGCTCGTTGTCGCCTCAAAGGCGAACTGCATGAAGGGACGCGAGATATGTCCCTACCATCCGACAGGCTGTTCATACAACACAACTATCAACGCGGATGCCGATCTTATTATTACGAACCACAGGCTTGTTTCGAATTTCATCAAGTCCGACAGCAGCACAGAAGAAGAGGACTCTCTCCCGGAAGACGATTTTTCCGATGAGGAGGTCAAAGACGGGAAATCGGAGAAAAAGAAAAAGAAGGCCCCGGTAATAAACGCAGAGAATTACTTTTTCGATGAGGCTCACCACCTTATGGGATATCAGTCCGGAGAGGATGTTTCCGACAGTGTGCTGACGGAAAACATTGCCATGTACCTTTCGACTCCGCTTCCCTATTCCGCCGACAAGAAAACAGTGTCCGCGATAGTGGAAAAACGGGATCGGTTGTGGACTATGTGGGGCGAACTGCTCTACGGCATAGGAAGGGATATTGAAAAATCCTGTGCCGATTCGGAAAATACAAAAGGAAACGGGCGTATCTTCGGCAGCGACCCCCGTGATTTTGCCGAAACCGGATACAAGCCTGAATTTCTCAATTCGCAGTCGCTCAACAAATTTTTCGCTGAGATATATGAAATACTGGACAGCATCAGGAAGCTTGCGGCAAACATTACAGAGGACTGCCGAGGTATCCTCGTAAACGACACAGAAATGGAAAGAGGACTTTGGGACAAGATAGCCGAAAACATAAAGGAAGGCAGGATCAATGTAGACACCCCTAACCTGACCGTGAACGAGGACGGAATAATATGGAACACGTACGGCGTAAGGTCTTTTGAAGAAGATATGGCAAAAGCGATCCCATCTTCGGAATTTGTCTCTTTTATAAGCGGAACGGTCCTTATAGACGGTAAGGCCGATGTTTTTGCCGCAGAGACCGGGATCAGCCATATAGATACGATACTGAAGGTAAGATCTCCCTTTGCTCATAAAAACATCAACCTCTGGGTCCCGAGAGGCGATCAGATGAATATGTTCAGCAAAAAGGACGGAGGTAAGGGGCACTTTGAATCCATGTGCGGATTTTGCCTTAAATACGTGCCCCCGTATGTGGAATATAATTTCGGCGGGGTCCTGATACTTTGCACCTCGGTCGTCCGCATGAAGCTGCTTGCGGAAAAGCTGGCTCCCGCGGTGGAAGCTGCGGGCAGGCATGTCCTTGTTCAGGGCTCAATGCCGAGGGCGAAGCTCGTCAAGGTTTTCCTTAACAATCCCTCTTCGGTGTTGATAGCCACCAACTCGTTCAGGGAGGGGTTTGACGCGCCTAAGGAAAAGCTTACATGGGTCATACTGGACAAACTTCCGTTTCCCAACCCTTCGGACAGGGGTTTTTCAGCAAGAATGGATATGCTGAAAAAAGCCGGCCTCATTAACGACAAAAAGAGCCATACGCTCAACCTTATGCTGTTCGACCTTGTGCAGTCCTTCGGCAGGCTGGAAAGATCAGTCGCCGACTGGGGGACGCTTACCATACTGGATCCGAGGTTCTACTGGCTGACAAAAATGGGTGAAAATGACCCGCTCAACACATTCAGGAAGTGCATGTCGGGCACCATAGAAGATATAACGCCGTTCTCATGGAAAAGCTCGAGGCTTATTGACAGGATGATCAAGCCGGATGTGTGGATGGAAATAGCCAAACGTACCCAACAGGATGCGGAGATAGACTGCGAGGATCTGCTCTGATAATAAACGGCCGCTGAAAAATACACCGCAAAAAGGGCCCCGGCGCAATGCCGGAGCCTCTTTTTTGCGTGCCTGTCATACGGTATCGGAGAATACCCTGTGACTATAACTAACTACAACTACAGCATGTCGAGATCGAAAAGCCCTTCGTCTTCAATATCACCCTGTTCAAAATCTTCCTCCGGCGCCTTCTCCGCTATATCCTTGTTCTTGTCGGGATATTTCGCGATAAGGGCGGGCTCGAAAATTTCGCGTTTTTCATGCTTCTGGGTCTCCTTGTTGAGGACCTCTACAACACGGAATGCACCGGGCATAGAGAGCTTCGTTCCTTTTTCAAAATCTGCAGGGTCGACAGGAGTTTTTGTATGGAAGACGACAAGCTGTTCCCTGAATTTTCCGGGTGCCTCAAGTTCGCTCACGAACATGACCTGGCGATACGCGAATATTTCGCCTTCCTTGGTCTTCTTTTCCTCGTTGAGTTTTACACCGTTGATCCAGCCTGAAAGATGGCGGTTATTTGCGGCATAAAAATCGCTCTTGACTGCGATGGAAGCAGGCATAATATCGGCTCCGCCGCGTACCTTGCCCTCTTCGTCAACAACGGCTTCCTTGATAGAACGGCAGAAAGTCTTGTTTCTGAGGAATTTCTTGCCCTGCTTCTTGTTTTCGTCTTCGACTTTGAAGGTCTGTCCGGAAACAAGAATAAGCATATCCTTTCCTGCGCATTCTGACAGGTCCTTAAAAGGTTCTGTCGTTACAGCGCGGAAGAGCCCGCGTTTCTTGTCGTCAAAAGTGCCGTTTGCATCAGGAGCTACATAACTGCCGTAGAATTCCTGAACATACGTCTTCTTCCCGTCCCTTTCGTTTTCGTAGTGGTATACCTCTCCAGCTACGTAGACCTTCTGGATGTTCCCCTGATAAAGGTGAACCATCTGGTCTGCCTTCAGTACATCCTGTGTTTTGCGTTCTGCCATAGTATATTCCTCCTGTTGGGATAAAATGATATTTTTTGTCTTACTGCCATACGGTATCGGAAGATGACCGGTGACTATAACACAATGCTTATTTTCCGTATCATTATTAACAGTATAATAATTGATTTTATAATTTGCGATTTCAGTTATTCTGAATCAATTACAAATATACAAAATATATATTTGTTTAAATTTTAAAAAGGCCCCTTAAAGGGGCCTGATTTTGTTATTCTGCGGTTCGGAAGCATAACCGGCTCTTACAATGCGATATCAGTTAAGCAGGGCGTTTTCGACGGCAGGGATAAAGGCGAGTCCGTAAAAAACGTTTTCAATGAGCTTCGCATCTATTTCGGCAAGTATCTCGGGATCATTTGCCGCCATTTGCCAGAGGTTATAGACGCCAAGCATCTTCTTCCCGGCCTTTGTGTCAAGTATGGCCCTCAGGTTCTGTCTCACCTGTTCCTCGGTCTGTTTAATATTTGCGGGATCTGTGATTATGCCGCTGTTCACCGCCATTGTCCTGAACATATATTCCATCAGCACCGTATTGGTGCGGAAATGGGTAGCAAGAATGTTCAGCCTGTCACCCAAAGGTGTGCGGGCGTACATATCGTATGTTATTCCCGCAAGAGCCATATTCGTCCTTGATGCCTGCTGTTCGATACTGTCTGCGGCGGGATCCTGATCGGCGTACCTCACAGGCTCCCGTGCCTGTCGGGGCTGAATTGCTGCAGTATTTTGGACCTGTTGTTCCACAGGACCGAACGGCTGTCTATTCATACCGCAGATGGATCCGTTTGCATTATTTTCGCCGTTCGCCTGAGCCATTGCGGTCATATCTGCCCTATGACCCATAAGCATAGCGTTCTGCAGCCTCTCTTCCTTTATGGGGCTCTCCGACCTGATCTTTTTCATATGTCTTTGCCTTGCGGTCATGCCGACAAATTCATCGATCCTGTTTATCTTACTGTTAAGCGTGTCGGATTCATGCATAATTACCCCCTGAAGGCTGCTTATGCTGTTATTGAGCACTTCCAGATAGCGCATATTATTGAAGGTTATAGCTGTCGTATAAAGCAGGAAAAAGGCGAAGAAAACGCCTGCGCAGACAGCAAATGTGACACGGCCTTTCCACGAATTTTTTTCTTTCTCTATTTCTTCGCGGTAAACTTTTATCATTTCGGCGCGCAGATCCTGTAAACGGCTGTTTTCTTCCTGCTCTTCCATATCTGCGATCAGCTCCTCTATATCTTTTTCTGTTTGCTCTGCGTCGTATTTTTTTTCACACCAGATATCTGCTGCATTTTGGTCTCCGCAGGACATTTTACCGTTGTCTTCACGAGGGCCGGCGGCCTGCTGTGATTTCTTACTTCTGCCCTGATCAATGTTTTCCTCCTCTTCGGGAAACAGCAGTGTCTGGACATATTTCTTGGGCCCGGCAAGTATATCTTCCGGGGATTCCGCAGTTTTTTTGCACGCTTTGATTTTTTTATTCAATTTTTCTGTGTATTTTTTTGTAAGCTTATCAAATTCAAGCTGGTCGGCGATATCTTTCAGGGATGTCTTTTTCATCCCCTCTTCAGCATTTTTTTGCTGTTTTTTTTCTATTTTTGGCATTTATGACCACTCCTCTGTTGTAATAGACATTTATTTAATATATCGGAATGTATCTACGTTTCCCATTTTGCTTAAAAGACGTTTTTCTTCTTTTCCTTGAAGACTTCAGATCTGACATACGCCTTATACATAATATGCCGGATAATCAGCATAGCCACGCCGGTGGCCAACAGCACCAATGCCGGCGTCAGTATTCGCGAGACCACCTTATGATCTATGTAATATATGAACCTTATGACGGAAGGGCTGTAATTGTTTGGGATCCGGACCGGGCTCATCACTCCGAGGTAAAGGCTTTTTCCACCCAGTACCATCATGATCCTCAGACCGAAATTAATAACAAAAAAGAGTCCGAAATTTATAAAAAGAAATGCCATATGAAACCAAAAATAGGTCAGTGTCAAGGGAGTCTTGAGCCTCCGCTGCATCGACGTGGCGTTTCTGTTCATCTTCGGTTTTTCTATATTTTCTTTTTGCTTTTTAAACATTTACATTACCCTCCGGGAGATGATCTCAGATATCATCGTTCTCTCTTAATTCCGTCCACCTGCCGTCTTTATCCTTAATTTCGACAAGCAGGTTTTCCCTGCGCGAAAGCTCCGCGTCGATTTCCCTCTCTATCTTTCTGCGCTCGTTTTTGTCTACCAGTACCCGGGCACACTCAAGCTTATGCCAGGCCTTGAATTTTTCCGAATTTACGCAGCGTTCGAAGGCCAGCCTGCGGTTTTTGCCCTGCTCGCGCTCCTCGGAACCTATACCGATGGCTCCCGAGGCAATATGGGTGCACCTGCATGCGGTATCGCGCTTGTTTTTATTCTGGCCGCCCGGTCCCGAGGTCTTAAAGAAATCCCACTTAAAGTCCTTGGGACCAATGCTGAACAATAATTCTTTCATTTCCGCCGCCTCCCTATTGCCTGCAGATCAAGGGCCCTCCATGCCGCCGTGTCTTTTCCGCAATAAAATATACCGTTACGATGAAGACCATCCACCGCTCCGGCCGCCCTGTTTCTGCTGCCCTGCCCCGTCCACCGCTTCTTTTATATATGCCGGTATGTTTTCAAGGGTCCTGCGGGTCTCAAAATATGAGGCCGGCTTCTGTATAAATGGCAACACGACGTCGTGCGTCCCCCAGGGATAGTAATCGATCCTGTTCTTGAACCATCCCAGGTCAGAAGGCTTTACGAAATAATTGAGGTCAGGCAGTCCCGATATCTCGGACGGCAGGACTATATTCCTCTTTTCCCTTTTTGTCGCATTGTTCTTGTCCGATATGTCAAAGGAGACCTCCTTGCCGATCCTCATTGAGGACGTTGAGTCTTCCTTTTCTACCTCTACTTCTCCTATCATGTCAGAGAGGTATTTGGCCTCGTTGTGCGACGTTACTCTTGCTATACACTGGCTGTTGCAGTTGTTTATGATGGTCTCGTGCTCATCCTTGTAGCGCTGCTTCATCTGCGCGATATCCTGGGTCCCTATGATCGTGCAGGCACCCTTGGAACGGCCTTCTGCAAGAAGTCTGATAACAGATCCGAGCTTCATCAGGGAACCGAACTCGTCTATGATGAACCAGACGCGCCTGTCGTTATCGTTGGGCAGCGATATCATCTCCGTAAGCGCAAGGTTTACTATCATGGTGAAATAGGATTCGTAGTTGTCCCCGTATTTAGCCGGGTTTGCGAGGAATATTGCCTTTCCTTCGGTCTTGTCGTCGCGCAGCCACTTGCATATGCTGAAATCACCGCGCTCTGCCACCTCGGGGCGCGTAAAGGAGAGGGTGTAGGAAGTGAGCGATGCTATTATGGAGTTCGCTGTACCTGACTGGGGCCTTTCGGCGCAGTTAAGGCAGTTGGCGATAAATGCGGTGGAAGGATTCTGCTTCAGTATATTCCACAGCTTAAGAGGGTCTGACGTAGTATGGGCAAGAAACTTGACCAGTTCTTCGTTGGAGGGCTTCGGATAGGGCGTTTTGCCGTCCTCAAAAGCTTTCCGGTGTTCCATCATAAGCCATACTATGACGCCCCTGAATACGTTGCGGGCCGAGTCGACCCAGAACTTATCCTTTGTATCTCCGTCGCCGCTGTTTGGTATAAGGCTCTTTATGACACCGTCAATATCCTGTTCGCCGTCTATCTCTGCGAACATATCCCAGTTCGTATGACGAAGGTCGGCCGGGCATAGCACGGTATCGCCCTCGCGGTAAAACATAGGCAGGTATTCCGGTTTTCTGTCGTAGAATACGAACTTGTCCCTGCCGCCCCTTTTTCTGACTCCGTATATCAGCTCCTTGATTATCTGTGATTTCCCCGATCCGGCAGATCCTATAGTGAAAAGGGCCCTGTTCTCAAGCGAATAGGGATAAGGAGCCCCCGCAAGCATGGTGGCGGGCACTATATCGTCGAAAACTATGGCTTTTTCGCGTTCCGGCAGGTTGTCGTGTATGTGCTGTCTTATGTGTTCGGCGGCCTTTTTCCCGGATTTAAGGCACTGTTCTATGACCCTTGGATTCGGGCCGTTAGTCATGCAGTTCCCGCGGATAAAGCGCTCTCCTTCGGAAAAAACCGTGTCAAGCACGTTTTCATTCTGTGTGCTCGCTTCTTTTATCTCAGAATCAGGATGCAGGTAATTGAGCATCGAAAGATACTTGGAGAAGCCCCCTATAAACAGTCCTCCGACAAAACAGAACCAGAAGAGCTCTCCCATGCCCTGTACTATATAGATGTTGTTTATACTCTCGTAATAACCGGCAAGCCAAAAAGAAAGGACAAACAGCACTATATAGACAAAGGAGCTCCATGCGGCACAGTTCCACATAAGGACGTACTTTCTCTTGCTTATTGTCTTTTCCAGCTCTACGTCCCTGGTAACTGTCTTGTAAAGCTGTTTTTGTGTATCGGGATTATTAAAGCCCATGTTATTCCTCCGACCTTTTTATCGCAAATTGGATACGAAAAACTGCCCACGAATACATCCGCCGGAATGTACGGCACATATGTTCATTGTTAAATGTACTGGAAAATTTAGGGTTAAACAAAAAAAGGAGCGGGTTTACCGCTCCTTCTGGCATGCCGCAGAGCCTATATTATTCCGCAGGAGGCAGTGAAAACCATTCCTTATTTAAACGTCTGAGCCTAGTGCTCCTGCGTATCTTTTTTTCAATATCCTCTATCTGCAGTCTTGTGTATTCGATCGACTTGTCCCTTGCTTCAGCCAATGTCCGTAAGGAAGCAGTCCCATCACCTTCATATTCCCCCATGCCGTGTCTCTGACAGACCATGTCGTACTCCTCGCTGTCCAATATATCCTTGAGGACATTGTGGAACCTGTCTTGGTACTGCTCCTCCTCTATCTTCTCGAGTATTGCGCTGTCATCCCTGACACTGTCGGCAGCAAGCATTTCAGGCGATACTGTCCCCTGGCTGTCGTCCGGATCGCTGCTTGGATCTATCGCGATCATCGGAGTGCTTATCATCGCAAGCTCTTTCATCCGCCTGAGCTCCGACTGCTTCATGTTCGTTTCGTCAAGCGTGCCTGCCTGATATTTCTTTATATCCTCGTTCATACGCCTCACACAGTATCCGGCGTATCCCGGTATTGTGAGTCCGTTTCTCTGGCTGTCCGCGACCCTGTTGATCCTCTGGTATATCCACGGAACACCGTATGTAGAAAACCTGGTGTTGTGCCGCCAGTCAAATTTTGATACGGCGATAAGCAGTCCTATTATTCCCTCCTGGATGATGTCCATATAATCCAGAATGGAACTTTTGCCGCGCGAGCTGTATATCTGCTTGGCGCAGGCTATCACCAGGCGGTAGTTTGCCTCGACAAATGTGTTGAATGCTTTCTCGTCTCCTTCCTGCACCCGTTTTGAGAGTTCTTTTTCCTCATCTGCAGTAAGCAGTTTATGCTTGACAGCGGTGTCGCGGAAAACGGTGTAGTTATTTTTGAGCTCTGTCGGGATGTACTCGATCTCACCATCGTCGTTCTCTATCATCTGGATCTTTGCGTTTATATCATCTATTTCCTTGCGGAATTCCTTTTTTTCCCTGAGGTCCATGCCTATATCTTCCGGTATCCCCTCGCTGTATTTTTCGGTGTATTCCAGCATCAGGCGCTTTTTTGTCTTCCTTAGTCTTTCAATCTTCCTTGTATTGACGGGATTTTCGATTTTCGGTTTATTAACGGATTTCGGACGGCCTCTCTTTTTGGGAATCTTTGGAATTACAGACTCTG
>ENA-UPXM01005005-UPXM01005005.1-activated-sludge-metagenome-genome-assembly--contig:-NODE-5005-length-13163-cov-6.530211_pt1 | contig 13163 bp, 6 predicted proteins | sample MGYA00238178_ERZ772708 | MGnify/ENA primary metagenome ERZ772708 (study PRJEB29002, sample SAMN05720212) | activated sludge metagenome | isolation source: anaerobic digester from wastewater... | reverse complement strand
GCGCGATGATCGCGCAGATGCGCGACACCTGCACGAGAGCATATGGCACAAAGACTCGATAACATCCGCAACTTCTGCATCATCGCCCATATCGATCACGGCAAGACGACCTTGTCGGACCGGGTTTTGGAACTCACCAAAGCCATCGATTTGCGTAATCTGCGCGCACAGACGCTGGACGCGATGGACCTAGAGCGCGAGCGCGGCATCACGATCAAATCGCACCCGGTTTCCATGGCCTACACCGCCAAGGACGGCAAGACGTACCTGTTCAACCTGATCGACACGCCGGGCCACGTGGACTTCAACTATGAAGTGTCGCGAAGCATGGGCGCGTGCGAAGGCGCGGTGCTCGTGGTCGATGCCGCACAGGGCGTCGAGGCGCAGACGGTCGCGAACGCCTATCTGGCGATCGACAATGAGTTGGAGATCGTGCCGGTGCTCAACAAGGTCGATCTGCCCGGCGCGAACATCGAGGAGGTCTCGCACCAGATCGAAGACGTGCTGGGCATCCCGATGGACCATCCGCTTTACATCAGTGCCAAGACCGGGCTGGGCGTGCCGGAGGTGCTGGAGGCGATCGTCGCCCGCATCCCGCCCCCGGAAACGGCGGGTGCCGACGCGCCGCTGCGGGCGCTGGTGTTTGATTCCGTTTTCGATGAGTTCCGCGGCGTGATCACCTATGTGCGCGTGGTGGACGGCCGCATCAAGGCCGGCGACGCAATCCGCTACATCGGCAGCGGCCAAGTCACGCAGCTCCGCGAAGTGGGCATTTTCAGTCCGGATCAAAAGCCGGTCGGCGTGCTCGAGGCCGGACAGGTGGGGTACTTGGTCGGTACGATCAAAGATCCGGCCGACATTAAGATCGGGGACACGGTGACCTGGGCCAAGGACGGGACAACCCAACTGCTGCCCGGCTTCAAAGAGGTGCGGCCGATGGTGTTCAGCGGCATCTATCCGGTCAGCACCGACGAGTTTGAGAAGGTCCGTTCCGGATTGGAGAAATTGCACCTGAACGACTCCGCCTTCACGTTCCATGCCGAGAGTTCGGTCGCGCTGGGCTTCGGCTTCCGTTGTGGATTCTTGGGCCTGCTGCACATGGAGGTGGTGCAGGAACGGCTGCGCCGCGAGTTCGACCTGGACATCATCAACACGCATCCGTCGGTTGTGTACCGCGTGCAGCTCAAAGACGGCGTGACGCTGGAGCTGGACAATCCCGTGCAGTTGCCGGACGTGACGCGCATCGATCAGATCGAAGAGCCGATGATCAAAGCCACGATCATCTGCCCAAGTGAGTGCATCGGCGATATCATGCGTATCGCGCTGGAGCGGCGCGGCGAAGTCAAAACCACCGAGAGCCTCGACGCGCGGCGCGTGATTCTGACCTGCACCCTCCCGCTCAACGAGATCCTGATCGATTTCCACGACATGCTCAAGAGCGTGAGCCACGGCTATGCCTCGATGGATTATGAGCCTTGCGGATATCAGGTGAGCGACATCGTCAAGATGGACATCCTGCTCAACGGCGAGTTGGTGGATGCCTTCTCGACCCTGGTGCACCGCGACAAGGCGGTCTCGCGCGGCCGGCAGATGTGCAAGGCGCTGGCCGACACCATTCCGCCGCACATGTTTAAGATCCCGGTGCAGGCCACGATCGGGCGCACGATCATTGCCCGCGAGGATATCCGCGCGTTCCGCAAGGATGTCTTGGCCAAGCTTTACGGTGGCGACGTGACGCGCAAGCAGAAGGTTTTGAAGAAACAGAAGGCCGGCAAGGCGCGTATGAAAGAGTTCGGGCAGGTCAATGTGCCGCAGTCCGCCTTCATCTCCGTGCTCAAGGGGACGGCCAAGGACGATTGATTACACAGGCAGCGGGAGTGAGGAGTTCAAGCGTGAATTTTTTTGAGAAACGGAAGATCAGAAAACAGCTTAAGACGGTGTTGCACCACGCGCGCACGCTGCGGTGCAGCCGTGAAGACATCATGAATGACGGCGAGCGGGCGTATCTGGACGAGCACATCGCCCGGGCGCGCGAAGCATATGCCGCGCGCGACGGCGAGGCGATGGAGGCTGCGGGCAGCGCACTCGAGAGTTGCGTCGGGCGCCTCAACCCGCCCAAGCCGTTCGCCGGGCTGCGCGAAAACTTCGATGTGCTGGTGGTCGCGATCTCGGTGGCGATGGCCTTCCGCGCGTATTTCTATCAGCCCTTCAAAATCCCGACGGGGTCGATGCAGCCGACCCTCTACGGTATCCATTCCGAGGCGCGCGCGCCGTCGGCGGCCACTTTGCTGGACCGGCAGCCGTTGAAGTTCGCCAAATGGCTGATTACCGGCGAATCGTTCAAGACGGTGCGCGCCAAGGCGTCCGGCACCGTGCACTTTATGCCGAGCGACAGCAGCAAGAAACCGGGATACATGCCGGTGGTCGTGGCCGGCGTGCCGCATTACGTGCCGAATGATGCCGTCGAGGCCGATGCCTATCGCCGCCCCGTGCGGCTCAAGGGCGGCGTCGCCAATGGCGCCAGCGTCAAAGCCGGTGAGGTGCTGTGGTCCGGCGTGGTGATCTCCGGCGATTTCGTTTTCGTCAACCGCTGGAAATGGAACTTCGCGCACCCGACGCGCGGCGAAGTGATGGTCTTCTCCACGACCGGCATTCAGGCGTTGATGCAAGGCACGCATTACATCAAACGCATGACCGGACTGCCCAATGAAACGCTTCAGGTCAAAGCGCCCCATCTGCTGGTCAACGGCGAAGCGGTCACCCGGCCGCTGCGCATCGGGCAGATCGCGCGCAAGGAGACGGTCTGGCCGGGGCACCCCGCCTACGCGGGTTTCAATCCGAGCGGCACGCGCCAGGTTTATCTGCCGGGGCAGTCGCTGGCGGGCGAAAGCGACCGCGTGACGCTCAAGGCGGACGAATATTACGCCATGGGCGACAATTCGTTCAACAGCTTCGACAGCCGTTATTGGGGGCCGGTGCCGGAGCGCAACCTGCTGGGGCCGGCCACGGTCGTGTATTGGCCGTTCACCTCGCCGCGCTTCGGTTGGATCCGCTGAACAGTCGGAGTGGAGCATCGAAATCGGGATCGAAATCGCAATCGGGCTCGGAATCGTGAAACGCGCAAAGTAGGGGGGAAAACATGACGGATTTACGGATCACACGTCGCAGATTCGTGCAGGTGTCTTCAGCCGCCGCAGCGCTGGCGCTGACCGGCACGGGCGGATGCGGGATGAAAGGGAGTGACCGCGCGGTCAAGATCGTCGTGATCGGCGGCGGCGCCGCGGGCCTCGGCGTGTCGTCGCGGTTGGTGCGGCTCATGAAGAAGGCGCAGATCACGCTGATCGATCCTGCGGACCGGCAGTTTTACCAGCCGGGTTTCACATTGATCGGATCCGGCGTGTACCGTCCGGATCAGGTGTGGCGTCGGCAGTCGGACTGTATTCCGCACGGGGTGAAGTGGGTCAAGCAGGCCGTCACGGCGCTTGAACCTGCGAAAAACACGGTGACCGTGTCAGGCGGCGCGGTGTATCCCTACGACTTTTTGGTGCTCACGCCCGGCATCCAGTGCAACTGGGAGGCCGTCGAGGGGCTCTCGCAAAAGACGCTGGGCGAGGGGAACGTGCACAGCATCTACGATTTTGAAGGCGCGCAGAAGACGTGGCGGGCCATTCAGGCGTTCGTTGAAAAAGGCGGGCGCGGCGTGTTCGCGGATACCTACACCAAACATAAATGCGGCGGCGCGCCCAAGAAAATTTGCCTGCTGACCGAGCATCTCTCTCGCAAACGCGGTACGCGCGACAGCCTGAAGTTTGATTACTTTACGGCATCCAAAGCGCTTTACGACGTGCCGTTCTTCACGCCGCGGCTGGAGCAGATCTACAAAGAGCGGTCCGTCAGTGTGACCACGCATACGCGGGTCAAAGGGGTGGACACCGCCGCCAAAAAAGTGCATTTCCTCCGGACCGAGACCGTAAAAAAAGAGGTACCCGATCCTCAGACCGGAGAGATGAAAACAGTGGAGGCGAGTGTCGCGACACCCTTTGCTGAGGACTACGATTTCCTGCATCTCGCGCCTCCGCAGAGCGCGCCGGATTTCGTGCGCCAGGCCGGCCTCGGCTGGACCGAAGGCAAGCTGGCCGCCGACGCCTGGGTGATGGTAGACAAGCAGACGCTGGTCCACAAGACCTTCGCCAATATCGTGAGCCTGGGCGATGCGGCCGGGGTTCCGACCAGCAAGACATCGGCTGCCGCGCGCAAGCAGATCCCCGTCGCGGTGCGCAATCTGGTGTCGCTCGTGGAAGGGCGCGCGCCCGAAGCCGTCTACGACGGTTACGCCGCCTGTCCGATCGTCACGGATTACGGCCACGTGCTGATGGCGGAGTTCGACTACGACAAGAAGCCCCGGATCAGCTTCCCGCTCTCGCTGTTTGATATGTCGACGGAAAGCCGTTTGGCTTGGCTGCTCAAGGTCTATGCGCTCAAGCCTCTCTATTTCCACGGGATGATCCCTGGGTATTGGTGAGCCTTGTGCCCGGAGGGGTGTACGCTCAACGCAGAACCTCGAACTCAGAACTGAAAATCATGAAACGAGAACGGGTCGTTCGTTATCCTCAGAAACGCGGCGCGCCGTCGGAACGCGGTGACTGGATCTACGGCCGCCGGCCGGTGCTGGAGGTGGTGAAGGCCGGCAAGCGCCACCTGTATGAGGCGATGCTGCCGCTGCCCGGACGCGACGCGCCCGAGGTGGCCGAGCTGCGCGCCCTGCTGCTGGCCCAGGGCGTGCCGTTCCGCGCGGCGGAGCGCGACGAACTGGACGAGCGCTGCGAGGGCGGCCACCACCAGGGCGTGGCGATCCGCACGGGCGGGTATCCGTACATTTCGTTTGACCAGGTGGTGCACGACGTCAAAGAGAATGCCGACGCCGTGGTGCTGATCCTCGATCACATTGAAGACCCGCAGAATGTCGGCTCGCTGCTGCGCACGGCCGATGCGGCCGGCGTCACGGCGGTCGTGCTGCCGGAAGACCGCGCGGCCGGCGTCACGCCCGCGGCGGTTCGCGCCTCGGCCGGCGCTTCCGAGCATCTGCGCGTGGCCAAGGTCGTGAATCTGGTGCGCGCCATGCAGGAGCTGAAAGAGCTGGGCGTCTGGATCACGGGGCTCGACATGGGTCCGCAGGCCAAGTCTTACACCGCGCTCGATTTCAAGGGACGGGTGGGGCTGGTGGTCGGCAGCGAGGGGCGCGGCCTCTCGCGCCTCGTGGGCGAGACCTGCGACTTCATCGCCAGCCTGCCGATGAAAGGCGGCGTTGCCTCGCTCAACGCCGGCGTCGCCGGCGCCATCGCGCTCTACGAGGTGGTGAGGCAGAGGGCGCAGGCGGGACGATAGAATCGAGATAATCGACGGAATCGATTCAATCGAATCTCTCGATTCTGTCGATTCTTTCGAACACAACACCATGCGAGCTCCATTAGAGAGTCTGGTTCCTAGGCCGCGCCGGATCGAGTCGGGGGCGGGGGCGCTGACACTGGGCGAGGCGGGTGTCATCGCGGTCGCCGGCGCTCCGGACGATCTGAGCCCCGCGCTGCGCCTGCTCCGGCACGCCTTGGGGCCGGGCTGGCAGGAGTCGGGAGCGCGGGCGTCCCCGCCCGCCGGGGTTTCGTGCATCCGGTTGCGTCTCGTGCCGCGCGCGGACAGACCGCAGTCCTACCGTCTGTGCGTCACGCCTGCTGGCGTCGAAGCCGAGGCGCAGGACCGGGCGGGCCTTTTTTATGCCGCCGTGACGTTGGCGCAGCTTATCGGCGTCTCGGGGGGCGTGCTGCCGGCCTGCGAGATCGAGGACGCGCCGGATTTCGAGGCGCGCGGCGTGATGCTGGACATCAGCCGCGACAAGGTGCCGACGATGGACACCCTTTTCGGGCTGGTGGACATGCTGGCCGGATTGAAGGTGAACCAGTTTCAGCTCTATACCGAACACACCTTCGCCTACCGCGGCCACGAGGCGGTCTGGCGCGATGCGACTCCGATGACGCCTGAAGAGATCCGCGAGCTGGATGCCTATTGCCGCAAGCGGTGCGTGGAGCTGGTGCCGAACCAGAATTCGTTCGGGCATCTGGAACGCTGGCTCGCGCTGCCGCGCTATGCGCCGCTGGCCGAACTGCCGCAGGGCGGAGCGCCGCTGCCGTGGGGCGGCGTGCACGAGCGGCCGACTTCGCTCTGCCCGACCGATCCGCGCAGCCTTGCGCTGCTCGAGGATCTCTACGACCAACTGTTGCCGAATTTCACGTCGCGGCTTTTCAACGTCGGCTGCGACGAGACCTTCGATCTGCGCGGCGAAGGCCGTTCGGCGGCGCAGGTGCGCGCGCACGGTGAGGGTCACGTGTATCTGGATTTTCTGAAGGAGATCCATGCGCGGGTCACGGCGCGCGGGCGGCGTATGGCCTTCTGGGGCGACATCATCATTCGCCACCCCGAGCTGGTGCGCGAGGTGCCGTTCGACGCGCTGGCGCTGGAGTGGGGATATGAGGCCGATCATCCGTTCGACGCGCACGGCGCGCTGTTCGCCGCGTCGGGTCTGCCTTTTTATGTGTGCCCTGGCACGTCGTCGTGGAATAGCCTGGCCGGCCGCACGGCCAACATGCGCGCGAACCTCGTCAGCGCGGCCGAGAACGGGTTGCGCCACGGTGCCTGCGGCTATCTGGTCACGGACTGGGGCGACGGCGGCCACTGGCAGCCGCTGGCGGTGAGCCTCGCGGGATATGTGTACGGTGCGGCGCTGGCCTGGGGGGGCATGCGTAACCGGGGGCTGGATCTCGCGCAGGCGATGAACCTTTTCGGCGGCGCTCAGGGACACGGCGACGCGCTGCTGCGGCTGGGCGACCTCTATCTGCGTTGTGGTGCGTTGCGCGGCAATGCCAGCGAGTTGTTCCTGCTGCTCGCCAAGCCGCGCGGGCGCGCCTTGCCCGCCGGGATCACGACGGAGACGCTGCGGGATGTCCTCGGCGCGGCCGACGACATCGCGCGCGCGCTGCCTGCTGAGCAAGCATCGGTTGTCGGGCAGGAGGTCTGTCACGTGATCCGGCTGCTGCGCGCCGCATGTCGCCGCGGGATCGCGCTGCTGGACGGTTCGATTGACGCGCCTGCGGCGCGGATGGCGCTCGCGGCGGAGCAGGCGGCGCTGATGGCGGCTCATGCGTCGGTCTGGCGTCTGCGCAACCGCGAGGGCGGACTGTCCGACAGCTTGGCGCGCATGGAGAGAGGTAATAAGCAATAGGTAAGATGTAATAAGTTTTTTGCGGAGCGCCGGGAGGGGCAAGTGTCACTTGCCCGGCGGCAGTCACGGTGTGTTGACGACTAAGGGCTGCGACTACTTGAGCCGCATGACCGCGCCGCCTTGAATGACAGTCAGCGTGGCGCTCTGGCTGAGAATCGCTTGCGAGCCGGTGCCGTAGACCACCACGTCATAATCGCCGGCGGCATCGTTCCCGGCATCGTCGAGCTGAAGCCAAGACGCTGTGGCGCCGGGAATGACTTCGCCGTTGTGCCGCCACTGGAAGGCCGTGGCATTCGGGGAATAGATGCTGAACATGACGGTATCGCCCGCGCGGATCTTTGCGGAACGCGGCTGGTTCCAGATGTCGGGGCGCATTCCGGTCGGTGTGGTCGGCACCCCGCGGCGGGCCAGGATATAGAGGTCCTTGGTGGCGAATTCGCGCGCGTTGTACGTGAAGGTCCAGTCAGGATCAGTTCCGGTCCCCGGCTTGTTGCCGATACCGAGCCCGGGCGTCCGGCCGTTCGAGCCGAAGCTGATCATCGAGAAGATCGTCTGACCCTGAGCGAAGTTGTGAACCTGCATGGAGCCGTGTCCGACCGTCGTGACGGTGTCGATACTGTCGCCCCAATCATAATGGCTGCCGCTTGCGCCCGGGATGCCTTGGGCGTTGCTCGTCCCGTAATTGTTCGGCCAGAACTCGATGTTGCCGGCGGGGATGCCCGTGCCGGTGCTGACGCTGATGTCGGCGACATTGGCGGATGCGTAGACCGTGAGGTTGCTGACGTACTGCTGCAGGCGGGCGCCCCGGTCGGCCGTCGGCACGCCGATCATCGAGAGGTCGTTGGTGTAGGCGTCCATGGAAACCCAGACCCATTTCTGAACGCCGTTTGTGTCGATCAGGTTCACGCAGTAGGCAACGCGGTCGAAGGGCTGGATCTGCTGGAACCGGCTCTCGTCAACCAGGTAGTTCGCGCCGTTGACGTAGTTGACCGTATTGCTGACAGCGAGGCAGGAGACGAGGTCATAGTCACCGGACTCGGGGATGCCGGCGAGCGGACCCGTCGGGCAGGGGACCGGGGCCCGGAACGAGAGGGATGTGGCGGGCGCGACCGGATTCCCGTTGAAAGAGCGGTCGCGCACGCCTGTGACGGAGACCGTATAGAGCTGGCCGGCTGTCAGCGGCGAGGTCTTCAAGAGCACATCCTTCTTGTTGGGGCCCAGCCAGGCGTCAAGCACGGTGACGCCGGGCGAGACGGTGAAGAACTCCGGTGCGGCGGAGCTGTCGGCCAGCGGTTCGCTGAAGCCGAGCGCGATCTGGTTGAGCGCGAGCGAGCCCGTGGCGTTGAGCAGGGCCGGGCGCGTCAGATCGGCGGCGCTGCCTGCGCACAACACAAACACGTAGAGCCGGCGGTGGTTGTACTTGTCCGCGTTGCTGGCGAAGGTCCAGTCGTAACCGTGGGCAGCGTAAGTCGGGCAATTGCCGATGCCGATGCCGAGCTGTTTGTTGTTGTTGAAATTGTTGACGGCGAAGAGTGTCTGGGTGGCACCGGCACCGTAATTGTGAACCTGCATGGAGCCGTGTCCGTTCTGGCTGCCGTTGGCGCCGCCGTCGCCGAAATCGAACATCGAGCCGCTGGCGTTGGGAATGCCGATTGAATTTCCCTGTCCGTAATTGCTGGGCCAGAATTCGATATTGCCGGTGTCGAAGTCGGTGCCGTTGACGATGCCGTCCACATTGGAGCGCACATCCAGGCGCGTGACACGCGTCTGGAAGAAACAATTGGTTGCCGGGAGCCCGATCTTCGAGGGGGCGGCGGTGAAGGCATCCATGGCCGTCCAGATCCACTGTGTCGGCGCGGTGCCGGCCTGAAGCTCAAGGTAATACGCCACGCGCGAGTAGGGCGGAAGGTTGTTGGTGTCGGCGAACACGGTGTAAGCCGGTGCCGAGGTGAAGAAACTGCCGTAGATCGGCAGGTCGAAGGTGTAGACGTGCCGGTATCCCAGTGCTTCGGGCACGTTGGCGGCGACCGGCTGCGGCAGGGGCGGGGCGGCGGCGGGGCGCACCAGCACATGCAGGGTGCGGCGCGTATAGTCGGTGCCGGCGTTGTTCGCGAAGGTCCAGTCGGGATGGCTGGAGGGGCGGTTGCCGATGCCGAGCGCCAGCGTGTTGCCGTCGCCCCCCCAGTTGTTCATGGCGAAAAGGGTTTGTGCGGCGGCTGCATTGTGAAGCTGCATGGAGCCGTGCCCGCCGGGTTCCAGCCGGTCGCCGAAGTCGTAGGTGTCGTTGCTTGCCCCGGGGACAGCGGCCGCGTTGGTGGAGCCGTAGTTATTCGGCCAGAACTCAAGGTTGCCGCCGGACAGGCCGCTGCCGTTGATGATGCCGTCGACGTTGGATTTGACGTCGAGGTTTGCGACAGGCCGCTGGAAGGACGCGCCGGACGCCAGTGTCGGCACGGCGATCTTGGTGCGGTCGGTCGTGAAAGCGTCCATAGACGCCCAAAGGTATTGGGTGGTGCCATCCATCTTGACCAGTTCAATGTAGTAGGCGATACGGTCGAACGCATCGATCACCGGTGCCGTCAGCGTGCGGTTGACGCGGTACGGGTTGGCCGTGGCGTTGAAGTTGCCGGTGACCGGAATGTCGAGCGTGTAGACGCATTCGTAGCCGCTGGCAAACTCGCCGGCGTTAGTGCCGACATGGGTGACGATCTCTGCGGGCAGGGCGGGGCCTCTAACCGGCAGCGTGGTGCCGGGGGCCACCGCGTTGGCATTGGGTGATGTGTCGCGGACGCCGGTGATCGCGAGTGTCAGTGCGGCGTCGGCAGGCTGGCGCGAAGTCAGCAGCCTGACTGTTCGGCGGTCAGCCTCAAGGGTGGCGCCGAGCGTCGCGACGCCGTGGTCGAGCGCGAAGAGACGCGGATCGGCAGAAGAGGGTGCCAGCGGCTCAGAAAAACTGACGGTCACGAGCTGGCGCGAGAAATCGGCCTGCGCCGACACCGGTGTCGGCGGGGTGGTGTCGCTCGCGTCGCGGCGCACCAGCACGTAGAGCGTCTTGACGGTGAACGCGCCGCCGTTGTTGCTGAAGGTCCAGTCGGGGTGGCCGGTCGGCTGATTGCCGATACCGACTTCGATCGTGCTGCCGGAACTCCAGTGGTTGATCGCGAAAAGGGTCTGGCCTGCGCTATAGTTGTGCACCTGCATGCAACTGTAGTTGGCGCTGAACGAGCAGGCATCGCCGAAATCGTATGCGTCAGGGTCGGCGCCGGGAATGCCGAGCGCGTTGCCCCCGCTGTAGTTGTAGGGCCAGAACTCGATGTTGCCGGACGGCACGTCACCGGTTGTGACACCGGGCACATTGCAGACGACGTGCAGATTGTGCACGAACCGCTGGTACACCGCGCCGGACGCGAGATTCGGCATGCCGAGCTTGTCGGCGCGATTGGTGAAGGCGTCCATGGAAACCCATACGTACTGGAGATCATCGCTGGGCTGCTGCTGGAGTTCGAGGTAATAGGCCACACGGTCAAAGCCGCCGATGTCCGCGCTGTTGTCGAAGGCGTACGGGATGGTGGCGGTGTAGTTCGGCTGGGTGGCGAGATCGAGTTTGTAGACCGGCGCGTAGGCGGCGGATTCAGGCACGTAGTTCCAATAGCCGCGAGGCATGGGCGGCTTGTATGCGTTGAAAGTGACCTGGCTGTCGGCCGGGATCGTGAGCGGCATCGGCGTGCTCTCGTCGTCGATGTTGTTGGCGGTGACGGTGTAGGGCGCGCCTTCTGTTTGTTCCGAGGTGAGCAGGGTGACAGTCAGAAGGTCTCCGCTGATCGTGGCTGAATCAACCGTGAGGCCGCCGCTGAGCGCGTAATGGGCGGTGTTGGTGGCACTGACGGGGGACATCGGTTTGCTGAACACCAGATCGATCTGCGTGCGGTTGGAGCGGCCGGAGGCGCGAAGCAGGGCTGGGGGCGCGGGCGAGGTGAACGTCACTTGGCTGTTGGCCGGGATTGTCAGCGCGGTGGGCTCGGTTTGGTCCTGGATGTTGTTAAGCGTCACGGTGTACACGGTTTGCGGGGCCTGCAGCGAGGTGGCGAGGGTGACGGTCCGCAGATTAGCGCCCAGAGTCGCGGCCGTGACGGTCAGGCCTTGGTCGACGGCGTAGTTCGCCGTGTTGGTGGCGCTGTCGGGCGCGAGGGGTTTGTTGAAGGTGAGGGTCGCCGCGGCCCTGTCGGCGGAGGTCCCGAGCGCGCGAATGGGCGCGGGCTGGTTGGGCGCAGGGGAGGTGCCGATGATGTTGGTGATGGCCGGGAACCAGGCGTTGGCCATTTTGAGGTAGCCGCCGGCGTTGGGGTGCAGGTTGTCCCCCATGTCGCTCAATTCAAGATAGGCGTGCATGTCGAGGAAGTGGACGCGGCGCCCCAAGGCCTGCTGGGCGGCGACCTTGCCGGGAACGAACGGGTTGAACCAGTTGGTGATGGCGGTGTAGTTCGGTTCGCCGCGCTTCATGAGGGTGGTGACGATGATCTGCGCGCTCGGCTGGCAGCGCGCGATGCGCGTGACAAGGGCGTCGAGGCGGTCGACGGCGTTCGTGAACAGCGTGCCGCCGCCCGAATCATTGGTGCCGATGTGCAGGAGGATCACGTGCGGATCCTCGATCGCTTCGAACCAGCCGAAGATATTCTCGTAAAGGCCGACTGAGGGATCGGATATTCGCCAGCCGCCGTGCCCCTCGTGGTTGATCTCGGGCAGGTCGGCCGAAGCGTTGCCGGTCGCGGTCCCGACATAATCAACGGCGTAAGCCGCATTCGTGAGCATGTGGTAAAGCGGGGCACGGTATCCGCCGGCGACCGGCGAGCCGTAGGTGATGGAGTCGCCAAGCGGCATGATGCGAACCGCGGGTGACTGGGCCGCTGCGAGCCCGGTGAACAAAACGAAACCGTAAACGAGCCTCAGAGCGTCATGCCGGACCGTCATGGGTGACTCCTTGTTTAAAATGCTCGAGGGCACCCGTCGGGTCAGGCCAGCCAGCCGCGCGGCGCCTCTCACATTGTTTCGACAATACCCTTTTCTTAAGTGTCTCGCAAGCCCTGTATCGGTTGAGGGCAGGGGAGGGCGAGTGGCCTGCGCGTTTTGAGCGAAGCGTGGGGGCGCGGACGGCCCCGTCCGCGATGTGAACGCGATGGGAAACCTTTTTCGGTGGTTTCTGCAGGACGGTTGGGTTACACTCAACGTGATTGAGAGTTTGCCGTTATGGTTAAACCGGTTAAGTCAAAGAGACTCAGATGGCTCGCTGCCGTCCTGCTGACCGCGGGGACGGCGCTGGGTGACGTGCGCATCAATGAGGCCGTCGCCTCGAACCACGCCGGGCTGGTGGATGAGGACGGCGAGAGTTCAGACTGGCTGGAGCTGGTCAATACCGGCACCGCGCCGGTTGCGCTGGCGGGGTGGGGGCTGTCGAATGATGCCACCGTCCCGTTTCTGTGGACCTTCCCGTCGGTGAGTCTCGGCCCTGGCGCGCATCTGCTGGTATGGGCTTCCAAGAAAGACCGCCGGCCGAACCTGGTGGCCGGCGAGGAGCTGATCCTGATTGCGGAGAGCGCCGCATGGCGGTACTGGGACGCCGGCAGCGTGCCGGCCGGCGTGTGGCAGGCGACCGCATTCGACGATTCGGCCTGGCCGCTTGGGAACGCCCGCTTTGGGTATCCGACAGTGCCCGGCGGCACGCCGCTGGCCAAGAGCCCTGCCGCCCAATACTATCCCGCCTACTTTTTCCGACGGACCTTCGCGCTGAATGCCGTGCCTTTGGCTGATGAGATCGGCGCGCTCAGCATCCGTCACCATTTCGATGACGGCGCGGTGGTCTGGCTGAACGGCGTGGAAGTTTACCGGTACAAGATGC
>ENA-UPXM01004997-UPXM01004997.1-activated-sludge-metagenome-genome-assembly--contig:-NODE-4997-length-13184-cov-16.187143_pt1 | contig 13184 bp, 9 predicted proteins | sample MGYA00238178_ERZ772708 | MGnify/ENA primary metagenome ERZ772708 (study PRJEB29002, sample SAMN05720212) | activated sludge metagenome | isolation source: anaerobic digester from wastewater... | reverse complement strand
CCTCTGGGATAACGAATTATAAACGGCCTGTCGCCCAGCAACTGAGCTGTGTACATCATGTTGCGAAACTCGTGTTCGTCCAGCGGGGAAGCTATCGTTAAATTAGGAATACAACGTAAAAAAGCCAGGTCAAAAGCTCCCTGATGAGTGGATCCGTCCTCTCCTACCAGGCCGGCTCTGTCAAGGCAGAGCACGACGGGCAGTTTTAGAATAGCCACATCGTGAATGATGTTGTCGTAAGCTCTTTGGGCAAAGCTGGAATATATGTTACAGTAGGGAATCATGCCCTCTTTGGCCAGACCTGCCGAAAAGGTGACGGCATGTCCTTCGGCTATGCCAACGTCGAATACCCTGTCGGGGAAACGATAACTCATTTCGGTCAGACCGCAACCGGTAGGCATAGCCGGTGTTATCGCCACTATTTTATTGTTTTTTTCGGCCAGCTCTATCAGGGTGTAACCAAAAATATCCTGAAACCTCAGCGGCTGGTTTTCTATTTTGTCGGAAGTTTTGCATTCGCCGGTTTGCTTATTGAATCTACCCGGTGCATGGTATTTGGTGGCATCCTTTTCGGCTGCGGGAAAGCCTTTGCCTTTGGTGGTACAAACATGCAGTATTTTGGGCCCTTTCATGTCTTTTAGGGTGCGTAACACCCTGACTAAGTTGTTGACGTTATGCCCGTCTACAGGCCCGAAGTAGCGAATGTCCATACCCTCGAAAAAGTTGCGTTGGTGGCTGAGTAGTCCTTTGATGCTGTTGCTGAAACGAAGGATTTTGTTTTTGCGGGCATCGTTCATCAGGCCTAATTTTTTTAATAACAGATAAAGCTGCCAACGCAAGGCGTTGTAGTGTTTGGAGGTGCTTATTTTAGAAAGGTAACGGCTGACGCCGCCGATGTTTTTGTCGATGGCATACTGGTTGTCGTTTAAGATGATAAGCAGGTTGTTTGGGTAAACAGAGGCGTTGTTGAGGCCTTCGAAGGCTAAACCTCCGGTCATGGCACCATCACCGATAACGGCTACAACCACTCTTTTTTCTTTTTTGAAAGCGGCTGCCATATCCATACCCAAAGCTGCCGAGATGGAATTGGAAGCGTGTCCGGCAATAAAATGGTCGTGCTCATTCTCTAAAGGATTGGGAAAACCGCTGATCCCGTTAAGTTTGCGATTGGTATAAAAGAGTTTTTTACGGCCGGTCAGGATCTTGTGCCCGTAAGCCTGGTGCCCCACATCCCAAACAATCCGGTCGTTGGGGGTATTCAGCACATAATGCAAAGCCACGGTCAGTTCTACGGTACCCAGGCTGGCACCCAGGTGTCCGGGATTTTCGGAGAGTGCATCAATGATAAATTGTCTTAGTTCTTCGCAAACTTGGGTTAATTGCGAGACTGAGCACTTTTTGAGATCCTCGGGGTATTGTATTTCGTCCAACAAAGAAGTTTTCCTTTCCATCATAGCGACAGCAAAAGTAAGACTTTTTCCATAATAAATGAATTAGGTAAATAAATTCTATAATCAAGGGAAAATATGTGTATTTTTGTATCCAATTATGGACTTCAAGACCACTTTAACACTGCCAAAAAGCAGTTTTCGACTAAACCATTCAGACAGCATTCTCTGTCTGGGTTCCTGTTTCGCAGAATCCGTAGGAAAGCAATTACAAAAAAGTGGTTTCGACTGCCTAAACAATCCTTTCGGAGTGCTTTATAATCCTTTGTCTGTAATAAGGGCTCTCAGGGCGATGCAAGAGAATAAATCCTACAGCAAAGAGGATATTTTTGAATACAAAGGCCTTTACGGCAGTTTTGACTTTCATTCCTCCTTTTCGGGAAGGGAGGCCGAAAAAGTACTGGAGGGTATTCAAACAGCCTGTTCAACATCGTCGTCGGCCTTTAGATCTTCGACTTGCCTTATCCTTAGTTTTGGAACAGCTTGGGCATATGAGTTGGCATCCGGCGGGCCTATCGTTTCGAATTGCCACAAATTGCCGGCTTCCTTTTTCGATCGCAGACGTTTGTCTGTCGGGGAGATGCTGGAACAAACAGCCGGTTTTTTTGAGGAGTTGTTTCGGACCAGGCCCAAATTAAAGGTGCTTTTGACAGTAAGCCCCATACGTCACTTTAAGGATGGAGCACACGAAAACACTCTGAGTAAGGCCGGTTTGCATCTGTTGGTCGACGAGTTGTGCTCTCGTTTCGAACAGATGGTATATTTTCCCGCATACGAATTGCTGATGGACGATCTAAGGGATTATCGCTTCTACGAACAGGATATGATACACCCGTCGGCTATGGCTTTTCAGTATATCTGGGAGCGTTTTGGTGAATTTGCTTTCGAAAAATATACCCTCGAAATCATTCGCCAGTTGGAACAAATTCACAAAGCAATGGACCATAAACCATTTCGTCCCGACGACGAAGAGTATCTTCGTTTTATTAAGAAAAATATAGCAGCCCTGCATTTGTTGGGCAAGCGCTTTCCCGAATTGAATCTGGAAAAGGAAAGAGATTTTTTTGAATCAGTATTACATTCCAATGCATCTACCTGTTAGTGAAATAGCCAGCCTAATCGGGGTTCAAAAAGCAAGAATTGTGCAGGACACCGTCATTGAACGTCTGCTCATAGACAGCAGGGCTTTGTTGGTGCCGGAGGGCTGTTTGTTTTTTGCCATTAAAACCGAAAGCAACAACGGGCATAAATACCTGTCCGATTTATACAAAAGGGGGGTAAGAAATTTTGTACTCAGCGAAAAACAGCCGGAATCGCTCTTTGATCAGGCTAATTTTCTCTATGTGGAAGATGCCATCGAAGCTCTGCAATTATTGGGCCGATACTGCAGGAAAATTTTTGAAGGGAAAGTGTTGGGCATAACCGGCAGTAATGGTAAAACCATAGTGAAAGAGTGGATTTGGCAACTGTTGCGCGATAATCTCAGCATCAGCCGTTCGCCGGGCAGCTACAATTCCCGTTTGGGTGTGCCTTTGTCCCTGTCCATGCTTAGCGAAGACAGTCGTTTGGGCCTTATCGAGGCCGGGATTTCTCAAGTGGGCGAAATGCAAAAGTTGCAAAACATGATTCAGCCCGATTGGGGTTTATTGACGCATATTGGCCAGGCTCATAACGAAAATTTTGATTCCGTCGAGAGCTTGGTACGGGAAAAATTGCTCTTGTTCAAAGACTGTAAACGAGTAATTTACTGTCAGGACGAAGAACCGTCAGCCGGTATTCTGGCTGGAATGCTGGAACCTAAACGTCTTTTGGCATGGTCATGCAACGACCTGAGCGCAGAACTGTATTTTCGCAAAGACAAGCAAAAAGACTATACCCAGATTCATACTTTGTGGCACAGGGAAGAAGTCTGTTTTGTTTTACCTTTTGTAGATGAACCTTCTATAAAAAATGCCCTGCATTGCATTGCTTTTTTGTTTCTGCTTGAACAAGAAACAGACTTTGTAATAGATGCTTCGGTACTAGGCGGGCGTTTGAAGCAACTCGAACCGGTGGCCATGCGTTTGGAAGTGAAAGAGGGCAGGAATGGCTGTGTTTTGATAGACGATGCCTATAACTCAGATTTACAGGCTCTTGAGCTGGCCTTGGATTTTCAATCGAGGCGGGCTTTGGCCGGAAAAATGCGATCTTGTTTAATCTTGTCCGACATCTTCGAAAGCGGTAAGTCTATGGACGATTTATACAGTACGGTGGCTGAACTGATTAAGCGAAAACAGATAGATCGCTTCATTGGTATAGGTTACGGCTTGGTAACTCATGCCGGATTTTTCCCCTCTTCCGCTCGCTTTTTTTTGACTACGGACGATTTTTTACTCTCGGATTTGCCCGATCAATTTCAGGATGAATTGATTTTGATAAAAGGTTCCAGGCAATTCGGTTTCGAACGCATCAGCGAACGCCTGGAATTGAAAACACACAACACCGTCATGGAGGTTGACCTGAATGCTCTGGTGCATAACCTGAATTACTTCAGAACTCTGATCAAGCCTAAAACCAAGGTAATAGCCATGGTCAAGGCGGAAGCCTACGGACACGGAGCTCTTGAGGTAAGCAAGACTTTACAGGCCCAGGGTTGTGACGCTTTGGCTGTGGCTCTGGCTGATGAGGGGGTGAAATTGAGACGTGGCGGTATCCATATTCCTATTTTGGTAATGAATCCCGATCCCGGAATTTTTCCTCTTTGTTACGAATACAAACTGGAGCCGGAGATTTACAGTTTCGCTTTACTGGATGCTTTTATGGCTTCAGCCGAACGTCTGGCAGTCCGTGATTTTCCCGTGCACATCAAACTCGATACCGGTATGCATCGCCTGGGTTTCACCGAAAAAGACTTGCCGGAATTGTTGTCAAAACTCAACAGCCGGCCTGAATTGAGAGTCAGTTCTGTTTTTTCTCATCTGGCAGGCAGTGACGAAAATGCTTTTGATAAGTATACAAAGACTCAATGGAAACTGTTTAAACTTTACACCCGGCAAATGAGCCGGGCCTTACCCTATCGTTTTGAACGTCATATTTTGAATTCCGCCGGTATAGAACGTTTCCCTCAATGGCAATGCGACAGGGTGCGTCTGGGTATAGGGCTTTACGGAGTGTCGGTTTGTAGTCCCGAGGCCTTACAGCCGGTTGCTTCTCTCAAAACCAGAATACTGCAGATTCATGAATTTAAAAAAGGCGAAAGTATAGGGTACAGCCGTACCGTTTTGCTCGACAGGGATTCACGTATAGCCACTTTACCGGTAGGTTACGGCGACGGTTTCAACCGGCATCATACCGGTGGAGACGTATTGGTCAACGGACAGAGAGCAAAAATATTGGGCAATATTTGTATGGATCTGTGTATGGTGGATGTGACAGATATAGCTGCCCACGAAGGCGATACGGTGGTGTTGTTTGGTAAGGGACTGCCTTTGACGGAACTGGCAGAACGCTTATCTACCATTTCGTACGAAGTGCTGACTTCTGTATCCGAAAGAGTCAAAAGGGTGTATTTCAAAGAATAGACCAAATTATGTATAAAGCTTTATGAAAAAATATTTATTGAGATGATAAGGAAATCGCTTATAGGCTGGTCCCTGGTTTTTCTGGCCTGCTTGTTTGCTTCTTGTGAGGGAGAAAGCTTGTTTACACATAATGGAAAAGAAGAAGCGGACAGCCTCAGTCTGAACAATAGCTATGTGAATAAATGGATCTACAACGGTATGTCCCTGGCGTATTACTGGAGCGATAAGATGATAGAGCCCGAAGATTACACTCAGTCACCAATCTCCTTTTTTAATGACTTGCTTTATCGTTACCATCCTACGACAGCTCCCGACGGCGACCGTTTTTCTTTTATTCGAAGCGATTACGCCAATTTGCTGAATACCTTTAGCGGACTTCGTTCACGGGAAATAGGCTTTGATTATCAATTGTATTTGCGGTCGGAAAACGACAAGGCTATAGTGGGGCAGGTGACTTATGTTAAACCCAATACGCCTGCCGTGGATGCAGGTGTACAGAGAGGCTGGTGGTTTGACCAGGTAGGGGGAATTGCGCTGAATACCGACAATTACACAGATTTGCTCAAGAATTTGCCTGCGGAAATCACTCTCCGTTTCCTGAACCGGGCACCACAACAAACCCCGGAGAACTTTGAGGCTTACCTCAATGCGATGCACGTAGACACCTTGACTTTTGCTGTGCTCGAAAAATATGCAGAGAATCCCAATTACCTGGACACGGTCTATCAAATAGGGAACAAAAAGATAGCTTACTTTTTGTATAATTTTTTTGCCTTCGGCCCTGAAGATAAGAGCGACCGTTTTTTGTTGGAAACAAACGAGATTTTCGGTCGTTTCAAAGCCCTTGATGTCGACGAGCTGGTGCTGGACTTAAGGTACAACAGCGGCGGTTACGTTATGATGTCTACTTATTTGTCCAGCATGATATTGCCTGCGCTGAGCCGGGATAAAGTTTTTTGCTATTTCCGATACAACGACTATTTGCAGGCATTTTACAACAAACAATACGGAGAAGATTATTTCCTGATGCATTTTAAGGAGAATTTTTTCCCTACAGGCTCCAGCTTGGCTGTTTTGCTCAACAATTTAAACCTGGGACGCCTGATCGTACTGACCGGGGAATATACCGCTTCGGCCAGCGAGCAACTGATCAACGGACTAAAAGCTTATATGCCTGTTATTCTCATTGGTAAGACTACATATGGTAAGAATGTGTCTTCGTTGAGCATATACGAACAAAACAATCCCAAAAATCGCTGGGGCATGCAGCCCATCGTTGCCAAGGTGTTCAACAGCCTGGGAGAATCGGATTATACAACCGGTTTTGAACCGGATATAGAATTGACAGAGTTGAGCGTTTACGATCAATCTGCTTTGGGAGATACCTCGGAATTGCTGTTGAATGCGGCCATTTCTTTGATTTTGAACAGAAGCGTTGCTACTCGGCGATCGGCCCGTAAAGAAATTCAAACCCCCGTATTTATCCCTGACGAGACCAAAATCAAGGGCTCGCTATTACCGGCAGAACCCGATCTGAACGAAAGATAATAATGCAAAAACTATGTTGTAGAACATGGTTTCATCAAGGTTGATACTGAAAATATGGAGTAATTTTGCAAGAATTCTTTTTTTAATACGATTTAGGAACGAGGCTACAAGGAGCAATTAAATATATAATCATTAACAACATAAAATTACAACACATTATGACTAAACATCCTAAAGTAGGAATACGTCCCATAATTGACGGGAGAGAACGAGGTGTGCGAGAAAGCCTCGAAGTGCAGACCATGAATATGGCTAAACGAGTGGCCGAATTGATTTCGTCCACGCTGAAATACGGCGACGGAACCGCCGTGAAATGCGTTATTGCTGACGGCACCATAGGCCGTGTGCCCGAAGCTGCAGCCTGCGCCGAAAAATTTGAACGCGAAGGTGTTGGGCTCACTATCAGCGTAACGCCCTGTTGGTGCTACGGAAGTGAAACCATCGACATGAATCCCCATTACCCCAAGGCTATTTGGGGTTTTAACGGCACGGAACGTCCCGGTGCCGTTTATCTGGCAGCCGCTATGGCCGCTCATAATCAAAAAGGTTTACCCGCTTTTGGTATTTATGGACGGGATGTTCAGGATTCCGACGACAACACTATTCCCGAAGACGTAAAAGAAAAATTGCTGCGTTTTACCAGAGCCGGACTTGCTGTTGCCGAAATGCGAGGCAAATCCTACCTCTCCATAGGCGGAGTTTGTATGGGTATTGCCGGTTCTATGGTGAATCCCGATTTCTTCCAGGAATACCTGGGTATGCGCAATGAATATATTGATATGGTCGAGGTGAGCCGTCGTATCGACAAAGGCATTTACGATCACGAAGAATACAAGAAAGCCTGGGAATGGACGCTTAAGTATTGCAAAATCAATGAAGGAGAAGACTTTAACGATCCTCAATGGCGTAAAACCCGCGCCGAAAAAGACGCCGACTGGGAATACGTGGTCAAGATGTATTTGGTTATTCGCGATTTGATGGTGGGTAACCCCAAATTGGCCGAACTGGGCTTTAAAGAAGAATCTTTGGGTCACAATGCCATCGTAGCCGGATTCCAGGGACAACGCCAGTGGACGGACTACCTGCCCAATTGTGATTTTCCCGAAGCTTTGCTCAACAGTTCTTTCGATTGGAACGGCCTACGCAGACCTTATATTCTGGCCACCGAAAACGACTCCTTGAATGGCGTTTCCATGCTGCTGGGTCATTTATTGACCAATACGGCTTCCATATTCTCGGATGTGCGCACATTCTGGAGCCCCGAAGCGGTAAAAAGGGTTACGGGCTATACCCTCGAAGGCAGAGCTGCTCACGGCATCATTCACTTGATCAATTCCGGAGCAACCACTCTGGACGCTACCGGACAGCAAAGCAACAAACAGGGCGAACCCGCCATGAAACCTTTTTGGGAAATAAACCAGGACGAAGTAAATAAATGCCTCAAAGCCACCACCTGGTCTCCTGCCAATTGCGGTTATTTCAGAGGCGGAGGCTATTCTTCGAATTTCCTGAGTAAAGGCGGTATGCCTGTTACCATGTCACGTATCAATATGATAAAAGGACAGGGTCCCGTGATGCAAATTGCCGAGGGTTGGACCGTTGATATTCAACCCAAGGCCTACGAAATAATAAACAATCGTACCGATAAAACCTGGCCGACCACTTGGTTTGCTCCCCGTTTGTGCAACAAGTTGCAATTCAAGGATGTTTACAGTGTCATGAATAATTGGGGCGCCAATCACGGGGCTATCAATTACGGACATATAGGGGCCGATCTGATCACCCTGGCTTCTCTGCTCAGAATTCCGGTTTGCATGCATAATGTGGACGAAGGAAAAATTTTCCGCCCGGCAGCCTGGAGTGCTTTCGGAATGGATCTCGAATCGTCCGATTATCGTGCCTGCAACAATTTTGGTCCAATTTACAAATAACTTTATCCGGGGGAAAGCAAGAATGCTTTCCCCTTACTTTTGCCCCTTACAGCTATGACAAAAACTCAGGTAAAAGTGGTAACAAGAGAGTTCTTGTTACCTTTTATTTTGGTAACCTCCCTTTTTTATTTCTGGGGTATAGCCAATAATATGACAGATACGTTGCTGTCTGCTTTCAAACGGATTATGAGTATGACAGACGTTCAGACATCTCTGATACAACTGTCGTTTTACGGTTCTTATTTTTGTTTTGCCTTGCCGGCCGCCCTTTTTATCAAACGTTATTCGTATAAATCCGGTGTTATATTGGGTTTGATCCTTTATGCCGGTGGTGCGATGTTGTTTTATCCGGCTGCCCAAACTGCCAGTTATGGCTTTTACCTTTTTGCTATTTATGTGTTGGCCGGAGGTTGCTCCATCCTGGAAACGACCGCTAATCCCTACATATTGAGTATGGGTCCTCCCGAGACGGCCACCCGCAGGCTCAATTTGGCTCAGGCTTTCAACCCCCTGGGATCGATCACGGGAATTTTGCTGAGTCAGTATTTTATTCTTTCAGAACTCAGCAGCGCCGATGCCACACAGCGCGCACAGATGGATCCCGAACAATTGAGGCTTATGCAGACCGGGGAATTGAATGCGATCACCTACACCTATATGGGGGTAGGTTTCGTTTTGTTTGTCATTCTCTTGATCATGATTTTTTCCCGTATGCCCAAAAACTTCGACAGAGACAGATCCATACAATTGGGATCGACTTTTAAACGACTGATTAAAAACAAAATATACAGTTGGGGTGTAGTGGCGCAATTTTTCTACGTGGGAGCGCAGATTGGTGTTTGGTCTTTTACCATCCGCATTGTAATGCAGGAATTGGGTATCAACGAACAATCGGCCGCCAACGTGTATTTGCTGTCGATTATTTGCTTTAGCATCTCCAGGTTTATTTTTACCTGGTTAATGCGCTACATCCGCCCCTCACGTTTGCTTATTATTGCTGCGATAGCCGATATTGTTTGTACGGCTGCCGTAGTTCTTGGCGGAGGCAGTGGGATGTTTTTGATCGTTATGTTGGTGGGGGTTTCGGTGTTTATGTCGTTGATGTTTCCCACCATTTACGGCATTGCTCTGGATGGTTTGGGCGAGGATGCCAAGATCGGTGCTTCGGGATTGATTATGGCCATTCTCGGAGGAGCCCTGTTGACCCCTTTACAGGGACTGGTTTCCGATCTGGCCGGGATCAATATAGCTTATAGTGTACCTCTTATTTGTTTTGTAGTAGTGATGGCTTACGGCATAATGGCTCAAAAAGTCGGAAAATAAAGAAGATTTTTATGAATAAAGAAATGAAATGTGTAGATCCCCGTTCAGTGCCTACCGTACTTCTGGCAACAGGCGACAAAATTCCTGTCATCGGCATGGGGACTTTCGGCTCTGACAACTACGGGGCTGAGGAAATTGCTGAGGCGGTCAGAGTAGCTATTAAAATGGGTTACAGGCATTTAGATTGTGCTGCAGTTTACGGCAACGAAAAAGAAATAGGTGATGTGCTGCGGGACTTGTTTCAGGAAGGAGTCGTCAAAAGGGAAGAACTCTGGATTACTTCCAAAGTATGGAACGATAAGCACCACAACGTCAGGGGAGCCTGTAAAGATTCTTTGCAAAAATTGGGCTTGGATTACCTGGACTTGTATCTGGTACACTGGCCTTTTCCCAATCATCATCCTCCCATGGTCGATGTAGAATCGCGCGATCCCCATGCCCGTCCTTATATTCACGAAGAATACATGGCTGTATGGAAGGCCATGGAACAACTTGCTGACGATGGTTTGGTGCGTAATATCGGCACTTCCAATATGACCCGGGCCAAAATGGAATTGCTGCTGCGCGATTGCAGAATCAAACCGGTTTGCAACGAAATGGAGTTGCATCCCCATTTTCAACAGCCTGAATTGAAAAAGTATTTTGAAGATCAGGGTATAACCGTGATAGGTTTCTCGCCGATTGGTTCTCCCAACCGTCCGGAGAGGGACAAAACACCCGAAGATACTGTTCCCATCGAAGATCCGGTTATCGTTGAGATAGCTCGCAAACACGGAGTACATCCGGCAGTAATCTGCATTAAATGGGGGGCTCAGAACGGACAAATTCCCATTCCTTTTTCGGTAAAACCTGAAAAACTGTTCAGTAATCTCTTGGCGGTGGTACAAGACCCCCTGAGTGTCGAAGAAGTGGAAGCCATCCGCAAACAAGATAAAAATTGCCGTTTTATAAAAGGCCAGGTCTTTCTTTGGCCGGGAGCCCGTTCCTGGGAAGATCTCTGGGATTTAGACGGCATTATACGTCAATAAACATGGAATGCAACATGCGATGGAGCATTCGGTTTATATAGAATTAAGATAAAAAAGCAAGAAGTGTAAGGCTTATGAAAACAATGCAAGCAGCCTATCTGCCCGGCAACAGTACCGTGGTACTTAAAGAGGTAGAAATCCCCGTTCCCGGACACGGCGAAGTCCTGATTAAAATGAAATCATCCACCATTTGCGGCAGCGATATCCGTGCTATTTACAGAGAACATTTAGGCAAAGGCCCCGAGGGCTATCAAAACAAGATATGCGGACACGAACCCTCGGGACAGATCGTGAAATGCGGCCCCGGTTTACGTCGTTTTAAAGAGGGCGACAGAGTGATTGTCTACCATATTTCGGGTTGCGGATTGTGCAACGATTGCCGTAGAGGTTATATGATCAGTTGTACCAGTCCTTATCGAAGAGCTTATGGCTGGCAGCGCGACGGAGGTATGGCCGAATACCTGTTGGCCGAAGAAAAGGATTTGGTTCTCTTGCCCGATTCCCTTACTTATACCGACGGAGCACAAATTGCCTGCGGTTTTGGCACTGTTTATGAAGGATTGGAGAAAATAGGCATTTCGGGCAACGACGCTGTTTTGGTAGTTGGTCTTGGCCCCGTGGGTCTGGCCTCGCTGATGCTGGCCAAGGCTATGGGTGCCAATAAGCTGATTGGAGTAGACACCGTGCAGGAACGTCTCGATATAGCTAAAGAAAAGTGTCTGGCCGATGCCGTCTTCTTGTCGGATGCCGACGCGCTAAAGAAAATTCAGGATCTTACCGGAGGTAACGGAGTAGAGCGTGCAGTAGATTGTTCGGGCAATACTTACGGCCGTCAGTTAGCCGTCCGTGCCACACGTAAATGGGGTAAAATTGTTTTGATTGGCGAAGGTGGCACTATGGAGTTGAATCCCAGTCCGGACCTGATCCACGATCAAAAAGCCGTTTACGGTTCCTGGGTTACCAATATCTGGCGTATGGAAGAGTTGGTCGAGCGTATTGTTCGTTGGAATATCCATCCCGAAGACCTGGTAACGCATCGTTTCAAGCTTGACAACGCATCTGAAGCCTTTGCCTTGATGGCCGAGGGTAAATGCGGCAAGGTGGCCGTGGTTTTTGATGAAGAGATTCGTTGAGATCGAGATTGGAAACTCGCTGAAATTACTTTTTCTCGAGTACAAAGAACATATAGCGTTTTTGACTAACAAAGAGCACGGGATCAACACTTCTGCGCTCTTTGTTTATCTTGGCGTCTATGGAGTTGCGGATACGTTCGCTCAAATAAAATAGCCAAGCCTGCTTGTAACGGAGTTTTTCGTAAGCATAATGTTTTAAAGGCAAGAGGAAACGCTCTATGTACAGATTGACATAGGCAATAGTGGGTAAAACGTGGGCGGTAATATCTTTTTCAAGCACAATGGTCCAGTCGTGTTCGTCGATTTTTTGTTTAAAGTCGCTTAGCAAATGCGAGCCTTTGTTGTCGGGACGATCTTCGGTTCTGAAATAGTCTGTAATGATCCAGCGGGCTTTGGGCAGAACGATGCGGTCTGCTTTGTCGAAGGCATCTTCCAGCTTGACGTATTGAAGCGATTCGGAGTTGATGATGGTCCCGTATTGTTTAGCGGCTTCAAAATCTTCGAATTTACAGCGGTAAGAACATAGTTCCGGATGTCTGGCCGAAATAAAGCTGATCTGATTTTTGTTGGGCGTAAGCACTTCCACAGGAATGGCGTGGTCCATAAGCATTTCTGCCAGGCCTCCCATACCGCAACCCACATCGAGTACCGGAGCCTTCTTATTGACAATTTGCTCGAGTAGATTCTCGGCGTAGCGTTGCTGAGCTGCCTGGAATTGATTCAGAGAGATATCGCCGGGGTCTATCCGGGTATTTTCAAAGTATCCCCAATGTAACATGTTGTTTTGGAGGATTTTAGAATACAAATGCAACTCCAGATCGTAAGTAGATTTGTCGAATGCGGCGTTTTTCTTGTGAAAACGTCAGGCCTTGTACCAGGCGACAGGATTGAAGAATGGGGTCAGTTTGCTCATAAATGTGCTTTGGCTCGTGATGCGTAAAAGTACACAAATTACATACACAAACAGTATAAGTGTGGGTTGAAAAGTAAATAAAATTAATTATCGCAGTATCAGCAGATTGCTCCGGGAAGAAAAAAACTTTGAATTTTTTCTTCCAAAATATTTGGAGCGTAAGGTAAAAACAACATATCTTTGCAGCCCTTTTCGGTCATAAAAAAGTAGTCCGTTGGGATAGCTGGAGCGAAAAGGATATGTGGAAACACATTTCGTTCTTTGACTGATTGAATATAGTAGTACAAGAGAGAGCGGGCA
>ENA-UPXM01004986-UPXM01004986.1-activated-sludge-metagenome-genome-assembly--contig:-NODE-4986-length-13208-cov-4.603132_pt1 | contig 13208 bp, 9 predicted proteins | sample MGYA00238178_ERZ772708 | MGnify/ENA primary metagenome ERZ772708 (study PRJEB29002, sample SAMN05720212) | activated sludge metagenome | isolation source: anaerobic digester from wastewater... | reverse complement strand
AATGCCAATAACCACGGCGTGGTGACCGAGTACAATGTGGACTACCAGATGCCATCGACCCATAAGGTTGGTGTGAACACCTCGTGGGCCACTACCGCCTCAGCTAAACCCATCACCAAGGACTTTCCCGAGGCCATTAGGATTGGTAAGGCCATTGGTGCCAGCTACAAGTTTGCGTTCATGAACCCGAACACGCTGGAGAAGCTGGTGGCTACCGAAGAGGTGATTAAGATGTGCGCCTCATTAGTGAGCAACGCGCTTAATATCCCATCATTGCCCTCATTGCAGGATGTTAACTCCCTGTTAGCCCGCACTGTGAAACTTAAAGGCTTACAGCTCGTGATCATCGATCAGGATATCACCATAGAGCTCCCCGACGGTAGTCGTACCACTGGCAATCCCTTCGAGGACGACGTGGTGCTTTTCTCTGAGAGCAAGGTGCTGGGTAAAACCCATTGGAAGCGTCCTATCGACATGAACGTGAAGACGGAGGCGATTAAGGCTATGAACGGCCACACCATGGTGCAGAAGTACTCGCAGGCTTCTCCATTAAAAGAGGTGACTGAGGGTATTGCCAACCTGTTCCCCGCGTGGAACTTGGCTGGTCGCTCCGTGCTGATGCAAACAAGCGGCACCAGCTGGAATAAGTAAACTACCCAAGGGGCTATTCGCGTAGCCCCTTGCTAAACTTTAGTGAGATATGGCTATAGCAACCAACCGTGACTACCTGAGTAATACCCTCGCCAAGTTCGGCCTAACGGACGACGACGTGGACATCATTGTGGCTGAGAATCCAGAGCTGAACGGCTCGCTGAACATCAAGGCCTGCAAGGTGGCCATGCACAAGTCCTTTTCGGCAATTCTGCCGCTGGCCAACGTCTCGGAGGGCGGCTACTCGCAGTCGTGGAATATGGATGCCGTGAAGCTGTGGTACAAGTCGCTGTGCAGCGAGCTGGGGAAACCCAACGCGCTGAAGCCTCAAATTCGTAACCGTTCAAACTACTGGTAGTATGGCCGTGAAGCAGTACCCCCACTTCCTCTTCGTTCACTTGGTGAGCGAGCCTGTGCAGGATGACGACGGCAACTGGAGCAATCCAGTTATCGAGTGGGTTTGTAGGGGTAATTGCCGAGAGGAGACCAACGGCGCGGGTAGGCAGATCAACGGGCCTGATGGGAAAGCCATCGTGTTCGCATCGACGGTGTACCTACCCAAGAGCGTTCAGGCTATTGGCCCAGCAACCGAGGTGAAGGTCTGCAACGATGAGATTGGCAACAGCCTAAGGGTGAAGGGGCAAGTGCTGAACTTCTCCCCAGGGCAAATGAACAGCAGGCTATGGCTATAAAACCAAACTTCACACAGGCCGACGTGCAGAAGCGTTTTGACAAGTTCCTTGAGGTGGTTGAGAGAAGGCAAATCGACAGGCTGAGAATGCTGGGCGAGATGTGCATAACCCGAGCGAGGGAAATACCCGCCAGCGTGGGATTTACCGACCAAACGGGCAACCTACGCAGCTCCATTGGCTACACAATCTTTAACGACGGGGTGGCTATTCACGAGAGCTTTGAGCAGGTGAAGGAGGGTGCCGAGGGGGTTGCTACCGGGCGAATGATAGCCGAAAAGATTGGCGACAGGTATCAAGGCAAGGGCTTGGTGCTGGTGGTGGTGGCGGGTATGAACTACGCCATATACCTTGAGGCGAAGGGTCGCGACGTGTTGACCTCAGCTGAGCAGCTGGCACAGCAGGAACTACCCCGGATGCTATCCGAACTGGTAAGTAACATCAACAAAGCATTATGATGAAGCAGACCTACGACATAGAGGCCATTGCCTTTCAGGCGCTAAGGGCTAACCAAACCTTGGTGAGCGAGCTGAGCGGTGGGGTATACCTAGGCCAAAGGCCGCTGAACTCCGATAAGGAGGATGTGGTGATCAACACCATCGCCATGACGCAGGAGTTTAAGCCCCAGCTGGCCACATCGAACATCAACATCCACGTGCCGGACCGCACGGTGACCATTGGCGGGGTGCAGCAGCAGGTGGAGGATAGGGCTAGGCTTAAGGCTATTGCTGCCATAGTGCTGAGTACCGTTAGAAGCGTTAAGCTACCAAGCATGAAGATGGTGGTGGAGAGCCAGAACACCCAAAGGGAGGCAGATATCTCACAGCATTTTGTGAACATAAGAATTAACTGGATTATTCACTGATTATTAATAACATAAAGAAATGGGATCATTGATAACTTTAGGCTTGGCCGAGATACAGGTTGGCGCCGCTGGTGCTAACGGGGTAATGCCCGGATCGATGGCTAAGATCGGTGCTGCCTACAAGGACACCTGCAAGCTGGCGCAAGCCGCCTCGGAAATTACCGAGCATTTTGAGGAGGGGAAGGCCGCCCCAAAGGTGAGGAAAAAGGCCAAAAACATGCCCGTGCTGACTTTCTCAATAATGGATCCCGATGTGCTAATGCTCATCAGCTACATTGGGGGTACCAACATAGGCACAGAGGGAGCCCCCAAGTGGGGATTCGACGGCAGTGAGGCTGTGGCTAACAAGGCTATACGCGTGATGTCGGAGCAGGGATTGTGGGTAGATATCCCCAATGGGGACATCGAGGCCGTGATCAACGCCGATATGAGCGCCAAGGGCTTATTTATGGTGGACTTCACTGTTACCCCTATGGCGGTAACTGAGGGCAAACCAATTCAGGCCTACGACGGAACATCGGGCTTAACCGTTAATCCAACGTCGTTGAGTTTCTCCGCTGCGGCTGACTCCTCGGGCAAGACCATCACCGCCACATCGAGCGGCAACGTGACCTACGCCGCTGCCCCATCGAACGCGGAATGGCTAACCGTAACGCGCAACCTCAAGGTGGTTACCGTGAAGGTTTCGGCCAACACCAACTCGGAGAGCAGGACGGCTATCGTTACCATTGTGGCCGACGGGCTGACCGCCTACGTGCCCGTAACGCAGGCAGGAGCATAACCCTAACCAACTATTTACCATCGCCGAAAGCCCCGGAAACAACACTTTCGGGGCTTTTTTAAAACCAAAAATTCTATGACCGACGAAAAAAGGCTAGAACAGGAGCGGCAAGAGCTCAACCGGATGATAGGCCGGGGAATGGCCATTGAGGTGGATGTGCCCATACGGGTTAAGCCCAAGGGATTCCTTGGACTATTCAGGAAAGGCACTAAGAAGGTGGAGCGAATGCGATTTGTGGTGCACGAGCCCACCCTATCGACCCTCGACAGGCTATCGGCTGAGCAGATTGAGCTGCGCATTGACGAGCAACAGATGCGCACCGAGGAGGGCGTGAGCGAGGCGAAACGAATGGCGTTGCAGCATAGCCGCCGTATGGCTAGGATAGTGGCCATTGCCGTGCTGGGACAGGACTACGTGCAAGCCGAGCAGCAGGGTTCAAGGGTGAAGTACACCTACGACGACAGGCGGCTCAACGAGCTAACCGACCTCTTCTTTCACAACGTGAGGCCCTCGGTGCTGTTCGACTACGTGATGCTCATCAGCACGATGAGCAATTTGGGGGATTTTACGAACTCTATCAGATTGATGTCAGCAGCCCGGACAACGATGCCGATTCTGGTAGAGGAAGGCAGAAAGGCCTAAAGAGTCCATACGGGCGCAGGGGGGCCATTTGTGCCCAGCTGGGGTGGACGTGGGATTACCTACACAATGGCATCGCGTGGTCAGTGGTTCAGCGTATGATCTCTGACCTCCCATCCTACGACTACGAGGATGAGGGCGATAGTAAAAATGCTGTGAAATTGAACAAGGAGAATGCCCAAAACATTATGAACCATATAAATACGATGATGTGATGAACACAGAGGATGGGGCACTACACTTTGAATCGAGCCTTGACAACGACAAGTTAAACAAGGCTATTGACGAGACCAAGCGACGAATACAGGGCTTTTCCGACGAAACGGTTAAGGGGGGGCAGAAGGTGGATGACACCTTTAGGATTACCGCCGAGAACATCAAGATACAGAAGGATGTGATCGCCAAGCTGGAGGGTGAGCTTAAGAAGCTGAATGCTGAAATTGACAAAATGGCTCCAGGTAAAGCGCAGCAGGAGTTGAGGCAGGAGGCGGCTAAGGTTACCGCTGAGCTCGATGGGGAGCGCAAAGCCCTTACGATGCTGGAGGCCGAGGTGAAACAGAATGAGAAGGCGCAGGTATCTTTTCGCACCCAGCTACGGAATGCGCGAGAGGAGCTCATAGCGATGGAGCAGGCAGGGCTTAGGGGTTCGGAGGCGTATAAAAAGATGCAGCAGGAGGTAGGGCGGTTACAGGATGCCTACGACGATGCCACACAGCAGGCAAGGGTAATGGCCAACGACGAGAAGGTGTTTCAAGGTATCATATCCACCGTATCGGGGATGGCTGGGGCTTTCTCCGCAGCCCAGGGGGCTATAGGGCTATTTGCAGGCGAGAACGAGAACCTACAGAAGATAATGCTCAAGGTGCAGTCGCTGATGGGTATAACCATTGGGTTGCAGCAGGTGGCCCAAACGCTGAACAAGGATAGCTACTTCTCCATAGTAATACTCACCAAGGTGAAGGAGATGCTCGCGGTGGCCGAGATGAAGGTAGCCGCCGCGATGGGCGTTTCCACGGTAGCCGCAAGGGCTTTAATGGCCACCCTTACGCTGGGGTTATCGGTAGCCATAACAGGGGCAATAATCCTGATTAACAAGCTGGTGAGCCGACAGGCCGAGGCGCGCAAGAAGCAGGAGGAGTTCAATAAGGCGGTGGTGGAGGCTGCATATAAGCCATTGGCGGCGGTTAAGTCGTTATCGGCGGAGTGGCAGGCGCTGGGAGATAGTATGGAGGCCAAGGAGCGGTTTATTCGCGACAACAAGAAGGTATTTGATGAGTTAGGGGTAGCGGTTAACGGGGTGGCAGATGCAGAAAAGTTACTGGTTGATGGTACGGGAGGCTTTGCTAGGGCGATGCTGGCAAGGGCGAAGGCCGTAGCGGCTAAGGAATCGTTTGAATTGAAGGCGAAGGAAATTGCCGAGATCGATTTGGCATTGGAAACAACTCCTGAAAAGATTAAAAAATCTGTACTTGTTATTGATACTTGGGAGTATGATGAGGTAGATAACAAAGAGTATGTAAGACTTAAAGAGAAGAAAAAGGAGATAGAGAAAGAGGCAGACGATGTGTTCAAGATGAGATTAAAGTTTCAGAAGGAGGAGGAGGAGATTATTGCAAGTCTTGGATTATCAAACAACAACACCATAGAGGTCAGCATCAAGGCCGTTAGTGAGCTGCTTAACCAGCTAAATGAGAAGTACGAGGAGGCAGCTCCTGGAGAGATGAAGGATTCGTTACTTGCCCAGATCAAGGAGCAGGAAGCCCTGCTGGAGAAGCTGGACCAGAGGCGTGCCAAAAGCGTAAGCGGCGACGACCCCACCAAAAAAGCCATGCAGGAATATGAGAAATCGCTCAAAAGACAATTAGACCTTGCCGAGGGGGTGCTAGATAAGTTCGCCCTGATTGAGGAGGAGAAGAAGAAGCTAGAAGGCGATAAAAGCGAGCTGGGCACGGCCAAAATGGGGCTACTCGATGAGTTGAACCAGAATACCGCCGACGAGGCCGAGAAGCAAACCCGGCAGCTGCTGTCCACCTACGCCACCTACCTATCGCGCAAGCTGAGGCTACAGGAGGAGTACACCAACGATATGACCCTGCTCAGGAAGAAGCTGGAGAAGGCCACCGACCCCGAGGAGCAGGCCGAAATTCAGGGGGCCATGGCCAACCGCACCAAGAAGTTTAACCAGGACGTGGCCGCCGCGGGCGACACCGAGTATGAGCAGCTACTGGCTCAGTTCCGCAGCTACGAGCAGAAGAAGGATGCCATAATAGCCGAATATGACAGCAAAAGACAAGTTGCACAGGAAAACAATAATCAGGAACTTATCGAGAAACTCAACGAGGCGCAGGCGCGAGCCCTGTCGTCGCTGGCCACCGAGAACCTGATGCAGTCGGCTGACTGGACGGCGCTATTCAGCGACCTCGACAAGGTGACCACCGCCGAGCTCATCAAGCTCAGGGATAGGGTTGAGGCGCAGTTTGCCACCCTCGACCTCGCCCCTGAGGATATGGACGTGCTGCGCAAGAAGATCAACGAGGTGACCGACCAGATACAGCGGCGCAACCCGTTCCTAGCCCTGATTGACGCTTTAAGGAAGTACAAACAGGAGGAGTCGAGCGCCAACCTTAAGGACTTGGCCAAGAGCCTGTCGGCCTCCATCGATATGATTAAGGGCACGTTTGATCAGGTGGTGGGATCGCTGGACAAGCTGGGCATCAAGGCCGATGAGCAGACTAACGAAGTGCTTAACAGCGTCTCAGGAATGCTGGGCGGGGCTTCCAACCTCGCCATGGGCATAGCCACGGGCAACCCCTTGAACCCCTTGCAGATCATTCAGGGGTCAATCGATTTGATCATTAACGGCATAAACCTGATTGGCGGGGCGAAGGGAAGGCAGCTGGACCGAACGACAAAGGAGCACGAGGCCAACGTGCGCAGGCTCGAAAAGGCCTATCAGGACTTGGAGCGCGCCGTGGATAAGGCACTGGGCAACGCCCGGTACGACTTGCAGAAGCAGCTTATTGATAACCTTAAAAAGCAGCGCGAGGAGTACGAGGCGATGATTCGAGCAGAGAGCGGTAAGAAGAAGGCCGACGAGGGCAAGCTGGACGAGTACCGGGATGCTCTGGAGGATAGCCAGCGGCAGATTGAGGACATCGTGAACGGGATTAGGGAGGAGATACTGGGGATGAGCACCGCCTCGGCCGCCAACGAGCTGGGCAACGCCCTGATTGACGCCTTCGCCGCGGGCGAGAATGCCGCCGAGGCGTGGGGCAAGAAGGTGGACGACATTGTGGGTAATGTGATTCGAAAAATGCTGATCCAGAAGCTGGTGGAGGAGCCCGTGGGCAACATCATCAACAAGTATATGGCCAAGTGGGTGGACAAGGATGGGAACTTCCTGGGCTTCGATGCGATTATGAACTCAGCAACCGCTATGGGTAACGAGCTATCGGGGCTAGGCGCCGGGCTATCGGAAGCCCTGAATATGCTGCCGGATGAGATTAAGAAGTACTTCACGGGGGGCGACGACCCTGCCTCTCCCCTCACGGGCGCGCTTAAGGGTATGAGCGAGGACACCGCCAGCCTGATGAGCGGCTACATCAATGCGATTCGAATTAACCAGATCGAGGGCATCAGCATGATGCGCAGCCAGCTGTTGACCCTGCAGCAGATTTCGAGTAACACCTCACACAACGTCAATCTACCTGAGATACTGAGCGTACTGAAAACCATTGCCAATGGCGACTCGCTTAGGTCGACAGGACTGTAATTAACTAAACATCAACCTATGACACGAATAGCTAAAGATATTGCCAAGCAAGCCAAGCGGAAGGGCATCTGTGATGACTGGTACAAGGAGCTAAGAACACTGGAAACCGTGGAACAGCTGGCCGATATGTACCTTAAAGGGATCGACTTCTGCCTTGCCAACGATTTCCCATCAAACGACTATTTGAGGGCGAAATTCAAGGGCAAGATGGAGGATTATGGAATACACCTCGATGAGGTATTTGGTTGCCTGAACGGGCGAAAAGTGGTGGCCTTGGGGTCGTGCCGGGCAGCCGTGGAGGTGGATGAACACCACGTGAGCGAGGTCTTTGTGAAGCACACCAGCTTGCTTAACCTAACGGCCAAGGATTGCGCCTTTGTGATGGTGGATGCCTTTGAGAATACAAGGGTGAAGATTAAGGCCTACGGCGAGGCGAGGGTGGTGGTGAACCGCTACGGTAATGCCGAGGTGTACATCATTGAGAAGGGTAAGAATGCCCGCGTAAAGATTGTGGATAAGGACAAAATAACCTACTAGATATGAATATAGTGTATAAGCTCGACGGGGTAGATTTTGCCACCTACGGGGTGCATATCTCGGCCTCGGATGGGTTACTGAGCAAGCCCAACTTCAAGAAGCCCAATTCACACAGCTGGCCAGAGTACCACGGTGAGGTGGTGGATTTGGGCAAAAGGGTGTACGACCCTAGGGTGATCCAGCTGGACTGCTTCATACTGGCTGACAGTAAGGAGCTGTTCCTGACCAAGTGTAACACGTTCCTATCGGTTTTCGAGAAGAGCCGCACCCTGAGGCTATCGGTTACTGTTGACCCCGCCAAGCCATTGCTTTACGAGGTTTACTTGGATGGGGAGCTCGATATAAAGAAGATTTGGAACGACGGCCAAATGACGGGCCAATTCACCATTAAGCTCAGGGAGCCAGAACCCGTTAAACGTGTGATTAAGTTCACTGCCGCCACGGGGGCGATGCAGGCAAGTTTGACAATAACCTCAAGTAAATTGCTCAATATATACTGGGGTGATGGCAGTCACACCTTCGACGTGAGCGGCACTTCGCAGGTGGTGACGCACAACTACACCGCTAAAGGTGACTACTACATTGTACTAACTGGCAATATTGACGAGATAACCGCGCTAACGCATAACGGAACACTGGTATGGAGCAAATTATAGTAACGCATTTGGACAGCAGCACCACCAAGCTGCAATCGAAGGAGAATGTGAGCACGATCACTAGAGCTAACCAAAATGTGGAGCTACTGGGAGCCGACACGGTGGAGATCAGCGTGGAGTCGGCCAACAAGCTAAACTTCTACATTGGCGATAAGATAACGGTTATAGGCAGGGATTACACGCTGAACACCCCAGCAAAGGAGCGCAAGCTGTCGGAGCGCAAGTTCGTGTATGATATGGTGTTTGAAGGGGTACAGTACGACCTGCTGCGGGTGAGCTACAGCGTGAATGTGGACACCACTAGCAACGAGATTCAGGACCTTTCGGGCGACTCTTTGACGGGCGATCTGAAGATGTTTCTGGACGTACTCCTGAGCAACGCCAACAGGGTATTCCCAGGCAAGTGGGTGCTGGGCACCTACCCGACCGACACGGAGACCAAAACGCTCACCTTTGGCGATAGCGACAACTGCCTTTCCGTGCTGCAATCGCTATGCTCAGAGGGCAACTACAACACCGAGTTTTCGATTGGTATAGCCCCCAACGGGGTGCGCACCCTTAATATTGGGGCTACTGGCAACGTCTTCCCCTACACTTTCCAGTACGGCAAGGGCAAGGGGCTGTACGAGCTAACAAGGGAAAAGGTAAGCTCTTCCAATATCGTGACACGGCTAAGCGTGTACGGCTCATCGCGCAACATCAACACCTCTAAGTATAGGGCATTTAGGCTATGCCTGCCCGGAAAGACCAAGGGGCAAAGCTACCTTGAGAGCGCCACGGGAATAGCCAGCTACGGGGTGTGGGAGCAAACCAAGAACTTTGAGGAGATATACCCCCGCAGGACGGGCACCATCAGCGCGCTGGGTGATAGCGAGCTTAAGTTTGTGGACTCGTCTATGAACTTCGATTTGAACGAGACGGATGGGAACGGCAATACCTTATACTTGATTCCCGGTGCAGCGGCCAAAATCCACTTCAATACGGGCAACCTGGCGGGCTACGAGTTTGAGATCACCACCTACGATCACTCAACAAAAACGTTTACCCTTCGCCCATTCACCGATGAGAATGGGTACACCTTCCCTTCGCCAACTAATGCGGCCTTCCAATTCGCGCAGGGCGATAAGTATGTAATACTCGATATATACCTGCCACAGTCATACATTGATGCTGCCGAGTCTGAATTGCAGGCAGCCGGGCAGGAATACCTTGACAAGTACAGTCAGCCCAACGTGATGTATGGGCTGAATATTGACCCCCTATTCCTTAAGGATGTGGTGGGCGCCGAGGTGGAGGCGAACATAGTGTGGGTGGGTGACTACATTCCTGTTAAGGATACCGATTTGGATGTGGATAAGAGCATCAGGGTGAAGGGTTTCACCCGCGACCTGCTGAAGGATTACGCCTACAACCTCACCATTGCCGACATGGTGGTAACGGTAAGTACCATCAACCGGGTGGTGAGCGATTTGAGGGGTATAGATAATGTTGTGAGGATAAACAATCTTAACGACCCCGCTCGGGCGCGCAGGAACTACCTGAACTCACAGGAGGTCTTGAGTATGATCTTCGATCAGGAGGGTGACTTCTACACGGAGAAGATTAAGCCCCTATCCATCGACACCTCCATGCTGTCGGTTGGAGCAAAGTATATGCAGTTCGGCATGGCCGGCACCATATTTCAACCCAACTACGCGGGGGCAAAGAATAGGGTGGTGTACACGGGAGGGGCACTACCCCACTACGCCATACTCGACGGCAGTAGCAACCCCAGAACGTGGACCATTGGCAACGGCGATGTGGTGTTGGGTAGCGATGCAGCCTACTACATATACGCCAAGTGCGAGAAATCAGGGGCAAGCGGAAGCATCTTGTTCACCACAACTCAAATTCTGGTGGATTCCGATAGCAACTTCTTCCACTTCCTTATTGGCGTTATAAACAGCGTGGGGGAGAATGATGAGCGCGCTATTGCTCTTATGTACGGATTCTCAACCATAAATGGGCGCTTCATAAAAACAGGCCGTGTGCAAAGCGCCGATGGTGCCACCTACTTCGACCTCGACACGGGCGAAATCTCAGGCAAAATCACCTTCTCATCGGGTTCAACGGGCTACAATAATTTAGCCGACAAGCCCGCCCTATCGGTTTACTCGCGACAGGACGATGTGGACGCCCTAACGGCCAACCTACAGGCGCAGATAGACGGGCAGATAATGACGTGGTTTTACGACTACGTGCCCACCCTTGCAAACGCCCCAGCCAACGGCTGGGCTACCACCGCCGATAAGGATAAGCACCTTGGCGACCTATTCTACAACTCGGCAACGGGCATAGGCTACCGCTTTTCGAAAATTGGTAGCGTGTACAGCTGGGAGGTTTTAAAAGATACCGACGTGGCCACAGCCCTAGCCAATGCAGCAGCAGCCCAAACCACGGCCAACAGCAAGAAGCGGGTTTTCCTTGTTACCCCCACCACCCCCTACGAGGTGGGCGACCTGTGGACGCAGGGCGACAGCGGCGATTTGATGCGCTGTAAAACCACCCGCCTAACCGGTAGCTACACCGCTGCCGACTGGGAAAAGGCGGTTAAATATACAGATGATACGGCGGTGAATAACTTGGAGATTGGAGGGCGGAACTTGCTGTTGGGTACATCGGATGAGTGGAAGAACGGATCGTGGTCGAATTGGAACCTAATTCCCTACGCAAGGGTTGACGTAGTTGGCGGGAAGTACTACACGGGTGCCGTTGAGCTGAAGGACGTGGTGACCTCCGACGGGGTCAACGTGGGGCTGAAAATATTCTGGTACGATGCGAACAATGTCAGAAAAGAATCGGCCTACGGTGCGAAATCCGTTGCCAACGGTGCTTCCGGCATGGCAAGGATTACCGCTAAAGCACCCAACGATGCGGTTAAGGCGGAATTTGTAATTAGAAAATTTGCCAGCGGCGGCAGTACCACCCTGAAGTACAGGCGCGCCAAGATGGAGTCGGGATCCAATCCCACCGACTGGACCCCCGCCCCCGAGGATGTGCAGGCTGACATTGACGACCTGGCCTCCGACATTGCCGACATTGCCGACGACGGCAAGTTCACGCCCAACGAGAAGCATCAGGTTCGCCGCGAGTGGCCCAACCTGCTGTGTAACTACCTGTCGTGGGGCGAGCAGGGCGAAGCGCTGGGGATAGTTACCGAGCTGGCGGCCATGGAGGCCGCCTTCCTGGCCCTGGCCAAGTACCTCAACAACAACGTTACCTGGATATCCGGCATACCGCTTTGGATATCGGACGCCCAGCTTAGCGTGACCACAACGGTGGTGCCCGCCACGTTCAGGGCCAAGTTTGCCGACTACTACGAATCGCTCAACGCGCTGATCGCAAAGATTGGCGAGGTGAACGAGGCCAACACGGCAGCCCTGGGCTACCTGGCCGAGGCCTTTGCCAACGACACCACCATACAGGGCGGGCTCATAAGCACCTCGCTGATCAAGGTGGGTGCAAAGCAGTTTGGTGAAGGTGGAGGACTCTCATGGATAGAAAAAGCGGGCATCAACGGTACGGGGGAAGGCGATGATACCCCCAGAATTTATGCCGGCGGTACGCTCGCGAAAGCCGTTCAAAGGGTGGCGGGGATTCTGACGAATTCGGCTAATTTTGTTGTAACGCAGGGGGGGAAGATATTCGGCATGGACGTTGAGCTGTACGGCTCGATGTCCACGGCACCGCCGGGAGGCAAGCGGATACTGCTGGACCACGACTCGTCATCAATGAACATCTACGATGAGAGCGGGGATATGAAGGCAACCGTATCCTCGGATGCCATTATAGCCCTGTCGAAGCTGCTGAAGCCCAACAGCAATAGCGTTGATGCCTCGCAATCGATATCCCTCATGCAAACGAATGGCTCGGACACGGACACCAAGCTATCCGCACCGTTGATACTCCCCGCAACCAGCGATAACTACACCATAACCACCCCTCCGGTTGTGTGTGTTTGCTATGGCATTCAGGATACCACACCGCCCGGGCATACCGGGGCAGTTGGGGCCTCCGCCTCGGTTAGCGCTTTTCTTGTTAAAGCCGACAACAGTGAGGTCCCATTAGGTTCTGTCGGCATATTTGCCTTCGTGGCCGGTGAAAGCTCTACCGAAAATTTGACAATCCCCTCAAAATCGTTTGGCCCGCTGCCGTCCGGCACTTACAAAATGAAGCTCACCGCCTCGGTTAGCGCGTCCAACGTGTGGGCCACGGCCTCGGCCAGCATCAGCATCGCCAGCCCCAACAACACCCTCTCAGGGGTGAGCGATGTGGAGGTGTCGCGCATATACCGCAACGGCATCTTCCTGATACGGGATGCCAACAACTATATGTACATGAACCCCATGGGGGTGGTGGAGAAGAGCGAGAAGGCACCCGACAGGCCGGGGGTGCTGCTGGCTGGTAATGTGGCTAGCGGAGGTGGTGGTTCAAATTTTTGGGGACCAAAAAAACACACCACGAAGACGGTGGTGAAAGAGTCAACAGGCACATACACGGTTTACCACTCCATAGGGCATGCCAACTACACCGTGCAGGTAACGCTGGGGACCAAACAATCGACTGCCGTGGTGAGCAG
>ENA-UPXM01004962-UPXM01004962.1-activated-sludge-metagenome-genome-assembly--contig:-NODE-4962-length-13257-cov-3.670126_pt1 | contig 13257 bp, 16 predicted proteins | sample MGYA00238178_ERZ772708 | MGnify/ENA primary metagenome ERZ772708 (study PRJEB29002, sample SAMN05720212) | activated sludge metagenome | isolation source: anaerobic digester from wastewater... | reverse complement strand
GATACTAATAACGGTATTACTTTATGTTTAGATTGCCATGATAAAACTCATAGAGAGGAAAAAGAAAAATGCCCCAGAGACTAGTTGAATCTATTAACGAAAAAATAGATATAATGAAGGAAGCAAAACTCCCGCCTGGGGTGTTAGTTCGTACTAAACATACTATTTGCAGGTTGGGTTTAAAGAATGCAAATAACCGTGTTTATGAGAAAAAAGTTTGGGAGAATGTATTAAATAGTAAAGCTTTTCAAGAAAAAATGGCTAAAAGGCAAATTCTTGGTTCGATGGAGCATCCAAGTGAAAGCCAGTTAAAACTTAATCAAGATATTTCACATATTATTTCAGATGTGTATATTGATGAGAATACTAATACTGTAAAAGCAGTATTTGATGTTCTTCCCACTGATAGTGGGAAATTTATTAATGTTTTACTTGAAGGGGGGGTTCAATTAGCTGTAAGTACTAGAGCAGACGGATCTTTAATTGAAGCTTTGGACGAAGCTGGAAAAAAATATTATAAAGTAAACCCTGATGATTATTCTTTTATTACTGTAGATTGGACTGGAGATGCAAGTTGTCAAGATAGCCACCCAGAAAACATTATTAAAGCAGTAGAATCCCACTACAATGCAAAAGACATCAATAAAACTTTGGCAGTGGCTCTTTTAGAAACAGTTAAAACAGACGCTTCTAAAAAGCTTATTGAAGCAATCAAACAAGATAGACAACATGAAAGTTGCAAGTGTGCTATTGGTGATAAGAAGTGCGCTACTTGTACCCACACGGATGAAAAGAAAGAAGAGAAAAAGGTAAACGAGGAGCCTCTTTTAAAGGCTGAAATCCCTGTTGAAGAACAAATTAAAATTGGTAGCGCTGTAAAGGTTAATGAGCAAACAGGCATCATAGCTCATATATTTAATGCTACTAAGAAAGCAATTGTTCAATATGCAACTACTAAGGAAGCTGTTGATCTTAGTAAGTGCAAATTGGTAACTGAAAAGAAATCCAATGATTGGAAAGCTGAAAGTGAGCTTACTGAGAACCAGAAGAAGCATCTTTCAGTATTCCAACCCAGATTTAATAAAGAGAAGAGTGTTTGGGAATACAAAGTAGATGCTCAAAGTCTTTCGAAGATTTTAGAGAAGAAAGAAAATAGAGTAGTTAAAGAATCATATGGAAATGCTAGTATTGAATATGATATTGATAAAGGAGAGTCCAAAACTTCTATTATAAATAAAATTCGTTCTCGTTATAAAGATATTGGTAAGAATCAAGCTGACCAAATCTATAATAGTGTAAAAAATGGTAAGGGAAAAGAAGCAGACTGGAGCCATCATGGGAAAGCTAATGAAGATGTAGAATTAGAAGTAAATATAGACAAACAAGTGGAAGAATTCTTAAAAGCTAATCGGAAGGAATTCAAGACAGATGATGAAGCGAAGGAAAGTCTGGTTAAGGCTTTTAAAATCACTCCTGAGAAAGCGGAGGAGTATGTGAAGAAAATGGTTAAAGGTGAAACTCCGATGGATGTTGAGAAGAAAGTCGTTGAAGCGAAATCAACAGATAGATGGGAAATAACATATGTTGATAGTGGTAAAACAGTAATTATGACTACAGCACAAGCTCAAAAGAAGTTTGGTACTGCCGAGTTTGCTGAAATTGCTCAAGGCTATGCCCCGCATATTGCTGCTATTAATATTGATGAATCAGTCAAAAAATTAGATATAGGTCAAGAAGTTGAAATCCCCACAGGGAATGCCCAATTAGTTTATGGGATAGATGGTGTTGATGGCGAACAGTTTGCTGTAGATAGAGAAGGAACAATGCTTCCTATAGGTACTTATGTAGTTGTGGGGGATAAAAAAACAGATGCTAGTCACTCTGGCCCATGGGGTAATTTTTCATATTTAAAAGTTAAGAAAATTGATGAAAGTAAAAAAGAAGATTATAAAGATGCTTACATCAATGAAATTATCTCTTTGAGTGAAGGTTTAAGAGAACAAGAACAAATTTTTAGTTTGATTAAAGAAATGTTCAAACTACAAAAAACCTTCAAGAAAGAAGATATTATTGCTGCTCTCAAAGATTATATTCATGAACAAGAAATAGTTAAAAACGAAAATAAAAAATTACGAGAAAATTTAGCAGAAAAAGAAGCTTTCTTAGAACAAGCAAGTGGGTTAATTAAAGCACATAAACTAACACCAGCAGAAGTAAAAAAGTTGGAGAAAGAGTTAGAAGAAGACGAAAAGAGAATCAAAGAATTAGAAGCAGAAAAAGAAGTAATGGAAAAGAAAAATTTAGAATTAACAGAAGCCCATGCAAGGGAATTGGTTAAAGTATATGCCAATACTAGGATTAAAGTGTCTGGGTTAAAAATACCCAAACAATTTAATGCTATTTTAGAAGCATGTGGGGACTTCGAAGAAGTAGATAGAGTTATTACGGAAATCCAAGATGGAATTAGAGAAGGAATTATAAACAAAGCAAATTTAAGTGAAATTGTTGTTGGAGTAGAAAAGAAAGTAGATCCGAAACAAGAAAAGTTATCCAAACAAGTAGCAAATGTATTTAAAGGTATGGGAATGTAACCGGCACACTTTGCTGTTACGAGAAGTATACCCCACAATTTGAGGTAGGTAACAAAAAATTCAAAAAGAAGTTTGTTTTTTAAAGGAGAATTATTAAAATGGGTATTGAAGCTTTAGTAGAATCACGGATGGAGGCCATGAAGGCTGACCGTTCGCGTCTTATGGAAGGTTGGGACCCATATATTAAGTCTGTTGAAGACTATATGGGTAAGCAAGGTAAGAGTCTTACAGAGATGGATAAGATGAACATTGACTAAAGCGGTGTCATTACACAGTAATGTGTAATAGCAAATTGGGTGAATTCAGTGAACGCTAAAGATGTTACTATAAAATATTGTAAATGCGGTTATGGAAGCTTTAAAAGAATTTTGTAAAACACTTTCAATAACTCCAGGTTTATATTTTGGAGATAGTAACGTCCAAGCCAATACTGAGCCAAGCTCATCGAATGCTTTGATTCAAGAAAGTAATAAAGTTCTTGAACAATATTTGGTAGATGAGAAGGTGCAGAGACTAGAGATTGAGGACAGCAAACCAATAATATCTCAGATAGCGCCCAACTCCAACTAGAAAAAGAATTAGTTGGATGAAGATATAGTCCATACTGAAGGAAACTTCAGGTAGTATACCTGCGCAAGGTGTTTAGAAAATGCTCTGTTAGAAAGTGGAGTTCGTTCAAGGGGTAAGATTTTTGAGACGACTGATAGTTCTGCAATCAGTTTCTTAGGGATCCAGCTCCCGGTTATTGCTGCGCTGTTACCGAGCCTCGTGCTGAATAAGCTGTCGGTTACGCAGGCTCTTGATCGTCGGACGGGTTCTGTGTTTTTCCTTGATGTTAAGTATGGTACTAACAAGGGTTCAGTCGCTTCTGCTGATGATATGATGAATGCAAAAACGGGGCATGCTCGTACGGCTGGTGCTCGTCAGTATGCTTCTCAGCGTATCAAGAATGAGGCAGTTGATGCTCTGAATACAACTATCCAGTTAGGTTATTTCCCCGTTGTTACCGGTACGCTGGTAATCACGGATTCGACAACTGGTGAAGTTTTGTCAGTTACCTCGACGGCAAATGGAGTAGATACCCTCAGTTCCAGTCTTTCCGGTGGTCTCACGGCTACTGTTACGCTGGCAACTGGTGCAGTTGTTATTAGTGGTTCTGGTTTAGGTCATGCTGGTGTTGCTTCTTACCAGTATAATTATCAGACTGGTGGTCTTGCTGGTGCAGTTGCAAACAATGTTCCTGAAGTGAACATTGCTGTTTCTGCTGAGACTATCACGGCTGAGGATTTCCCGCTCAAGGCCCTGTTCACGCTCGGTGCTGCAATTGATTTAGAAAAAGCATATTGGCTGAATCTGGAAGATGAGCTCGTGAAGTATCTTGGTGGTGAAGTGAAGTTTACCATGGACCATCTCGGCATTGATCTTATGTATGCCGCAGCTGGTGCAACTGGTGCTGCAACTTCTCCCGGTACTTACACGGCTGCTCCGTCAACTGGCGAAGCATGGGTGTGGAAAAAGTATCAGTTCCTGGATTTCGTTGAAAAGGCAAACGTCAATATCCTCAGCAAGACTTTACGCGCAATGTGTAATTTCTTAGTTGTGGGTAATGACGCTGCCAGGTTAATCCGACAGTTAGAACCGCACTTCAAGCCAGCAGCTGGTCTTGACAGTCTGGTTCCGACCGGCCCGTATGAGCTCGGGACTCTGGATGGAAGGCTTGTTGTCCATGATCCTCTATTGGACAGTAATGCTATTCTCTTCGGGTTTAAGGGTGACAATTATCTGTTTAGCGGATTCTTGTTTGCTCCTTATATTCCGTTGTTCAGCACGCCTACGTTAGTAACTGCAGATCTGAAAGCCCAGAAAGGCTTCTTAGCTTCTGCGGGTTATAAGGTAGTGAATGCGGGTATGTATACAACCGGTGCTATTACTATTGTCTAATAGTATTAGTAGTATATAGTAGGTATATAACGGCCGCGTTCGAGAGAAGTCTCGAGCGCGGTCGTTATAAACTGAAAAGGAAACAAAAGCAAATGCCATTAAAAGAAAAACTTATAGAACAACTGATCAGAGAGCAAAACTTAAACTATTTACTGCCTAACGCTTTTGATTACTCTCAAGACCCAAAAAACAAGCTTTTAGTTTGGTTTTACAATTTAGTAAGTGGGCACTTTGAATACTCTAAAACAGCTATAAATCACTCGGAAGTAGTAAGAGACAAAGGGTTAGTTTTAGATAATAATTGGTTAAGAGGAAGAGTAATAAAAGTAAATGATAAAATTTATTTGATAGTTTATTTAAGAGGATTTTTACATAATCCTTTAAATGAATTAAAGTTTGAAGATTTGTTGAGAAAAGTATTAAGAGTAACTCCAGAAATAGATTATGTTATAGATGATTTTGGTTTAGAAGTTACTGAAAAGATTTTAAAGCAATAAAAGCTCCACAGATCCCCACACTTTGAGGATATACCATGAAAGATAATGAGATATTGGCTTACATAAAAACTGAGTTTGCCCCCGTTATTTTAGCATCTACTGACGAAGCTATTCTTCAGATGATTTCTAATGCTAAAAGGTATTGGAGTACGCATTCAGCTTTTGCTGTCGTCCGTATGTTTCCCACCTCAGGTGCTATTACTCTTCAAGCGGGTGCTACTACTTCTGGAAGAATTCAAGTTACTCCAGATTATAAAAGTGTGGTGAAAGTTTATCCTGCTACTACTCCAGATTGGATTTTAGGTAATTATCCTCTTTGGTCTCTCCTTGGTATTACTATTATTGATAACTTAACTTCAGATTTGGTTATGCTTTCTGAAGCCTTCCGTAATTACCGTTATTATATTGGTACTGACTTTAATTTTACTTTCCAGAAATCGAATGACCCAGGCGTGGGGGGCTACTTATACACGACAAATTTGCCGACAGGAACCACTAGTGTCTGCGTTGTAGGGACAAAAAGAATTGTTAATGGGCCTGTCACTTTAAACATCGATACTTCAGTATTGACTGGTACTTTAGAATTAACTCCAGTAACAGCAGAAACATTAGTATTGAGTAATGGGACTCAAACCTATACTGATGATGGAGAAGGGATATTAGTTTCCTCTGAAAATGGTTATTCAGGAACAATTGATTATGATACGGGAGTATGGGCAGTAACTGGTTGGGTAGGAAATAATTCCTCCAACACAGGAACTGCTAATTTTGATTGTGTAGAAGAAATCAAAAGCGATTTCATTTTAGAATGGATTTTGGCCTATTCTAAGGCACTTGTTAAGATGGTAGAGGGTAATGCTCTTAGGAAGATGACAAGTGTCGCGGTCCAAAATGACGGCCAACAACTTTATGATGAAGGCAAAGAAGAAAAGAAAGAATTGGAAGAAAAATTGAGTGTAAGTGGCCGGTGGCTTGCATTCGCACGTAAATTTTAATATGGATATAACTAAATTACATAAAAAGTGTCAAGTATTTTCTAAAGAAATCCAAAAACAAATATTAAAAACACTCGTTTTAGGGGAAATACTTTTAAAGAAGATAAAAGAAAGGAAGTGATATAATGGGTGAATTCGAAGATATTTTTACAGCAATAAATCAACCGATTCAAGCAACAATTAAAGCTAAGGAGCAGCCAGTTCCAGTTCCTCTTAAAGAACCCAAACAGCAAGAGCCCAAAAAATAAATGTCTTTATTTACTCGATTAATAGAAGCAGTTGTAAATGAGTTGAATTTCTCTGGAGTAATGAATAAACAGAGAAGTATTACTCGACTTTTTCCTACTTTCTACAAACGGGTAAATAAAGTAAAGCAAGCAGGCAGAATAACATTAGTAGATATGCATCCAGATACTTGGTTATTTGTAGCTCCTTCGTCTACTGGGAGTGGCCATTATGATTTGCATTTGCATTTCAAAGACATTGAAAAATGGTTGAAGGAATTTGTTCCTAATGCTACTCTTTGGAATAAGGATAAAACAGGGGTAGATTATAATAAATTAGGTCCTGAAGTAATGAATAAAGTAAATTTAGAATTTGATTGTAGCTGTCCTGCTGACTTATACTATGGTAAAGAATATATTAGGACTAAAAGAGATGCTCAGTTTGGTCCTCCCGAGAATAGGCCACCAAAAATCAAAAATCCGAGAGAACTAGGAATTATTAGTAAGCATGGCCAAGCACTAATGGATAAATTACCTTCATATAATTTTACTTTTAATGGTTTCTTGAAGAAATTTTATAGTAAGGAAATTGAGCAAATTTTTAACAAAGCAGTTCAATTGGCAGGTGGATTGAAAAAAGTAGCTGCTGAATTGGGTAAGAAAGAGCAGGAGCAGCAACCTCAAAGATTTGGTCGTGGTGGGAGAGTAATTGAAGAACCTAAACCAGTTGATTTTAAAAAGGGAGATAAATTATCTCCTGAATTAGTGGATGAGATTGAAAGCAAGCTAAAAACAATCCCTGGCCAGAACCGTGAATGGAAGAAAATGATGCAGGGAGAATTAATGGGTGTGTTAAAGAAATATGGTATTAATTTTGATGATTATGTTAAGTATATAGACCAGCTTAATAAAGAAGACGAGAAAAAATAATGGGTTATAATAGTTTAGTTGAGAAAATTATAAGTGAGGAAGCTGTAGGCACAGTTACTGCTGAGGACGGGGAAACAACAGTTACTTATTACCCCGGCGCTTTCCTAAATGCAAAAGATTGGTTTAAACGCAAATCTCAATTAAAGAAAAAATGGAAATTAGAAGTAATGGATAGTAAAGAAGGAACTTATGATGTTAAGTTAGAAGAGTATACCATTAGAGTTCCTAAAATGTGCTATCAAGAATTCAATGAAAAAGTAATTAATGTAATTGAGAAGTCAGAAATTGATTTAACTCCTTTACTAGAAGAAGCACAGCAGGAAGATTTAGGTCAAATATATGCCGAACTTAAATCGGTAATCAAAGGTAGTATTTTATTAAAGAGAGCAATAACTCAAACAGTAATTATCTTTAATTCTTGGAAAAACGTTTTCCCGAGCCAAATTTATTTGAAAGCAGATAAAAATACTTTGCTGGACTTAAATGATTTTGATAAAGCAACAGATAAATTAATTGAAGAAATTAAGAAAGTGTATGGGTTAGATGTAGGGGAATTAGAAATACTTTTAGAAGCTTTGAAAGCAGGAGATGATTTAAGTAAGTACGAACCCTTTTCACAATATCAAAATATTTTAGGTTGTAAAGTCAAGAGTAACTATGAAAATGTACTTTTGACTTTGGATTTAAAAGTAGATATGTCTTTTACTCCTAAACAGTTTATTGAAGTACAATCGGAAATAGCAGAAGATTTAGTTCAAGAGATGACTAGGAGTGGTTTAGTTAGAGTAAACAGAAATATGATCTACCCTAAAAGCTGGATGTTTGTCCCTAATATATTTACAGATCTCAAGAAGGAAATCAAGGATTTGAAATGAGAGAGTTGTTAGAACATATTTTAAGAGAAAGTGAGAAAAAAATGACTGGTGAAGAAGTAATTCAAGATACTAAAAAGCACATGGCTAAAGTAAAAGAATTTATTCTTAAGTTGGTTGAGGAATTGAAAGACAGAGCGGAAAACCATGATAAATCTAAACTGGAAGAACCAGAGTTAGCTTACTTTATCAAAGGAACCCCTAAGCTTAATGGGTTATCTTATGGTACTGAAGAATACAATAAATCTTTAGAAGAATTAAAACCTGGAATAGAACACCATCACAAAAACAACAGGCACCACCCAGAATATTTTGAGAATGGTATCAAAGGAATGAATTTAGTGGATTTAATAGAGCTCATTTGTGATTGGAAAGCAGCAAGTTTAAGGCACAAGGATGGGGATGTAAGAAAAAGTTTAGAGACAAATAAAAAACGCTTTAATTATAGCGAAGATCTAAAGCAAATTTTGAGTAATACGATAGATGAGTTAGAGAAAAATGATTAACGAAGAATTAACTTTTCAAAAATTTGGGTATAGAAGTACTGATTGGGCTCTCAAATCTAATAAGAAATTAGTGGATGTATGTGATAAATGTGGGGCTATTAGAGAAGTAAGAAAAGCAGATTATAGAGGTTCATTGTGTAAGTCTTGTGTTGTAAAGGGAAGACCTAAACCTGAAGGTTGGGGAGAAAAACATAGCCAAACATTGAAAGGAAGGCCCAATTTTAAATTGAGAGGGCATCCAGCTTTATCTTCAAAAGAAAGAAGTTTAAAATTAAGTTTAGCTACTAAAGGAAAACCTAAACATACAGAGGAATCTAAAAGAAAAATAGGGTTAGCTAACAGCAAACCTAAACCACCTAGAACAGAGCAACACCAATATAACTTAACTACAGCCATTTTAAAATCAGTTTGTGCTTCACCAAACAAATTTGAAATAAGTTGCTTTGATTATCTTAATAAAAAGTATCCAAATAAATTTAAGTATGTAGGAGATGGCTCAGTTTTAATAAATGGAAAAAGCCCAGATTTTATTAGTGAGGAATTAAAAACTGTTGTTCTAGCCCATGGTAATTATTGGCATTTAACTTTAAAAAATTTAGAAATTAATGAAGAGAACAAAAGAGAAACAGAAAAAATAGACTCTTCGCCCTTTTTAAAGGCTGGCTATAAAGTACTATTTATTTGGGAAGATGAATTAGCAACCAAGCTGTTAGCTGTATTCGAATAAAAAGTTTTATTAAAGGTCTTCCCCTAGACCTAATAAAAAAGAATACAGCAAGACAATGGTATGAAAAAACAAAAAATGTTCGCTGGAAGTGGACAGAACATCAAGAAGAGTTAATAGATAAACTATTGAAAGTTTTCGAGGAGGAAAATTAAAATGGGTTTAGAAAATTTTATTAAACATATTAAAGAAAATGTAAATGAGCAAGAAAAATGGCCCTCGCCAAACAAAGAAGATTTATTAAAAGCTGTAGAAGCTTTTAAAAACAAAATAATTTCTTTATCTAGTGTCAAAGATTGGGAGGTATTTATTCCTCCCACATCCGGTGGCAAAAAAAGTATAGCTTCTTCTGCCACTAGATTAATTTCTTCTTCTACAGGGATACTTTTAACTTTAGCAATATATGATTTTCCTTGGAAAAATCAAATAGGTTTAGTTACCTCCAATCTCAATTTAGGTTTTATATCAAAACCGACTTTTTATCAGGCTTTTGGTGGTAGTTTTATATTAAACGCTACTTATGATAAATCGACTAACAGTTTGATAGAATTTTATTTTAGACACGGAGATGAAACTTCTTTTAAAAAAGCAATAGAATCAGGCAAAGAAAAAGAATACTTTAAACAATCTAATGTTAAACAATTTTTTATAAATTTAAATTTTAATAAAGAAGACAACAGTTACAATTTTTCTTTAACAGATGGGCGTTCTTCAGCTAAAACAGATTTAGCTGGAATAACTCAAGAATTAAGAAGATTAGGTATTTCCCGCATAGAAAATGTTCTTGGGATAGTTAATTCTAAAGGAACAACTAAATTCGTAGTTTCTCCTGCAATTTTAAAACAAGCAAATATTTCTTTTAAATAAAATTATTTTTGAATAGGGTCTCCCCTAGACCTAATAAAAAAGGAGAATAAGGAAATGACAAGCAAGGAAATAGTAAAGAAGGGCTTTGAGCTCGCCCAAGAAGAGCTTAAAGAGAAACAAGTAAAGGTAGTAAAGGAAATTGTAAAAAAGACCCTTGAAAAATTAGACGATGTTAAGGGTAAAATCAAGGAATTACAAGAGGAAAAGAAGATACTTGAGCTTGATATTGACGATCTTAAAGAAGGGCGTTTGGACAGAATTGAAGAGCGCCAAACAGTAGATCCGAAAGCAAAAAAAGTATCAGTAGTAGTAATTATTAAGGAGAAGGAAATAGTAAATAATAATTGGTATCAGCCATATTACATTGAACGTTGGAATGTCCCAGTTTACCCAACCATTAATTATAGTAATGGCCTTAGTAGTGCAGGTGGTTTTGTTACTACTGATTTAAGTGATTTTACCAATTGTAATGATGTTATGACTATTAATTGTTCAGTAGCAAAGGCAAATGTTGCTGGGTGTTATACAGTTAATGGGCATTCAATAAATTTACGCTAATTATATATAATCAGAGTCTAGGGGAAGATCTTTTAATGATAAACGAAGAACTAACGTTCCAAAAATTTGGTTATTACGCTAAAGATTTATTATCTCATTCAAATAAAAGAATAATAGTCAATTGTGATGGGTGTGGTAAAGAAAGAGAAACAGACAAAAATTCTTATTGCAGCAATTGTCATTCTTGTAGTATGAAGGGAAAATTAAAAGGCATCAAACGTTCAGAAGAAACAAAACAGAGAATGAGTAAAGCCAAAATAGGAAGAAAATTTACTGAAGAACATAAACGGAAAATAAGTGAAGCTAAAAAAGGATGGGTTCCTTCAAAAGAACGTACTTTAAAAATATCTTTAGCAAAAACAGGTAAAAAAAGAATATTTTCTGAACAACACATTAAAAATATCCTTAAGTCAATTTGTGCTAGTCCAAACAAATTTGAAGCAACATGTTTTACTTATTTAAATACTTTAAATTTAGGGGATTTTAAATTTGTCGGAGATGGTTCCGTTATGATTAATGGCCGTTCTCCGGATTTTGTCAATGAAGTAGATAAATTAGTTGTTTTAGCAAATGGTGTTTATTGGCATTTAGGAGTATATAATTTAGAAGTTAACATCGAAAATAAATTAGCAAGAGAAAAAATAGAAGCGAAACCTTTTTTAGAAGCTGGCTATAATGTAATGTTTATTTGGGAAGATGAAATAACTAACAAAAAAGAAATCAGAATTTATTTTCATAAAGTATGGGGTAATAATGGATTTAAATATAATGTTCAAAGTAATTTAGAAAAATACCAAGTAATATAAACAAGTTGGCAGGATTGGTTAATAATTAAAACAATAGATTAGCCAAATGAGAAAAGTAATTATAAAATAAATAATTAATAGGAGAAATTATAAAATGAATAATGAGTCATTGGTCCATTCACTGTATAAATTTATTCGTGAAGGTGTTACAGTAGAGAAGATGTGTGAATCTAAAATCAAGTCTTATAAGCTGAATGAAGCTATAACTAGAAAAGATATCCCTATTATAGTTAATAAAGTGGTATCCGAATTATCAAGTGAATCAAATAAAGATTTAGACAAACAAGGAAAACTAGGCTACAACATTACTAAGTATACTATTATAGATTTTTTAGCAAATGATCCTTATTTTGAAAATATTCCAGATTCTATTTTTGATGAAATAGTAAATTTAATAAAACAGGAGTTAGTTAAAAAAGGGATTGAAGTTAAAGAGGGTAAGCTTCCCAAAGACCCTTCTAAAATTGAAGACCCTAATGGGGATGTTCAATTGTTAGCTGAAAAGGAAAAGAAAGTAACTCAGAAGTCGGCTGAAAAAGAAGCTGATGCTGCCATTAATAAAGATATTGAGACGGCAGGGGCTGGCAAGACGGAAGAGCCAGAATTAACTGATTTACAGAAAGAAGCGGCTAAGGAAACACCGGTTGATAAACTTACTCAGAATAGAGATGGCGAAGATCCTCTGAATGGTGAACCTAAAGTCAAGGAAGAAAAGAAAATTGAGCCTGAAGTGACTGGTGTTGAGAAGGTTAAGGAACAGAAAATTAACGGAGAGGGGTTAAACCCAGACCAAGCCATTGCAGAATTTTCAAAACAAATTAAGATGGGGAGTTTAAAGTTTGAAGATTTACTGAATGCTATTCCTCGTTGGAAAATGAAAAGTGAGGATAAAAAAAGAGTCGCTCAAGAAATTGGTAAATTAGTAGGTAAGGAAGTTCCTAAAGTAGTTTTTGATGCTATAGATCAATATAAGGATATTCCTGAAAACAAATTACCAGATGATCCTTCCCAAATCAAAGATCCTACAGGGGATATTGAAAAATTAAGCGAAGAGAAAGTACTTACTACGGTCTCTGATGAGAAAGTAGCTAAAGATATTTCTCAGAAATATCCTGGAAGTCGCATTGTTAACGATAAAACTCCGGATGGGAAGAATCAGTTTATCGTCATGGTTAAGGAAAGCTTAACCCTTCCTCTTACAGTAGCTAGTAATATTATTAAATCTGAGGATGGTAAATTTATTGTTGGTTGGGTAGGCAAAAATGAGAAAGGAATTCCTCAAACTTATATTAAATCTTTTGTTTCAGAAACAGAAGCTCAACAATTCCAAGACCAAATGAATAAGAGAGTAGTCAAAGAAGATATCGACGTAACAGTAAAAGCAGATGGAGAAGAAATTAATGTTACTTCTACACCAGATGGTATTCAAGCAACTAAAGTAAATCCTGAAGTCCAACCTATTGATAGGGTTGAAACTGGAGTTGAGGTTGCTGAAGAAGAGCCAGATTTTTATGAGGGTGAAGAGGAATGGAGTGAGGAAGAAACAGGGGAAATGGAAGAGAAGATTGCTCTTTCAGCTCACCTTGGAACACTAGAAAAATTGACTGAGAAACAAAAGAAATTTAAAGATGAAGTTGATGGTAAAAAGATCGGTAAGAAGAATAAGGCCAAACTCAAAAAGAAATAACAATTAAGGAGAACCCAAACAATGTCATTCAGAGAAATGTTAAGGGAAACACGTAAAGT
>ENA-UPXM01004961-UPXM01004961.1-activated-sludge-metagenome-genome-assembly--contig:-NODE-4961-length-13262-cov-6.567578_pt1 | contig 13262 bp, 8 predicted proteins | sample MGYA00238178_ERZ772708 | MGnify/ENA primary metagenome ERZ772708 (study PRJEB29002, sample SAMN05720212) | activated sludge metagenome | isolation source: anaerobic digester from wastewater... | reverse complement strand
GCCGCGCTCCATCACCACGATGCGGTCGCCCATAGTCATCGCTTCGACCTGATCGTGTGTGACGTAGATCATGGTGGCTTTCAGCCGCCGGTGCAGGCGGTTCAGCTCGCTGCGCATCTCCACGCGCATCTTGGCATCCAGATTGGAGAGCGGCTCGTCGAACAGGAAGACCTGAGGCTTGCGCACGATGGCCCGCCCCACCGCCACCCGCTGGCGCTGCCCGCCCGAGAGCTGTTTGGGCAGCCGCCGCAGCAGGTCGCCCAGGCCCAGAATCTCTGCCGCCTCGCCGACCCGCACCTCGATCTCGCGCCGGGGCAGCCCCCGCAGCTTGAGCCCGAAGGCCATGTTGTCATAGACCGTCATGTGCGGATAGAGCGCGTAGTTCTGAAAGACCATCGCGATGTCGCGGTCTTTCGGCGGCACCGCGTTCACACAGCGGCCGCCGATGCTGATCGTGCCGGAGGAGATCGCCTCCAACCCCGCGATCATGCGTAGCGTGGTGGACTTGCCGCACCCGGAAGGGCCGACCAGCACGAGGAACTCGCCGTCGCGGACCACCAGGCTGAAGCCGTCGACCGCACGGGCGCCGCCATCGTATTGCTTGCACACCTTCTCTAAGACCACTTCTGCCATATCGCTCCTAAAGCACCATGCGCACCCCCGGAACCCGCTTGAGCGCCGCATCGAGCGCGCGCAGGTCATCCGGTGCCTGCAGTTCGACCGAGACACTGTAGGCGTGGTACCGGCCTTGGGAAGAGGCGCGCGACGCCGCCAGCGGCTCCACCACCCGGTAAGCGTTCAGCGCAGCCGCCAGGCCAGACGCCACGTCTGCCGACGCCTCGGCGATCACACGGAAATGAAACGTCGCGGGATACTCGACCTGCTGCGGCGCACCCGCAGGAACTTCTCTCGCGCCTGGGCTCATTCGATTGCTCATGTGCGGATCAGTTTACCGACTCCCGGCCTGCGCAACAAGCGCGGGTTGGCATCGAAATAAGATTTACGCCGCCGCCACTTCTGCGTTATAGTCCTGCCCCGGTCACGCGTCAGCGTCTGACCGTATTCTTTTACCCAGTTTGAGCGAAGGCAGGGACACATGGTGAACGCAACCGGTTTCGATAATGACACGTATCTCGCCGAACAGACCGAGGAAATCCAGCGCCGCGCCGAGCAGAACGGCAACAAACTTTATCTTGAATTCGGTGGCAAACTGATGCACGACATGCACGCCGCCCGCGTCCTGCCCGGCTACGATCCGAATGTCAAACTGCGTCTGCTGCAAAAGCTCAAGGACAAGGCCGAAATCGTGCTTTGCATCTTCGCGGGCGACATCGAGCGCAAAAAAATGCGCGCCGACTTCGGCATCTCTTACGACACCGACGCGCTCAAGCTGATCGACGGCCTGCGCAGTTGGGGCCTGCTGGTCCGCGCCGTGGTCATCACCCGCTTCAGCGGGCAGCACGCGGCCAAGCAGTTCCGCGCCCGCCTGGAGCACCGCGGCATCAAGGTCTATTACCACCATGTGACCCAGGGTTATCCCGCCGATGTCGACACGATCGTCAGCCCCGAGGGGTACGGGGCGAACGAGTACATCGAGACCGAACGGCCGATCGTGGTCGTGACCGGCCCGGGGCCCGGCAGCGGCAAGCTGGCCACCTGCCTCACCCAGCTCTATCACGACCGCAACGCGGGGCGCCTGGCCGGTTACGCCAAATTCGAAACCTTCCCGGTCTGGAATCTGCCGCTGGAGCACCCCGTGAACGTTGCTTACGAAGCGGCCACCGTCGATCTCAACGACGCTAACATGGTCGACCCCTACCACCTTCAGGCGTACAACAAGGTGTCGATCAACTACAACCGCGACATCGACGCCTTCCCGCTGCTGCGCGCCATCTGGGAGAAGATGACCCGCGAGCCCTGCCCTTACAAGTCGCCGACCGACATGGGCGTCAACCGCGTGGGCTTCGGCATCACCGACGACGCGGTCGTCTGCGCGGCAAGCAAGCAGGAGGTGATCCGCCGCTATTTCCGCCACCTCTGCGAATTCTCAGCCGGACAGACCGAGCACATCACTGTGGACCGTATCGAACTCCTGATGCAGAAATTGGACCTCGCCCCTGAAGACCGTTCGGTCGTGAAACCCGCGCGCCAGGCGGGTCAGGACGCCATGAACCAAGGCAAGGGACGCAACGGGATCTTCTGCGGCGCCGCCGTGCAGCTCAAAGACGGACGTGTCGTGGTCGGCAAAAATTCCGAGCAGATGCATGCGGCGGCGAGCATGGTCCTGAACGCGATCAAAGTGCTGTCGGGCATTCCGGACCAGATCCACCTGATCGCTCCGCAGGTCGTGCAGTCGATCGTTCACATGAAGCACGATATTCTCAAGGGCAAATACACCAGCCTGAACCTCGACGAGGCGCTGATCGGGCTCGCCATCAGTTGCGCGACCAATCCCGCCGCCCAGATCGCGATGGAGCGTCTTATCGATCTGCGCGACTGCGAGATGCACATGACCCACATGGTGACGCCCGGTGACGAGGCCGGCCTGCGGCGCGTGGGACTGCGCTGTACGAGCGACCCCTTCTTCGCCTCGTCTGAGCTGTTTATTGACGCGTGATCGTCAGCCGGTGCCAGAGCATCCGGTCGCCGTCGAAAATAAACCGTCCCTCGAATCCTTTGCCATCGAGTATCAGCGGGATCCAGAGACGGTCATCGGCCCACATCCGGTCGTAGGGAATGTCGGATTCCGCGCACCAGAAGGGCGCGGCCTCGTCGGTTTCCGTGAGCACGCCGCTGTAGCGGTCCGCTGTGAAGACGCGGCAGCTCAGTGAATACCCGTCCGCAAAGGCGAAATCAAGACATCCGGCGGCGCGCAGGCCGGCGGGCGTCAACCCGACCTCCTCACGTGTCTCGCGCACGGCGGCCTGTTCCGGCGTCTCGCCCGCCTCGATACGGCCGCCCGGCGCGTTCACTTTGCCCTGGCCCAATCCGCGTTTCTTAACGATCAGCAGGAGCCGGCCTGCGCTACGGATGAACGTGAGCACCGCCCGGTCTTTAGGCACCCAAGTTGCCCAGTCGATCTTCATACTTTCTATTCGACATGCCGCACAATGAAATTGTCACGGATGTAGCCGATCGCCGCATCCAGCGACGGCAGGATTTTGGTGCAGTAGCGCACCATCCAGGGCGAGCAGTCCTGAAAGCAGAACGGCGAGAAGGCCACCACGAATTTGCCCAGGTCATGCGCCGCGAAGAAGACTTCCATCGCGGTGCCGATCGAGGTCTTGCTGTAGTTCACCAGCAGGATGTCGGCGTCGCGCACATCCTGCAGGTCGAACTCCACGATCTCGTTGGCGCTGTCGACCTCGCGGTCCTTGAAGTTGCGCCGCATCGGATCGAGCAGCGTGAAGTGATCGCGCAGCCCTTCCTTGGCCCGCTCACGCCACGTCGCGGCCAGCTCCGGATGCTCGTCCATGATCGGCCCGGAGAGATAGATCTTTTTTTTCACACTCATGGCACGCGGAAACCGGCGGTCAGGGCGGCGACTTCCGCGCGCACCTTCTCGGTCAACGCCGTGTTGGAGAGATCGGAGAGGATGTCGGCGATCCAGGTACCGATCCGCTGCATCTCGGGCTCCTTCATGCCGCGCGTCGTCACCGACGCGGTACCGATACGGATGCCGGAGGTCACGAACGGGCTGTTCTTGTCGAACGGAATCGTGTTCTTGTTGCAGATGATGCCCGCCGCGTCCAGCGCGGCGGCGGCGTCCTTGCCGGTGAGCCCGGCGCGCGCGACATTCACCAGCATCAGATGGTTGTCCGTTCCGCCCGAGACCAGATGGAAACCGCGCGCCGTGAGGGTCGCGGCCAGCGTCTTGCAGTTGGCCACAACCTGACACGCGTACGCCTTGAACGCCGGCTGCAGCGCCTCACCGAAGCAGACCGCCTTGGCGGCGATGATGTTTTCGAGGGGTCCCCCTTGCAGGCCGGGAAAAACCGTCTTGTCGACCGCCTTGGCAAACGCCTCGCGGCAGAGGACCAGGCCGCCGCGCGGGCCGCGCAGCGTCTTGTGCGTGGTCGTGGTCACAAACTCCGCGTACGGCACCGGGCTCGGATGCACGCCGCCGGCCACGAGGCCCGCGATGTGCGCCATGTCCACCATCAGCATCGCGCCGCAGGCGTCGGCGATCTTGCGGAAACGGGGGAAGTCGAGCACGCGCGGATAGGCGCTGGCACCGGCCACGATCAGGCGCGGACGCTTCTCCAACGCGAGGCTTTCGATCGCGTCGTAATCCAGCACCTCGGTCTCCGGCGAGACACAGTAAGGGACAATGTTAAAGAGCTGGCCCGAGAAATTGACTGGGCTGCCGTGCGTCAGATGGCCGCCCTGGTCGAGGCTCATCGAAAGGATCGTATCGCCCGGCTTGAGGACCGAGAAATAAACCGCCATGTTGGCCGAGCTGCCACAGTGCGGCTGCACATTGGCGTGCTCGGCGCCGAACAGCGTTTTGGCGCGCGCGATCGCCAGAGACTCAGCGGTGTCCACCGGGATGCAGCCGCTGTACCAGCGCCGGCCCGGATAGCCTTCCGCATACTTGTTGGTCAGCACGCTGCCGGAGGCCTCGCGCACCGCGCGCGACACCGTGTTCTCGGAAGCGATCAGGTTGATCGTGCTGTTCTCCTGGCGGAGCTGGCCGACAACCGTCGCATGGACCTCGGGATCAGCCTCCGCGAGGTGAGAGACTTCGGACAGGCGCTCGCCGCGCTCAAGCTTGCCGATGCGGCGCGCGTGGCGCTCCTCCTGCGAGAAAGGCGTTTCGAGAAAAGCCCGCGCGATGTCGGCGGCCTCGTCGGGTGGCAGTGTGCCGGCCAGGACCAGAACGTTGGCATCGTTGTGCGTGCGCGTCTTGCGCGCCGTCGCGACCGACTCGCAGAGCGCTGCGCGCACACCGGCAAAACGGTTCGCGGCGATGCTCATGCCAATCCCGGTCGTGCAGATCAGGATCGCGACTTCCGCACGCTTTTCGACGATCTGTTCAGCGGCCTCGACCGCGAAATCTGGATAATCGACCGAATCGGCGGTAAACGCGCCCAGATCCGTCACCTCATCCCCTCGCGCCGCCAACACCTCGCTGACAGCCTGCTTGACATGTAATCCGCCGTGGTCGCAACCGAGTACTAGTTTCATGTAAGATCTGCTCCGAAAAGGTCACTGTGGTTCAATACGGGCATTGACTATAGCATGGGGCGTGCTGACCGGCAAGACCCGTTGGCGCCAAACCCTGCGACCGGCGCATGGCAGTTCTGTTGATGGTGCCTTCTCGTAATCTTAATCCTAGTGAGGCGCTTGCAAAACCCCTCTGCGGCTCACCACAGGTTCGCCCTCCATGAAATATTCCGCCGTTATGCCCAAATCTGGAGGGCGAGGCTGTGCCGAGCCGTTGGTTAACGGGGCATCATTCGTCTCCTCGCATGGCATGAAACGGTTAGTCCGACCCTCCAAGCATTTCGCCGGTGGAGGCGTCGACATAGATGATGATCGGGGGTTATTGGGGTCAGCCCTTGTCTGAAAATAACAAATAAGCCTTGCCAGATACCGCCGCCATGCTTTTCGCGCTCACCGGGGCGCCTCCTCTATTGTGACACGGCGCACAAGTTCCGCAACGAGGTGTCCTCCCGCTGCAAAGCAGTATCCGTAGACGCGCGCTCCGAAGTCTTCCACGCTCTCCCCCCCCCGTTCGGCCAGCCGTTCCCGGTCCCGTCCGTCAACGTAGATCGCCCGCCGCGTTACCCCGGAACGTCACGTGGCAGATCGCGCCCTCAACCTGTATCCGAAGTTTCCTCGCCATGCCCGGCAACATCAACCCTATTTTTTTTCAGGGCCGACCCCGAAACCCGCGACCCCGAAACACGCAAAAAACCGATGAAATTGTATCCCCGTTGATTATAATTTTGAGAAAAGATCTAAAACCGTCCAAGACCATATGATGTAAGAAAAATTACCTTCAGACGATCACGCCCCAACTCCGCGTGTTTGCGTAATAGGTGCTCACTGCAAGACCGGGGGCACGCGCTCGCCGCGGGCCTGTGCCGCGATGTCGTGATCGTGACCGAAGTATGCGGCGTTCGAATCCATGAAGAGCAGCAGCCGCAGCCGTTCTTCCGCCGTCAAGGCCACATCGTGATGCCCCTTCTCCAGCAGCGCATGCAGCGGCGAGGCCATCGCGCCGAACCGGCCCGGTTCGGTGTACGGCGTCACGAACGCGTCGCGCTGAACGCCGACTTTGGACCAGTCGCCACGGTAGGCATGGGTGAAATAATGAAGATACGGCACCAGGCTGTAAAACGAGGTGAAGAAGGCGAAGCGGTTCTTGTCCGGATCACCGCGCCGCAGATCCGGCATCGACGCCTTGCGCGTTTCACCATGGCAGGAGACGCACTTCGCGTCTAGCACCGGCTGCACCAGCCGGGGATAGTTGTAGGGGTTGGAACCGTCCGGCCCCTCAGCCAGGCGTGACGGCGCGCGCCGCATCGCCAGCGGCGAGGCGGCAGCACGCTGTCCGCTCACGGCCGCCCCGGTGCGCGCCTCATGGCAGCCGTTGCACATCAGGGTCTCGCCGGGCGCGACATAGGTCACGCTGCGCATGCCCTGCACGGCGACGCCGCGTTCGTTCACCGCGTGGAAGAGGATCGGCGCACCGACCGGCGCCTCGAAGAACGCGCTGCCGTCCTCCTCGACCGGCACGCTGCCGAGATAGTGCCGTCCCGGTGTCTGATCGCAGACGCCGAGCCGCGGATCGCCAACGATCGGCTTGACCTTCGGCAGGATCTGCCACACGCGCAGGGCCGCGATGCGCGTGCCTCCCGGAAACGGCCGCCGCGAGTTGTAGACATTCACCAGGCCGATGGCCGCGGTTTTCGGCAATTTTTCAGGGGCAACCGGCGCGGGCTTCGTACCGTCCGGCAGGCGGGGCTGCCCCACCAGCGTGCCATGCGCCAGCACCGGCGGCCGGGGCCGCGCATGCAGCGGCATCGGGCTGAGGCAGGAGATCTGCGGATGCGTGTATAGTGGGATCTTATTGCCGAAGGCATCCAGCAGCGTCACCGCATACCGCCGTTTGGCACAGTCGATCACGCCGTACTGCGCGTTGGCGTCGCCGTCGTACACACACAGGTAATACGTTTCGCTCAGCGGCCACGGCGAAGCATAGGCGGACGAGCCCTTGGTCTTCTGCCAGTCATAGTACTCGGTCTCCGGCAGCAGTTGGTCAGGGGTGAGCCGCCGGATCTGCGACATCTCGCCGTCGTCGGCCACAGAGGGATCGATCACAATCAGCGACCCGCGCGCCTCCGTATGATGGCCGCAGGCCACGGCCACGTATTTCGAAGATCCGGGGATCGCGCGGACATCCATCACCATGTGGGGCGCGGTGCGTTCCGAAAGGTGCGTGTTGCCGTTCAGCTCGCGCGCGTCGCGACCGTCGGGATAGGTGATCCAGGGATGGTGCGCCTGATTAAAGCCGCGGTCCACATAATCCCAGCGCGTGTAGACGATCATGCCGTTGTTGTCGACGCTCGGCTGCCACTCGTTGGTCTCGTGCAGGCTCAACGCCACGATGTCCGAGCCGTCATCGAACATGCTGTGCAGCGTAAAGGTGGGGACCTCGCGCCGGTGGCAGCGGCCAAAGCCGCCGCGCCGTTCCGAAATGAAAGCGATCCGCCCATTCGGCAGCCAGCACGGATCGAAGTCGTTCACCGGGCCGTCCGTAAGCTGCACGAGGCCGGAGCCGTCGGCGTTGCAGCGGAAGATGTGAAAGGCCGTGCGCGCGTTCCAGACACGGATCGAGGGATCGCCGTCGGTGTAGGCGAAAAGAATCTGCCGGCCGTCGTACGACACGTCCGGCGCGAGAAAGCCGCCGTTGTCCAGACGCTCGCCGCGGCGCGGCCCCGAAGCGACGGTCGATTCGGCAAGCAGATTGCGGGCGCGCGGCTGCGCGGACCACGGCGCCTCCAGCGCGTAGAGGCCGTTCCCCTGCGTGGTGCCGTGCAACGTGGCATGAAACCCGAAATACTGGTCGCACATGTGCACGCCCCAATAATATTCGTCGGGCGGGAGGGCTTCGCGCGTGATAAACAGAATCTTTGAGATCGACGCCAGCAGCGGATTCGCAAACGCGATCTCGCGGCGCAGAGCGAGCAGGCGTTGCAGCAGCGCGATCCGCGCCTCCTGCTCGTCGGGTTGCACGCGCGCGGCCGATTGCTCCAGCGCGGCGAGCCGTTCACCCAGCGTGGCGAGATCGACCTGCCGCGCGAGGTCTTGAAACAGGGCGCGTGTGCGGCGCAATACGATGTCGAGCGGGTCGCGGTCAGCCGGGAGAATCGTTGCCTGAGGATGGAAGGCCTGGCCGCGCCGCGCAGCCTCGTCAAAAATCCCCTTGTGTGTGCGGGGCTGCACCGTGCGCTCGCGTTCGAGCAGACGATATTCGCGCAACGTATCAACACCGTAACGTGCGCTAAGCGCGTCGAGACGTTGCGCTGACAACGGCTCGGCCGTCACGGCGCATGCCGCGCAGACGCCTACCAACACCCATACTGGTTTTGTAGCCATCGCTTCTCACTTGATGCGTGGATAGAGCCTGATGTTGCGATACTCGACCGCTGTGTGGTCGCCTTGGAAGTAGATCGGCCCCGGCTGAGCGTCGTCTGCGGTCAGGGCACCGCCGGTGCACCCCTCCAGCGGCTGGTTGTCGATAACAAGCCGGTCATTCAACCGGACCGTGACGTGGCGGTCGGCAAAAATGATGTCGAAGGTCTGCCATTCGCCCGCCGGACGGGCGGCGTTCTCCAGCGGAACAATGCGGGAGTAGACGCCGCCGATGCCGCCCCAACTCGGCGGCCGGCCGTGGGAGTCGGTCACTTGCACCTCGTACCGGCCGCGCAGATAGATGCCGCTGTTGCCGCCTTTGGGCAGCCGGACTTCCAGCGTGAGACGAAAATCTTCGAACTCGCGGTCGGTGCGGATGTTGCCGAACTGTTTCGGAGCCGGCCCCTCTTCCAACTGCGGCGTGTTCACCAGCAGACCGTCACGCGCCGCCCAGGCATTGTTATCGGCGGGATTCGTCAAGCGCCAGCCCGACAGGCTCTGGCCGTTGAACAGCGTGATGGGCTCTCCGAAACGCAGCGACGCGAGATCGGGACGGCGCGGCAGCGGCGCCTGTCGTTTGCCGCGCATCGTTTGCACCGGCAGCCGCGTGCCGTCCTTGAGCGCACGCGCCAGCTCGACCGTCATGGCGTCGCCCTGCACGGTCGCGCGCAGCGTGTCGGTCCCGAGGATGTCGCGCCGCATCCCTTTTGCCGTCATATACCAATGATCATGCGGCCGTTCCATGACGAGCACCCCGTCTTCAAGCGCCACACGCTTGAACGGTTCGACCCCGCCGATCTCCCACATGGCTTTGGCGGACGGCACACCCTGGTTCATCTCCACGCGCATCCAGACCGCGCCGCCGGAAGGGGAGGTCAGACACCACGCGCCTTCGAAAGGCGACGCGGCCATCACGCAGCCGGCCGCACACATCCCCGCCACCACACTTCCAAACCTTCGCTTCATCCGTCCTCCTTGTCCTGTCATCCCTGCGTTTCTCCCCTCAGCGTTTCAGCAGCATCACGATCGCCCTGGCCAGCTTGTCGCGGTGCGTCTCCAGCGGCGCCGGATCGCGCGTGAAACTCGTCAAGCTGGCAGACACATCGGCCGGCACCGTCAACAGCGCCGACACATTCTCGCACTCGCGCGGCGTCAAGGTCCCGCCTTTTTCGGCGAGCAGTCGCTTCAACATCACAAAATACTCATAGTCCTCAAGACCGTCGCGCAGCATCGCCAAACGGTAACTGACGACCGGCGCGTCCAGCACCGGCGCCGCCGGCTTGCCATCCGCCGCTGCAAGGGGCGGATATAGAAAGCGGCCGTCACCATTGCCCCACGGCTGCTTCGTGCCCGGCGCCACACCGTAGCCGGACACCCAGCTCATCGGATCCAGATACGGGTTCTGCGGGTTTTCCTGATCCGGATACGCGGTGCCGCTGGTCCAATACACGGTATCCCAAATCAGAATGCCGGTGACCCGCTCCGCCCATGTCTGCCACAGCCAGACGCGCATCTCTGTGCCGGGATGGTCAATGAATTCGGTGGCATACGGCGCCACCGGCCCGCAGCAGACATACCACCAGAATTGATCCCCCGCAGCACGCCGTTCCTCCAAGCCCGCCACATTCAGCGACGGCGTCAGCGGGCACCAGAGATTCGGCCCGCCGACGAGATCTTTCTCAATCTGCTCGGTCAGCATGCGGCGCAGGCCGGGGGCGTGGCGCTTAAGCTTGGCGAAGCCGTTCATCACAAAGGCGTAATCCTTGGGATCCGGCTCATCGAACCAGTAGACGAACGCCTTGTCCAGCCAGCCTTTCTGCTTGAGATGCGCCTCGATCCCGCGCAGATATTTGCCGAGCAGGATGTCGTACTCGGGCGCGCTTTCCGGATAGCCCATGAAGGTCGGCTCGTACCGCTCATGGAAGGTGCCGCCGCCGAGACCGTCCACATGCATGGAAAAGGTGTTGAACCGATGCACCTCGAACGCCCGCTCCATCGCGGCGTCCCAGCGTGTCCAATCGAAGACCGGCTCCACGGCGGCGATGTCCACCGGCTCAAACCCGCCGCCCGCAACCAGCTCTTTGCCTGTCTCTGCGTCCGTCACGGAGAGCGCGTCAACCCACACCGTGCCCGTCGCCGCGCCGGGCTCCTGATATCCGGCCGCGTACAGCGTGAACTGACAGGCCGTGGCCTCGGCGGGGAACGCGGCATGCGCCGTTTCAAAGCGCTGCCACTCCGGCGCGCCGTTCACGGTGATGTCCGTGTTGCAGCCCGGCATCCAACTGCCGTCCGCCTTCAGATAGTTGATCGAAAAAAGGAAGGGGTGCGGGACGTCGGTGCGGTGCGTGAACGCGATTTTGAATCCTTTCGCCGGCAACGCGACCGCTTGGGCGTACCGTGCGCCCACATTGCGCTGCGGGCTGTCATCCACCACCTGCAGGGCACCCTGCCCCTCGCTCTTCACATCCGTCACGAGGCGTCCGCCCTGCCAGGGATTCATGCCAGTCCAGCTCACGCTCCAGCCGTCCATCGGCGCGGGATTGTAGATCGAGATGCCATGTTCGCCCAGCACGTGCAGATAGGCGTCCAACACGGCGCGACGCTGCTCCGGCTCGCGCACGCCGTGGTAGCGCCACACGGTTGACGGATTGAAGCCGAACGCGGTTTCGCAGGTCAGCGTGTCAGGCAGCGCAAAGCCGTAGACCTCGACATTCAGTCCTGCCGACACGCTCACGCCGTCCGCCTGAACCGTGACCGTACCGCGATAGATGCCGGGCGCCGTCTGGCGCGGCGCTTTGACGCGGATCCAGTACGGGTGATGGCGGCCGGCGGCCAGAATCGTCGACGCGGTCTGCGGCAGCAGCGGATCCGGCCAATTCGCGGCCGTCCCCGTGCTGTCGGTCTTGCGGGTCACCGGCACATAACCGACCCTCAGCACCTGGATCCGGTTCGAAGCGATCGCGTGGGCGCCATACCGCAGATCCGACACCGTCACCGACACATTCGTGAGGGCGACATTCGGCGCGACCACCAGTTGCATCGCCTCCATCTCATTCGCGGCCAGTCTCATCGACAGCGCCTTGGCGATCTGCCGCGGCAGCGCGCGGTATTCAGGAATCTTCCAGCCCGAGGACGCGCGCCAGAGATTGAGCGCGGGATGGCTGACCGGCAGCAGTTCGCCGTAGCTGTCATCATAGAATTCCGGCACATGGACGGAGCTTCGCGCCGTGAAGGCGTCACCCACTTCGACGGCCATCTGCCACTGGCCGACGCCCGGCACCTCATAAGGGATCTGGATGTCGAAGGCGCCGCCTCCGGGAAAATTCACGGCCACCGCATTGGTGTGGGGGGGCTCGCCCGGACGCGAAAAGGTCACGCGCGCCTGCGCGTCCAAGGGTGCGCCGGTCGCATTCTGCACGCGCAGATCCACTTGATTGGCTCCGCCCGGCAAGGCATCGCCCAGCCCCCGCACCTGCACGCGCACGCGCGGCCGGTGAATCTCCGTTTCGATGTATCGAGTCGCCCCGGCGAGCGTGACCGGCTCGCCCTCGACATCGCCTTCAAAGCGGTAGCCGTTCACCTGCAGGTTGCAGGGCGGCTTCACGCCGCGCAACCGCACCCAGAGCGCCTCGGCCGGAAAAAGGGCGGCGGGCAAATCGATCTTCACCGTACCGCTGTTGGTGAGTTGCCCCACGTGTTCCCACTCTTTACCGTCTTTCGACGCATCGATCGACAGACGGCCTGACACATAATAGCCGCTGCTCACCTCGAGCGAGCCGTTGAGCATCGACTGTCCACCGCCGTCATGGCGGTACGTCACAAAATTTCCCTCGCTGAAACACCAGCGGTCGCTGTTGAACCCGGCCGTGAAGGCCAGCAGCGGGCGGCTGTGATTCCGTCCGTCTCCGCCAAGCTGCGCGTCAAACAGGTAACGACGGCCTTCGCGCCGCTCGCCCTCTCCCAAAGCGGATTCACCCAGCGGCGCGTGAACCGCCAGCACCGGAGCAAGGCGCACCGCATCGAAAAAAACCCGCCCCTTCATCTGCCATTGACCGAGACGCACCGGTGCCGTCAAAAGATCCTTGCGCAGCGGTGTTGCAAAGACATGCTCGTAGAGGCGCCACGTCTTGCCGGGCACGCCAAGATCCACGTTTGCGAACGACGGCCCGCAGACCGCAGTTCCGCCGCCCGCTTCTTCGGCGCGCGCCACAAACGAAAAGCGGTAGAGGTGGTTGGGCTGAAACGTCACCGGGTCCGACAGCCAGGCGTTGTCGGCCGTGCCGTCGCCGCTGACAGACACGCTCGCGCCGCCATCGATTCCGCCCTCACGCACCCAGTCGCCGCCGGCTTTGCCGAGACTCCAGCCCACAGGCGATTTCTCGCCCGCCTCAAAATGTCCGTTGGTCAGCAGATTGACCTGTGCTTCCAGCGTCGACGCCGCCACGCACACAAAAAACCAACAATATGCCTGATGCATCATCTTTCCCCCCATCCATGATTCAGGTGATGACTATACCAAGTGTATCGTGTCGGAAGCAAACCTTGCGTAATCGGTTGGTGACGGGGGGTGTGTGTCAGGAAAGTGACAGGATTTTCTGAAAGACCTTGCCGCAGTGCTG
>ENA-UPXM01004958-UPXM01004958.1-activated-sludge-metagenome-genome-assembly--contig:-NODE-4958-length-13273-cov-13.101831_pt1 | contig 13273 bp, 19 predicted proteins | sample MGYA00238178_ERZ772708 | MGnify/ENA primary metagenome ERZ772708 (study PRJEB29002, sample SAMN05720212) | activated sludge metagenome | isolation source: anaerobic digester from wastewater... | reverse complement strand
AAAATTATTAAAATTAGTTGATTTAAGTATCTATCTATATTATAATAATTGTGTAGGAAATTATGGAAAAGAAAAAATTTAATGTTAATGAAGTTTTGGGTGAGGTTGACAATTTCAGAAGAACATGGTGTACAACTAATGGCCGAATACTTTCCTTAGACAGTGCCCTAGGATCAGAAGCCACATTAATTGCTGCCTATAACTGTTCTTATGCTCCTTCAACTCAAAGAGCATTAGTTAACCCCCAAAGAATTAACACAATGTTAATAAGAGAAAATCTTAAGAAAGATTTTATTAATGCTTTGAAAATTTTTCTTAACGCCAACAAGACGTTTAATTTTGAACAATGGGAAAGAGATTTGGCAAAACATATTAGAACACAATTTATAGATGCGGGTATGACTGATTATACTTATGGGAATGCTCAAAAATGGATTAATATGTCAATTAAATATTTGTTTTCTTCAAAAAATTTTGATCCGTTATTACCTTGTTTTAAATTATGTTATATACCTATTGACCGTGATATTCAAATAAAAGCTCATGAAATACTCGGAATTGATTATTTGTTTGTGAATGGAAAAAGAACGAATAGTCTTCCGTCTTGGAGTAATTGTGACTGTATGGATGACATCGTGGATTTTGAAAATAGAATAAGAGTAGCAACTGATCAGCTTGGTTATTATTCACCACTAATGTGGGAAATTGAGAACTGGAATAGATAAATATATATATAGAAGGAGAAAAAATGAAAGTAAAAATTCAAGACGGGATGAAATTTCAAAGTGTTAATATTGAAGAAACACTTAAAGGCGATTGTTTTACACTACGTAAATATGGCAAGATTTGGCTGTGCGATTTTGAAGGGGATTTAACTACGCCATTAAAAGGAAATGTTGATTTAAACGACTATATGCCTATGGTTAACGGGGTTTGGATTAATGAGCCAAACGAATACATTGAATAAACCTATAAAGGAAAAAGAATAAAGGTAAATTAACAATATGAACATGAAATCTAAACTTAAGAATATTAAGAAGCTAGTTGGAGGTGAACCTAAATCACCAGTCAAGAAAAAAGAATCACCAATTGAAATGAGAATTTCAATTAAAAAAGATGGAGATTTTATTGGTTATAAAGCGGATACTTTTTGGAGCGTCTGTGAATATGATGGTAAAAGACACACATCAATAGAGGCTCACCTTATTAATAATCTTTTATATATATTAAATTCTGATGAAGGATTTATTAAACATTATCCTTATGATGGAGCAAAGAAACTTACTCTTGAGTTAGTTAATGATGAGGGCGAAGTTAAAGAAACTGTTGAGATAATTAAAAACAGTCAAGGGAAGTATGAACAAGTATAATTAGGAGAAAATAAATATGCAAGATTTAAAAATATATGCAAACGAATTAACATTAGACCAAAAGGCAGTTAATCAAGTTTACGAGCTTTTAAAACAAGAAGCTTTTGCAAATGCTAAAGTTAGAATTATGCCAGATTGTCATCCAGGTGCAGGTTGCGTAATTGGTTTTACCGCTGATTTAGGAGATAAAGTTATCCCTAATGTAGTTGGCGTTGATATTGGTTGTGGTGTTTTAGTTGCTAATTTAGGTAAAATTGAAATTGATTATGTTGAACTTGATAAAATAATTAAAGAAAATATTCCCTGCGGGTATGAAGTTAATACAAAATTAAGTTGTCTTGAAGAAAGAACTTCTCAAACAATTATTAATGAAATTAAAATTTTACCTCATTTAAGAGATAAAAATAGATTAATTCATTCAATTGCATCTTTAGGGGGTGGAAATCATTTTATTGAAATTGACCAAGATGATGAAGGTTGCAAATATTTAATCATTCATACTGGTTCTCGTAATTTAGGAAAACAAGTAGCCGACATTTATCAAGATTTAGCAATTAAAAAAATGAATCTAGTAAAAGTAGAAGATAGACAAGAAGTTATCAATAAATTAAAGGCAGAGGGAAAACAAAAAGATATTCCTGATGCTTTAAGAGCACTAACTCCTACAGTAAAAATTCCAAAAGATTTATCTTATTTAGAAGGCCAAGACAGAGAAGATTATTTACACGATATGAAACTCTGTCAAAAATTTGCCATGATGAATAGGCATTATATTGCCTTAAGAATCTGTAATATAATGGGTTGGAGTTCTGTTGTATTTGAATCTGTCCACAATTATATTGATGATAAAAACATTGTTCGTAAAGGTGCAATTTCTGCACACAAAGATGAACTAGTAATTATTCCTATTAATATGAAAGATGGATGTATTATAGGGTATGGAAAAGGCAATCCAGATTGGAATTATTCAGCCCCCCATGGTGCTGGTAGATTATTATCAAGAAGACAAGCAAAAGATAATTTGAGCGTAGAGGAATTTCAAAAAGACATGAGTGATATTTATACAACTACTGCTAATCAATCAACACTTGATGAGAGCCCAAGAGCATATAAGCCATTAGAAGATATTCTTAATTATATTGGGGATACAGTTGTGGTTGAAAAAATTATTAAACCTGTTTATAGCTTTAAAGCTGGAGAAGAATAAAATGAAAAAAACAAATTTATGTGGAGCCAACCTTACCCCGAATCCATTTGGAACCAACTTTACCCCAAATTCATTTGGAGCCTACTTTACCCCTAACCATATGACTGAAGAGGAAGCCATTGAAGTTTTGCGTCAAGCCTATCAAACAATTGCTAAAGGTAAATAGAGAGATAAAAAGCTCCTAAATAAGAGACTTTTTCTATTGTATTTACACTAAATCTAAGTTATAATATAGGTGTAAAGAGAGAAAAAGAATATGAAATTAAAAATTAATCGTTACGAATTCGAGGTTACTAATAAAGATATTATTTTAGATAATGGTTCTTGTATTCAATGTTTGACTCTTAAACATCCCCAACGTAATACTCAATCTTATACCTGGATTAAACATGATATTCCAACTATGATGTCTAAAAAGCAATTTGAAGAATTATTAAAAAACAATCAAATTGTTCTATTAAGCGAAGAAAAATTCCCAAAACTTTATTCAAGATATAAGGGGTGTATGTTGTGGCGCTTTAATGTAGAATAATTAAGGCAAAATTGTATAATATACAGGCTAAATTGAAAGAATAATTTAGTATTATTTAAATACAATGAAAATAAAAGAAAAATTTAAAGATGAATAAAAATGAAAATAGCTCTTATAGGATGTACTAAAAAAAAGAAAAAATTTAAATCTAAAGCTATAGATTTATATGATGAAAGCCCTTATTATAGATGGCGTCTTAAATATGTTAATGAAATTATTTTAGCTGATAAAATATATATTCTTTCCGCTAAACATGAATTATTAGATTCAAATAAAGAAATTGAGCCTTACCAAGTTTGTTTAAAGGATAAAGGGTTTGATATTGAAGCGTGGTCTCAAAATGTATTAAAACAAATATTAAGTGAAGGTATAAAAACTACAGACGAGATATTTATTCTTTCCGGAATAGAATATTATAAATATTTGGGGCCTCTATTAGAAAAAGCAGGATATAAAGTTAATATTGTTTTAGACGGTAAAGGAAAAATTGGAGAGCAAGTTCATTGGTTGAAAGAGCAGCTTAAAAACAATAATTGTCCTGAATTTTATTGTTCCGAATTATTTTAATAATAATTAATGATTAGAGATTCTTCTGGGTTAACTTTTTATTTAATTTATTGTATAATATGATTGCTAAATTAGAAGATTAGTTTATACTAATAAATGGGGATAATTAAGTGAAAAGAAAAGAAAAGTTTAACATATTAGCAATAATTATTACTTCAATACCCTTATTAGGTGCTATTTACTCTATAAAGAATATACCACCAATTAATACAGAAGCAGAAAATGAACCTAAAATTGCGTTAACTAGTTCAAACACTCCAAGCGAAGCCGATTATGTGGTTAATTGGTGGAGCGAAGACATTTATGCAACCCACCGATACACCGAGTTTCACTACCGATATGTTCAAAGGGATAGCAACGCTCATGTTGTGTTGGCTAATTATGGAAATGGGGGGCTAATTGAAAACACCCAACCACTAATCTATAATTACACTCTTACATTCAAGGCAAGTGCTAAGTTCATGGTCTAAGGTTGAGTTAAAGACTTCGAATGACCGACTTACTTACGACACTGAAACGAGTTTTATCTTAAATGGAAACTCACGACTTACAACATTAACGACCGCTAAGCCTTATTTCACAATTCAAAAAGTAGATGGGGCGATGGCAAAACTAGAATACTTGAAAATAAGTTATTCCTGTTAATAATAAAGAAAGGAAATGAATTTAGTTGGCAAAAGTTGTAATGAATAGATTTGAAGCCACTTTAGGAAACAGTGAAGAATCGCTTGACTCAATGTTAAGACGATTTAAAAAGCAAGTTTCTGAAGATGGGACACTTGAAGCTGTTAGAAACAGAAAATATTTTCTGAAAAAATCTTTAAAGCGAAAAGAAAAATCTAAAAGAGCTAGAATTAAGTTACTTAAAAAATCTAAATTTAAATAAATGATTTAAAAAAGCCTCTAATTTAAAAGTGACTTTTTGTTTGCTAAAATTAGTGTGATTAATTTCACATAACCTATTAGTTAAAACTTATCCTTTCAAATAATTGCTAATGGGTAGAACTGCCTTTATTAGGCAGTTTTTTATTTTTTATAAATTAATTGTATTATATTATAGATATGAAGAGGTAAAATAATATGAACTTTATATTAGGAAAAAATAACAGCTCCATCTACAAACAAAATGATTTAATTGTACTTAATAAATTAGTAGAAAAAACTAAATATAAAACAACAACTATTGTTTCAAATTATTTTATTTATGTTATGGCAATTGTTAATTATGAAGAGTTTGAGAATAAACCCAATAATTATTCCATTGTCCCTGTTACTGCTCAAAATAGAACAGTAGTCAAAACACTTCATAAAAATTCAAAAGGCACTTATTTTAATAGCGCTAAAACTAAATCAAGAGTATATTTAACTAAAGAAGAAGAAAAAGAATTAAGTGAATATATTTTACAATATTTTATATAAAAGCAAAATAATATTAAATATAATACCTTAGAGTTGGCTTAATAAAATAAATAGTTGACAATCATTTATTTTTATGTTATAATATATGCGTAGATGAGGTAATTAAAATGACTGAAAATGAAATTAAATATTATGTTGAATATTATAATTTAGAAGTAGCTAAGATTTTAAATGTTCCCCCAATGAAAATAGATTTGGCTTTTTCTAGGGCTTTTAGAGCGGCAGGAACATGTATTAGAAAATCTTCAATCTTAGCAAATATTAGAATTAGTAAAAATCTTGCTAGTATTCGTTCAGATGAAGAAACTAAAAATACAATAATTCATGAATTATGTCATGCGTATGATGATAAAAATAGCCACCATGGTTATAATTGGAAATGTATTGCAGAAAAAGTTGGAAACAAACTTGGTTATAATATTAAAAGGACTTATGAATTAAATGATGAACAACAAGAAAAAATTAAATCAAGAATAAGATATATAAAATTACCTATAGGAAAGCTTGAAGTTCCGGAAATTAATTATAAAAAATACGTTTATAAAAGAGGCCGTCTTTATAATAAAGAATATAAGGGTTGTTATCTCCGACTTAATGGAAAAAAATACCCTATAGTATTTACTAAATTATAGTTGAATAATTGTATAATATAATATGATTTACTTTGTAGCTTCAGATATACATTCCTTCTATGACGAGTTCATAGAAGCTTTGTCTACTGCTGGATATAATAAAGACAACCCAGAACACATATTAATTGTTTGCGGTGATATTTTTGACAGAGGCCCTAAATCAAAAGAAATATTTCAGTTTCTCACTAGTTTACCTAAAGAGAGATTAATTCTTATAAGGGGTAATCATGAACAATTATTTTTAGAGCTAATAGATAAGGACTTACCTGAAAGGCACGACTTTACTAATGGTACTGTTAAAACTATTTGTCAGTTTTATGCAGACGCTTATAATATAGATGCAGAATCTTTTTATAATCAATTATGTGAAGATATATATTGGAGCATATTTGTTGGTTATAAAATTGATGGTTTAACAAAACCAGTATCTATATTGAAGGAAAATTGGAAAAAAATAATCTCTAAGATAAAATCTTTAGATATTATTGATTGGTTAAAATCAGATAAATGGCGAAACTACTATGAATTAGATAATTTTATTTTTGTCCACTCATTTATTCCTTTAACCTCTCATATATTTAATAGTTATTTAAATAGTAATGTAGTTAGAAATTACTTGCCAGAATGGAGAGATGCTTCACAGAAATTATGGAATGAAGCTGTTTGGGTGTGCCCATGGGAATTATATAGGAATGGTTTATTTAATGATGAAGAAAAGAATGGAAAAACGCTTGTGTGTGGTCATTGGCATACTGCTGACTTCTATAAATATTTAAAAAATGATGATACCCCTACAACTAATATTTATTTTAGTAAAGGTATAATTGGTCTTGATGGGGGAGTAACAAATAATAATTATGAATTAATTTATGAGTGTAATGTGCTTGTAATTAAAGATGGAGTATGTTATAATAAATATGGAGAACAATTAGAATGAATTATTTAATTTATGAAAACCAAGTGTTTAAACAATCACATTACAACGAATCAGATTTTTTTAGTTTAAAAGATCCTAATTTATATTTTACAATTAAAAGAATTTTTGAAATAATCTCATGCTCAGAAAGATTTGAAGGAATTTTATGTAAAGATAATAATCAAAATGTTATTGAAAGAAATGTTTCTTTAAATATTTTTGAAGATGCTCGTGATTTAATTTCAACTAGCAATGTTGGTGATTGGTTAATTAGAGTAAAACAAACTGATGAAATATATCACATCAGAGATATTTATTTATCTGAAGGATTTGAGGATAGTGATGGATATAGTGAGCCAGATTATTTTGCTATTAATTTATCAGATACTTCTCTTGGTGATAAGTTTGAAGATCCTTGTCGTGTTGATATTTATAATATTAATGATTATGAATTATATCATAAAGAAAATGATAATTATATTTTGGTATATAAAACAAGTAAGGTATAAATATAAAAAATTATTTAGAAAAATAATGAAAAAAACTATGAATATAATAAAAAAGAATAAAGCGGCTATTAAAGCAGTAGCAATAGAATTAGCTGAAAAAAGTATATTATCGCCAGATGAAATTAAAATTATTTTAGATGATTTAGCCTAATTTAAAGAAAGGATAAAATTATGAAAGAAACTAGATTAATTGCTCGAAGAGAGTATGAGGAGAATATGCATTATCTTGAAATAGAGAATGCTATTAAAGAACAAAAGCGCAGAGGCAAGAGAACTAAAAAAGTAACTAAATTTTGCGATAGAATTTCTACAAAAGCTATTAAATGGATTAATAAAGTTGATACATTTAAAGAACCAAGAGAACGTGTTTTTAGTACCCTTATGAGAAATCTTAATCAATCTGAAATTAGACCTTTATATGATAGAATAAAAGCAGCATTTCCATATTTGTATGTAAAGGTTACAAGTTTTAATAAAGATGAAGGCTATGGGTCATACATCATAGTTGAAGTCTCTTTAGATCGTTTAACCACAGATAAAGCATCAGAAGAAGCAAAAATATGGAGAACATTAAAGGGTTTAATCACAGATGAAACACCAGAAGAAGCAAAAATATGGTGCAAAGAACATGGCTTTCTTAGCACGGAGCAATTCAAAGATTTATTAGATGAAATAAACGAAAGAAAGTGGTAACATTACAAGAAATGGTTAAAGAAGAAGAAGTAATTATTTTAACAGATAAAGAACGAGATTCGCTATTAGAAACTTTTCAACATCCACCGAAACCAAATGAAGCTTTAAAAAATTTATGTAAAGGAACAGAAAGAAAAATGACACTAAAAGAACAAAACGAAAAGCAACAAAAGATACTCGATATTCTAAAAAAGAAAGTTGTTAATTTGGATGATTTGCATTCCCAAATTCAACTATATGAACAAGATAATGCGAGAGCACTGAGAGCATATAACGCTGGTCGGTTATCTAAATATCAACTAACCGAAGAAGAATATGACCTATTAAAGGAGTGGCTTAAAGATGACCACACTTTAAAAGAGTATATAGAAAAAGAAACAGAAATAACCGATATGAAAGATATGTGGTTAGAAACAGGTATTCCTCAGTATTAAAATAATAAATAATCCAACTTTATTGTTGGTTATTTTTCTGCTAAATTAAATGATATGAAAATAAATAAGAAAGATTATATTTTAATAACTGAATCATTGTTGAACGAAGCAACTAGACAACAACTAATAAACAAATCTAGAGGCTCTGACGAATATAAAGATACTTCTAAAGGCCGTAATCGTTGGGAAAGAAGAACTAAAAGTAGAATTTTTTCTAGCGTAGCTGACTATAATAAAATTGATATGAATGCCTTTTGGAAAGAAGATATGCTTGAATTTGGTATTAAAATTCATGGTGAAACTAATGATTATATTGTAACAGTTTTATTTGAAAATATATTAAAAGAAATACAAAAAGAAGTTCAAAGAAATAAAAATAAATTAGAATTTAAATGCGTGTTACAGGCGCTTATGCGCGTGTTTAACAGCGATGATGTGTATATTCACTGTACTTGCTTACACCCCGAAACTCCGATTAAATTACTTGATGGAACAACCCCAACTGTTAAAGAGATGAAGCATAGATTTGATGCAGGAGAAAAATTATGGGTTTATTCCACAGATGAAAAAGGCGATTTTAAACCCGGAGAAGTAGAAAAAGTTTGGATTACAAAACAAACAAAAGAATTTATAAAAATAACTTTAGATAATGGAGAAGAAGTTTTAACTACTCCAGACCATTTATATATGTTAAGAGATGGGACTTATGAAGAAGCTCAAAAATTAGAAAAAGGACAATCTTTAATGCCTTTATATAGAATGGAAAAAGAAGGATATGAGTGTATTAAATTAAATTCAGAAATAAGGGGTTGGAGGTCTGTTTATAAATTAGTTTCAAGCAACTTAAAGAAACAAGAAGTAGAAAGAGCTTTGGAAAGAGCACAAAAAGATAATTCAAAAGATTTATTTGGCTATGAAGTAGCTATCCATCATAAAGATTTTAATAAATTAAACAATAATCCTGATAATTTAGAAATTATGACAGCTAAAGAACATTGGGAATGGCATGCTCATAATTTAGGAGAAAGATTAGAAAAAGATGAAAACTTTAAAAAAGCTAGAGAGAAAGCTTTTAAGAGTAAAGAATTTTCTGAAAAGATGAAGCATAGATTTGATAATGAATCTGAAGAAAAAAGAATTAAAAGATTAGAAAAATCCAAAATAAATAGTAAAGGAAAACATTTTAGAAAGCATACAGAAGAAGAAAAAATATTAATGAGTTTAAGAAGTAAAGGAAAAAATACAGGACGCATTTTATCTGAAGAAACAAAAGCTAAAATTTCTAAATCTAATAAAGGAAAAATTAAAAGTGAATCATCAAGAAAAATAATAAGTGAAAAAAATAAAGGCATTAAAAAACCTAAAAATGAAATGCAAAGAGCTAAAATGAGTGAAGGCATTTTAAAAAGTAAGCCCTGGTTAAATAATGATTATTTATATAGTTCTAAAAGTGAAGAAACTAAAAACAAAATGAGATTATCTCATATAAAAACAAGAAAAGAATTAGATGAAATCAGGAAAAAATCTTTAATAAAAAGATGGTTATGTAGATTTAATAATTTAATGTCTCAAGGAAAAGAATTAAATTTAAATAATTTTTTAGATACTTTTAATATCACAAATAGAAAAAACACTAAAAATACATTATTAAATATTTTTGGAAGTTTTGAAAGTTTGTTAAATAATTATGATTTTAAATCTAATTATAATCACAAAATTATTAAAGTAGAAAAAATAATATTAGATTCTCCTATTGATGTATATGATATAAGTGTAAAAGATTATCATAATTTTACATTAGGTCAAGGAGTATTAGTACACAATTGCGATGACTTCAAGTATCGCCAAGCATACTGGGCAACTAAAGGAAATTATAATAGTGGAATGCCTCAGTTTAGTAATGGTAAAGCTATACAAAACCCAAATGATACTAAAGGGGCAGGTTGTAAACATGTAAACTTAGTATTAGCTAATTTGGACTGGTTAATGAAAATTGCTTCCGTTATTAATAACTATATTTATTATTGTAAAGATAATATGGAATATAATTATGGTAAATTTATTTTCCCTAAAATATATGGCGTTGATTATGATAAAGCAATTCAAATGACTATTTTTAATTATGATGAAGAAGGTAATCCAATAGATGACTTAGCTTCAGATGAATCAACAATTAATTTATCTAATGCTATTGGTAGAAGAAGAACTCAATTTAAGAAATTGCCTCAACAAAGTGTTAATCCACGATTTATAAAACCAAAGAAAGAAGAACCAGAAGAAGAAACTAATGAGTTAGGGCTAAAATTTGGTGAAGAAGAACCAAAAACTAAAGAAGTAATTCCCCCTGAACTCTAATTGTATATTTAATCATCCCCCGCGCACCTCTCCTTATGACGATAAGTGATGTGTCCAAGCGGGGCTTTTTTCTACTCATTTCTATGCTAAATTAATTGATAATAAAATCTTGGGTTATACTTATGCCTAAAAAGAAAAAGTAAAAAAGGAGATTAGTATATGAAACTAAAAAAAGAATTTAAAACTATTGACGAGGCTATCAATAGAAAAAGAGAGCCAATAAAAGAAGGGCTTGAAATAAAACCAACTACACTAAGTGTTACAGTTGACCCAGTTATGGGAGATGCATTAAAAGTTAAAGATAAAGAAGCTAGTATTGTTGTTGACCCAGTTATGGGAGATGCAATTAAACAAAAAGAAATAACTGATAAAGCAGCTGAAGATGCAACTAAAGCATCTGAAAAAGTAAGAAAAGAAATTAGCGAATCTATTAAAGTTAAAGATAGACATGAATTAAGTAAATTAATTAGTGAAGCTAAGAAATGTAATAAGAAATTTAAAATATCTAAATCATTAGAAGAAGGTTTTAGATATATTTTTGAAACTTTAAATTCAATTACACTTAATGAAAGCGATGAAGAAGATTTATTAACTGAAGCAGATGAAAGAATTAATTTAAAAAAATATGGCTTTGTAAGAGCACCAGAAAAAGATTTTAATGACGATGGAAGTAGATTTACTTGTTATTATTATGACCCAGAAAAAACAGGAGATAAAAGAATTGAATTATCTAAACTTGTTGATAGAGGAGATGCTTATATAGATGCTCAATACTATAGCCCAAAGCTTGGAAAAACTAAATATTTTTCTGATTTAAATGGTGTTACAGTTAATAGAGCTATTGAAGATTTGCCAAAATTAAAAGCTGAGTTAGATGATTTTTTAAAAAATATTGATGAATATGATACAGTTAGAAAATTAACAGATGAAGATATTAAAGAATTAGCTGAAGAAATTAATTACTTAACTAAAAGAGCGGGATTAAATGTTTTAGACGCTACAAAGAGAGCCTTTATTAATAAGGAAATTGATAAAGAAAAAGTGTCTATAGAAGACAATAATAAATTAATGAAGTATTTAAGAAATAATTCACCATATGATAAAGAAAAATTAAAAATTAATATTATAAAATATATTAAAAATATAATTTCTTCTATTTCTAAAAATATTTCAACATGGGATGATAGATCAATTTCTGATGAAATAATTCAAAAAGCTTTAGCTGCTGCTAACTATGGGATTGCTAGTTATCCAGACGCTATTCAAGAAAAAATTAAATCTGAAGTTACTTCTAAAATAAAAGAACTTTTGAATATTAAAATTGAATCTATAATTAATGAAAAAGCAATTAATATACCTGATATTGACATTAGTAAATTAGCTGATGAAATTATATTAGATTTAGAAAAAAGCAAACTTTTAGGCGAATCTTTAACTGATGAAACAGACTTAATAGTAGATGACAGCTCAAGCGAATCACCAGTAGATTCAACCCCAATTGAAACCGAAACTGTAGTTACACCTGAAGTAGAAGAAAATGCTTTTAGTTCTATGATTACTTCAGAAATAAGCAAGAGTTGGGATGCTTTAGATAGCTGTAAATCTATATTAGCAACATTACAATCAGAAAAACCTGAAGCAAAAGATGCATCTACAATTTTAAATAGTATTATAGATGAAAGAACAATTCATATTGGAATGCTTCAAAAAGTTTTAGAAGATATTAGCCCAAAACAAGTTGAACTTATAAAACAAGGCGAAGAAAAAGCAGAAGAAATTAAATAGGAATTACAATGATTAAAATATCAGAAAATGGAATTATAGTAGTAGCTAAAGGGGATACTTTTAGTGTTCCGCTTTTTATAAACCAAGGCACAGAATTAAATCCTGTTAGATATGTAATTGAAAGGGATGATTTAGTAACTTTTAAATTAAGTTTATTAAATGGATTTTCTGAAACATTAGTAATTGAAAAAAATTATAGTACTTCAGATTTAAATGAAAAAGGAGATATTGTAGTATCTTTTGAACATGAAGATACTAATAAATTAGATATAGGAACCTATTATTATGAGGTAAAAGCTTATATAACTATAGGTGAATCAGGTGAAGCACAGAAAACATGCACTTTAATACCTAAAACTAAATTTATAATAATAGAGTAAGGGAGAATAATATGGATTATTTATATGCAAAATTAAATTGGGAAATAGAAAGATTTGAGTGTGGAAAAAACTATATTTTATTAGATTATAACGTTAAAAAACTTCTACGTGAGTCAGCTACTCGAGCTGAATTTTCACTTGACCCTGAAGACTTTGTAGTAACATTATCTTTATTTAACAGTGATGATTTAAAATTAAATGAGACATCATATACATTACCTTTAGGAACATTAATAGTATCTGCAGAGCTTGATTATGAAAATAAAAAGCTTGTTTTTAATACAGAAGATGGAAGTACAATTGATTGCGATATTTCAGTATTAATTAATAGTATATCTGATATTGATGAAAGACTTGTGACAGCTGAAGATACTCTCGTTGATGTTGTTGATGGAACAATCACGGTTGATAAAGCAGATAAAGCCGAAAAAGACGCAAGCGGAAATGTTATCACATCCACTTATGCGACTAAGG
>ENA-UPXM01004957-UPXM01004957.1-activated-sludge-metagenome-genome-assembly--contig:-NODE-4957-length-13275-cov-7.153707_pt1 | contig 13275 bp, 9 predicted proteins | sample MGYA00238178_ERZ772708 | MGnify/ENA primary metagenome ERZ772708 (study PRJEB29002, sample SAMN05720212) | activated sludge metagenome | isolation source: anaerobic digester from wastewater... | reverse complement strand
ACCCATGTGGTTCAGTGCTAAATCCAAGGTGTTCGCCTGAAGCGTGCAAAATGGCCAATGGAACTGAGGGAATCTGCAAACTGAACGCTGCCAACGAATGCATCTGCGACGAGCCAGAGGCCCCAACTGACCCATGTGGCGCAGTGCTAAATCCAAGGTGTTCGCCTGAAGCGTGCAAAATGGCTGATGGAACTGAGGGAATTTGCAAACTGAACGCTGCCAACGAATGCATCTGCGATGAGCCAGAGGACCCTAACGACCCATGTGGCGCAGTGCTAAATCCAAGGTGTTCGCCTGAAGCATGCAAAATGGCCGATGGAGTTGAGGGAATCTGCATACGGACAGATGCTGGCGACTGCATCTGCGATGAGCCAGAGGACCCTAACGACCCATGTGGCTCAGTGCTAAATCCAAGGTGTTCGCCTGAAGCATGCAAAATGGCCAATGGAACTGAGGGAATTTGCAAACTGAACGCTGCCAACGAATGCATCTGCGATGAGCCAGAGGACCCTAACGACCCATGTGGCGCAGTGCTAAATCCAAGGTGTTCGCCTGAAGCATGCAAAATGGCCAATGGAACTGAGGGAATCTGTAAACGGACAGATGCTGGCGACTGCATCTGCGACGAGCCAGAGGACCCTAACGACCCATGTGGCTCAGTGCTAAATCCAAGGTGTTCGCCTGAAAAATGTGAATTGGCCAATGGCGATGTTGGGATTTGCCGTTTGAACGCCAAGGATGATTGTCTATGTGTTGATGATAATCCTTGTGGGGAAGCGCTGAATCCAGTCTGTGCACCCGTTACTTGCCAAATGTCTGATGGCACAACAGGCAAGTGCCAAGTATCCAAAGACTTCGAATGCCTGTGCGAAGATCCTGGCAGCGTACCTGAAGATCCATGTGGATCTATCGCTAATCCTAAGTGCACAGCAGACCCATGTGAGACAACCGCTGGCACGCCGGGAACATGTGAGTACCAGGAACGAATGTGCTTATGTTTGGAAACTACTCAGGATGAACCGTGCTCCGATTTAATCAATCCCAAATGCACACCCGACACCTGCGAAACCGACAACGGATTGAAAGGTAGTTGCGCTACTCGATCTGTGGAACCCATGGGGCCCCAATGTCTTTGCCTAGCCTTACCGGATGCCTGCAAAGAGGCTTTCGATTGTGTGGAACTTGAATGGACTGTCAAATGCTACGGCAGATGGGAATGCGTATCAGGCAAATGCGAACCTACCTGCGAACAAGTATATTGTGGTAACGGTAGCTGCGAACCAGAGTTTGGGGAAAGCAGAACGTCCTGCCCAACAGACTGTGAAGATTACTGTTTCAAAAACGATGACTGCTTAGAAGGTTCCTTCTGTGAGTATCCTGATGGTCAGTGCAAGGCACCTGGCAAGTGCCAGAGAAAACCAGTTAGATGCTCTGATACTAATGATCCTGTCTGTGGATGTGATGACCAAACCTATCAAAACTCGTGCATGGCAGGCATGGCCGGTGTAAGCATTTTGGCTCTAGGCGAATGTCCTTCCCCCACACCCTGATCATGTCTCCGATTTCTAGCCCAGATTTAATGTCATAAGCAGCGTATTTAGCCTCGAATAGGATCAGCAGCATAGTGGACAAATTGGCTTTTGTGCGGATAATTCACTAGCATTACTTCGATGGTTTTTTTGGGAGGAAGATATGTCATTCTCAAGATTTACAAAGCTTTTAATAGTGGTATCCGTACTAGGATTGGGTTGTTCAGGCCCATCGGAACCAACCCTGAACAACGATACCGAGCCAACAAACGACAACGGCGCGGTTGAATCTCGTGAGTGCGGGGAAATCTTAAACCCAACATGCCAGTCAAACAACTGCAAGTTACCATCAGGTGGCTACGGTCTGTGCCACCTCGACAGCAAGCTTAATTGTGTATGTGACGAAAAGGACGATGTTACTAATGACCCCTGCATCCCCATCAATAACCCAAGGTGCGAACCAAAGAGCTGTGAAACCGAGGATGGTTTACTGGGTAAGTGCTCAAAGTTCAACGAAGAGCTTTGCTACTGTAATCCTTCCGAAACTCCGGAGGATCCAGACAAGAACCCTTGCGGTAAGACATTGAATCCCGAATGTAATCCTGATAAATGCAAGATGACTGGCGGGGAAGACGGAAAATGCACCCTGACCGCTGATAACGAGTGCATCTGTGACAAAGAAGAAGGTGAACCAGAACCAGACAAGGACCCATGCGGTAAGACGCTGAATCCCGAATGCAATCCTGATAAATGCGAGATGCCTGGCGGAGAAGAAGGAAAATGCACCTTGACCGCTGATAACGAGTGCATCTGCGACAAAGATGAAGGTGAACCAGATCCAGACAAGGACCCATGTGGCGAAGAGTTGAACCCGGAGTGTAGGGAAGACATATGCGACCTTCCTGATGAAACTAAAGGCTTCTGCCAAATGGATGGGGAAAGTTGCATTTGCGCTCCATTGCCGGATGAGCACCCCTGCGGTGAACTCCTGAATCCGGTGTGCGATCCAGCTGAATGCACCCTTCCAGACAATGAAAAAGGCATTTGCGAGCTTGACTTGGCTGGCGAGGACGAGGCATGCGTTTGCACCAAGATAGACCCTTGTGGAAGAGGCGTAAATGCGATGTGCTCACCTGTTAAGTGCCTGATGCATAATGGCCTAGAAGGCAGATGCGGTAGGTCTTCAGCCCTTGATTGCGACTGCCAAGACTCTAGCGTAACCCCAGACCCTTGTGGCCTCAAGTTGAATCCCACCTGTGATGATAGGGGATGTACAACAATCGATAATAAGCCGGGAACGTGTGAAATAGTAGGTAGGCTCTGCTTATGTAAGGCTACGCCTGTCGATCCATGCTCCAGTAACCTCCAGTGCACAAGTGCCGCATGTACAACCAGCGGTGGATTGAAAGGCAATTGCGGCTGGGTGTTTGATATGGGGGGAGGAGGGAGGCTATGTGTTTGCAAGCAAGCTCCGGATTCCTGCCATGAAAACATCGATTGTGTGGACCTTGCTTGGCCTGAAAGCTGCTCTGGCCACTGGGAATGCCAATCAGGCACATGCAAGGCTACGTGTGAGGATACCTCGTGTGGTGATGAGAGCTGTATACCAGAAGACGGAGAGAGCAAGCTATCCTGTCCAAGTGACTGTAACTGCTCCACAGACAGCGACTGTGGCTTATCTTCACAATACTGCAAATTCGCCCTTGGACGCTGTAAAGAGCCTGGCACCTGTTCGATTAAACCTGCATCTTGCGCCCCCAAATTAGAACGGGTCTGTGGTTGTGACAACACTAACTATCAAAACAGCTGCTCGGCAGCAAAGGCAGGAGTAAGCATTAGAGCGAACGGCCTCTGTCTCCTCTGATTCTAGCTTTCCTTTCGATTAGATGATCATAATTTTAGGCCTTAATTGGTGCCTTGGACTTCAAGGGACAGGAGGCAGGGACAGGAGCAGGGACAGGGACAGGAGCAGGGACAGGGTCAGTTTTTCTTGGGGGGTGTCAGGAGCTCTTGGATTCTGACTTGTAAGGCCCTGATTTTAATGCAGTCAATTGAACGTTTGGAGCTTCCAAAGCAGACAGCAGCCTCTTCTGCTGCTACGATTGGCAGCAATTGTGCGAGCTTGGTTTGTGCTTTGCCCCAAAACTGGGAACTTGCTGGAATCTGCGCCAAAAAACCTACACCTTGCTCATAGCGCTTGGCTTCAATGGCGTCTGTACCAGCTTCTAATAAAGCCTGTGCATTAAGCTCATCAGAAATCCTGGCAAGCAGTGATATCGCCTGCTCATTTGCAGGTTCCAGTTCTAACACCTGGGCTATGATTTGGTCAGATTCGTGCAAACGCCCTGCTTCAAATTCCAAGACCGCCCTGTCAAGCATGTCTGTAACGTTTACAGTCGCCTTGACTTCAGGCACCACCGGAGGGGTAACTTGGGTTGAAGGCCCGACCCTCCAATAGATGATTCCAAATATTGCCAAAAGCGCCAACACAATTAGCGCAGAAAGAGCAATAATAACCGGGCTATGGGAACTCTTTATCTCTATTGTACGCTTGGTGATTTCATCAGTTGCTTTGGCCCATGGAACAGGCATCTCAACTCGAAACTGCGCATTTCCAAGCCGAATCAGCTCACCACCAGACAACTCCCAACTTTTCACTTTTAAATCATTGACATAAACGCCATTTGCAGAACCAAGGTCATGTATTTCTGCAACTCCGTTAGTGCGAACATTAATCCTGGCGTGTAGCCTTGATATGGATTCATCCAAAATCACAATATCGCACTCGGGGCCACGCCCCATGGTGGTGTTCTTTTCCACGATTTGGTAACGACGGTTGCCTGCGGCTTGGCCAAGCCCTTGTAAGGTAAATAACGCAGGCCTAGTTGATTCTTTTGGAGGCCCAGACCTGACTCGCAAAGAAAACCCGCCGACACCAAGCGTGTCCCCAACGCGAACTTTGGCGGCCCTTTCAATGGGTACGCCGTTAATGGTGGTACCGTTGGAGCTGTCCAAATCCTCGACAAACAGCTGGTTGTCGACAACATAAAGGCGTGCATGTCGCCTTGATACATTGTCTCCAGATAAAAGAATCTGGCAGTCCTTACTGCGGCCAATGAACAAGCTAGCTTGGTCAAAGGAATACTCGCCAACCAAGCGGCCAAGGCTGTCTTCAACAATCAAATTAAACTTGGTGGCTGGTGGCATCTGGCCTACTACTATTAGCTAATTACGACAGGTTTAGAACCATCCAAGGAAACAACTTGTTTTACAAGAAACTCTCGTTTGTCGTTAGGTTCTAGTTGGATAACACAGTTAACCGCATCACCCACAAAGCGCTTTGCTGATTCGGCGTCCATGTGTGGCGACTGGAACTGCAGTATCGATGTCAGTTTAGAGATGCTGGATTGCCAGGAGTCTGACACCATAGAACTTATGACTCCCCCTTGACCAGACAAGGCCAGACCAACCAAAAGTCGAACATCAGATGTGGTCAGGTCTGGCACGACTACAAAGGTGCCATCAAGCCTAGTAATCAGGGGAATAACCTTGTCTTCCATTAAACGGACCACACTGCGATTCAACGAGACCACATTTGGCTGATTAGTTAAAAGGTCCCCACGTTCTTCCAGCAGCACCAAACGCTCTTCACGCTTCAGGGATTTAAGAACGGCGCTGATGAATGGTGACTGCCCTCCCCTTTTACAGCCAATCACCAAGATTGAGCGATGCTTACTTGTAGCTTCGTTTATCGCATCCAGCGCGGCCTTGGAAATTCGCCCCTGAGTCAGCAGGTCATCCAACGTGTCGCCAGTAACGACAGGTCGGTTTATCACGATGGAAAGATCATGGTCGCAAAGCGGGTATCCCATGATCAAAATCGACGAACCGTCTGGTAAGCGCCCTTCGAAGGTGGGGTCAACGGTTTTCTGACCACCCGCCAAGTTAATCAACTTGAGCACAACTCGATTTAAAGTGGCAAGGCCAGAAAATACCTTGGCCAGTTGATGTACACCATCCTTCCTGGTCACAAAAATCTTGCTTGGCCCATAAACCGTAATAGTTTTGACGGAGTTATCAGCCAAAAGCTCTTCCAGTGGGCCAAGCCCAACAAACTCAAACAGGATATCCTGGGTCAATGGGAATGGGTCTACGCTGGCAGGGAAAAGGTTCTCTCTCCGAAGTCGATCAATCAGCTTCATGACCGAATCAGAAAGGCTTTGCCACTCACGATCATCAAAATAAGTCTGCAGTGGATTTGTTGCAGCAAATACAAGCTCTTGGGCGCGCTCAGACACCAATTTCAGCGCCATCTGATATTCGTTGTTGATTCCGACATCGGCAACCAGTGGTAAAACACGCCGCGGGGCGCTGTCTTGTGGTGGCTGGTAGATTGGAGCTGGTTTGGGAGCAGGCATAACACGGGGTTCAGGCTTTGCTTTCCGAATGATTGGAGTAGGCGGTTCAACGACAGGCATAGGTGGCTTTTGCTCGACCACCACTGGCTCCAGCAATTCCGATGGTAGCACCGGCGGAAGATCAATCTGGGATGGTTCATCATCATCGTCGATAACCTCAACATCCAACATAACGTCGAAATCCTCGACAACGATTGGTTCAGGTTCAAGAACAGGAATGGCCTGTATAGAGATCGTATCAGTAATTTCAGACTCAAACTCTTTTGGGGCAGCAGTAGCCGGTTTTAGCACGCCGCCAGCAGGCGCAAGAAGGGCTGTAATAGCAAAATCACCTATTTGGATCTGGTCCTTAGCTTCAAATGGACGACTTCCACTTATTCTGCGCCCATTAAGCAGGGTACCGTTGGTGGATTTCAGGTCCTCAATGTATAACTTGCCGCCCACCACCCGAATCAAAGCGTGTCTTTTCGATATGTTTGGCTTGGCCAGAACAACGTCGTTACCCCGAACTCGTCCCAAAGAGATCTGTTCTGAATCGAAGTTGAATTCCTGTTCTTTACCGCCCTTTTCCATCACTAGAACTTTGAGCATTTCTATACCCCAAAAGCCGCTGGCTCACACATTTTTTCAGAGGATCATGGGGTTGTCAAATAAGCTTTGGTTAGTATAGGCTTGGTTTGGATTTCGACTGGTGTGTTCATGGATCGAACAGCCTGTGGCTTTTTAGTTGTCATTGTCGTCTCGCTGTTGTTTGGCGCATGTGGACCGTCAATCCAAACAGTGCGAATGGATCCAATGACATTCACGGCTTCGAAAACCGATTCAGGTGTGCATGTTGACGCTTTGGATCCCGAGTTTTTGTTTAAAGAGGCCTCTAAAGATTTTGACGACAAGAAATATTCGGACTCCATACGAAAATTCAGCTTACTTATTGAACACTTTCCTGAAAGTGAACTGGCTGTGCCTGCTAGATTTAACCGAGGTTTGACCCATCTGGCCGCCAAGAAACCAAGGGCTGCAAGTTCGGACTTCATTGATTTTTTGAAGTTAGCCAACGACCCTCAAGACCAGGCAGACGCCCTACTGAGACTGGGGGAGGCCTCTAATCTGGCTGGTGACTGGAGCCAGGCAACTGATGCTCTTAGGCGACGCTTGGCGATTAAACCAATGACCCTAAATCAAGAAATTGAAACTAGGGCTCGATTAATCTTTAGTCTGCGCATGACAGGGATGTTCAAAGACGCTCGAAACGAGGTTGAAAAGGTGGCGTCATTACAGGGTTTGAACGCTACACTTCCTGGAATTCAGGCCAATTACTTCGTGGCAATGTCCGCATTTGAGGGTGCTGCTGTGTGGCACGACATATTCAAGAGCATCCGCTTTATTTTGCCAACTGACCGAATGGAAAAGGACCTGACAGACAAGGCGACCCTGTTTTTGAAGGCCCAGGCCGAGTATCTGCGCACGATCAGGCTTGGAAATCCGTTTTGGCGGATACAGGCTGGCATAAGTATTGGGCGTATGTATGAGGAATTTTATGATTCGTTACTGTCAGCCCAAACGCCTCCAGAGTTTACCAGGGAACAGCTGGACATCTATATTTCTGATTTGAAGTCAAAGGCTAAGCCACTTCTTGCCAAGGCTTTGGTCACCTATGAACGCAACTTGTCAACTGCCAAGATGTACAGGGGTGGAAACGAGTGGATCGAGGAAATGGAGGCCAGAATCAACCGTTTGAAGGAGATTTTGGAGTCTGATTCGCAACCGAAGTAAACCTCCAGAGGGGAATCGCATCTTCAACTGATAGATTCGCTACGCGAGTGCGCCTTAATTCAGTCAGGTGCGCCCCACAACCTAGTGCCCTGCCCAGATCCGTTGCTAATGAACGCATGTAGGCCCCTTTGGAGCATTCGACTTCTATGACCGCGTCAGGTGCCAGCCATTCTAGGAGCCTGATCGATAGAATCTGGATAAGGCGCGGCTCTTTTACAACAGTTTTCCCACGTCTGGCATACCAGTAAAGGGGGCGTCCTTGATGCTTAAGGGCTGAATAAGCGGGTGGTTCTTGCAGAATTTCGCCCTGAAACCACGTCAAGCCAGTCTCTATCGCGGTTTTCGATGGCAACTGAGCCCCACGGCTAACAACGACTCCGGTCAGATCACCGGAGTCTGTCTCAGACCCGAACCTGACCTTTAGGACATACGTTTTGTTTCCCATTAGCAGGCTATCTGCTTGCTTTGTGAATTCGCGTCCAACCAAAACAGGCAACAAACCTGTGGCAAAGGGATCCAAAGTCCCGCCATGCCCTGTTCTGGGAATCCCGGTGTGCCGTTTTATGTGTGAAACCACCTTGGCAGATGACAATCCCGCGGGTTTATCAATCAGATAAAGACCAGGTCCATGGGGCAACTCAAAACTAGACATCAGTCGTTATGAAATCCATCAGGCGCGTTTAATTTGGCTAGCAACTCATCTATCCTTGCGACTTCATCCTGGAAATCATCGAAATAGAATTCAAGGCGCGGAGCACGCATAAGATTAATTTTTTTGGCCATGGCGGCTCTAAGAAAACCCTTGTGATTTGCCAATTCTTCCAAAAGTGCCAGCCGTTGCTCCTCATCCGCATGTAACATGGTCCTGACGTAGATTCGCGCCAACCCAATATCTGGAGTAACTATGACGTGCGAAACTATGGCTGCCTGGATCTTTGGATCGTGCACTTCATACAAGAAAATCTCGGACATCGCCTGCTTGATCAAACTGGCAATCCGGTCTGTACGCTTGTAACTTCTCACGCCCACACCTCCTTTTACTGAAGATGCAAAAAGATGAGCTAATTCGATGAATTATGCTGTTTGAATGGTTTCACGGATCTCGTCGTAATCAATGAATTCAAGCATGTCTCCTGGAGCCAACGCCTCGAACCCTTCGATTCCGATACCACACTCCATCCCCTGCTTTACCTCACGCACGTCGTCTTTCACACGCTTCAGCGAGGTAACTTTACCCGTGTGGATAGTTTCACCATTTCGAACAACTCTTACTTCCACATTACGGGTAACACTTCCCATAGTTACCAGGCACCCAGCAATCTTTCCAATCTTGCTGATGTGGAAGACTTGGCGTACGTCGGCACGGCCCACGATCTTCGAAACGTACTTGGGTTGAAGCAGGCCTTCCATGGCCCTGGCAACCTCGTCGATTGCATCGTAGATAACCGAGTACTTCTTGATGTCGACCTTTTCCATTTCGGCCAAGTGTGAAGCCTTGGGGTCGACACCAACGTTAAAACCAACAATTACGGCATCTGAGGCCATGGCCAAGCTGACATCGCTCTCGGTAACGTTACCGACAGCACTGTGGATGATGCGCAACTTGATTTCAGGATGGCGCAGTTTGGTCAGGCTGTCGATAAGAGGGCTCAATGAGCCTTGAACATCAGCCTTAACTACGACGCGAAGCTCCTTCACGCTGCCAGTTTGCACCATGGAATAGAAATCTTCCAGTGATACGCGGCTGGCCGAAGAAGCGGCCCTGGCACGTTTTGCCTGCTCTATCTGCCACTGTGCGACTTCCTTGGCCTTACGCTCGTCGGGCATTACCACAAATATGTCACCAGCGTCTGGCACAACTCCAAGTCCAGCGATCCTGACAGGGATTGAGGGGCCTGCTTCGGTTATAGCGCGACCTTGGTCGTCTGTCATAACCCTGGCACGTCCGTGGGCTATGCCAGCAATGATTACATCGCCTGTTTTCAAGGTACCGGATTGCACCAACACGGTGGCGACCGGGCCCAAAGTGCGATCAAGCTCGGCCTCAAGGACTATGCCGCGTCCAGGCTTGTTTGGATTGGCTTTTAGCTCAAGCATTTCAGCCTGAATCAAAATGGCTTCCATCAAGTTTTCTATACCCAGGCCCATCTTCGCCGAGATCTCGCAAAAGATGTTGTTTCCACCCCACTCCTCGGAAACCAATTCTTCTTCGGCAAGTTCGCTGCGAATTCGGTCCAGATTTGCCCCTGGTTTGTCGATTTTGTTAATCGCGACAATGATTGGAACGTCTGCCGCCTTCGCGTGGGAAATCGCTTCTCTTGTCTGGGCCATAACGCCGTCATCAGCTGCTACCACGAGGATGACGATGTCAGTTGCACTTGCGCCCCTGGCTCGCATGGCAGTAAAGGCCTCGTGACCAGGGGTATCAAGAAAGACTATCTTGCCACCGGGAGTGTTGACCTTATAAGCGCCAATATGCTGCGTAATTCCACCAGCCTCACCATCGGCAACGCTGGCGTTTCTGATGCGGTCCAACAAAGTGGTTTTACCGTGGTCAACGTGGCCCATGATGGTAATAACAGGAGGCCTAGGCAGCAATTCCAGTTCACCATCTTCTGGCTCAGAAAGATACTTAGTTGGATCAAAGCCAACCTTTTCAACAACGTACCCAAATTCTGACGCCAAAATGCCGGCTGTATCCAGATCCAAGGCCTGGGTCAAGGAAGCCATGACCCCCATACCCATCAGCTTGCGAATCACGTCATTTGCTCGAACGCCCATCGCGTGGGCAAGTTCAGAGACCAAAATGGCCTCGGCCTCCACGCGGACAACCCGCTTTTCAGCCTTGGGTGCCACTGTTGAAGGCTTTTGTTGGGCCCGGCCACGTCGCTGCTGATGGGCTGAACGCCCTTTACGGCGATTGGACTGACGAGTCGGCTGTTCGATAGTGTCCGGGTCCTCTTCGCTTATACCGATATAGTCTCGAATAGAAAAGACATCTCGACGCTTGTCAACAATCAGGCGTCGCCTCTTTCGATCAGCAGGATCATCTGGAATTCTGGCGTCGACTTCCTTGGATTTGCCCTTGGACCTGATTGGGACAACATCGTCGTCGGCTTTGTGCTTGGACTTGGGCTCTTCCGACTCAACTGGCTCGATGGGGACAGGCGCTTCTTCTACAACAGCCGGTTCCTCAGCGATTACAGGAGCTTCTACTGCAGGCTCAGGTTCTGGAGCGGCAGGGGTTTCAGCCACGACCTCAACTGGCACTTCAGCGGCAACAACGGGCTCAGGTGCCGGGCTCGGCTCCTCAACAACAGGTGCTGGCTCAGGGGTTTGTGCAACCGGCTCTGGTGCTGGAGGAGTGACAACCTCGGGCTCGGCGACTGGTTCAGCCCTGACTCTGCGGCGAACGACTCGGCCACCCGCGACCCTTCGAAGCTCCACCTCTGCTTGCTTTGCTTCTTCGAAAAGTTTTTTAGCTAGGTCTTCCTCTTCCTTTGACAGCGAGGACAAATGGTCTTTGACGTCTACTCCTGATTCTTTAAGGCGCAAGACAATCTGCTTTGCCTCAACGCCGAGTTCTTCCGCGACTTCATAAACCCTTTTTCCCATCAATACACCTCATGAAACAGCCCCCAACAGATGATCAAAAAGCTCTTTCGAGATCATCTCTTGTGGTACTCGAAGTGCCCGAGTAAGGGCATGCCGAGTGAGTGCGAGCGTCACGCATTTCCGGTCGCGGCAAAGATATGCACCTCTGCCACCCTGCCTAGCACCTACGTCGATCCCCCCGGCAGGTCCCGGCAGGATGCTCAGCCTCAGCAGCTCCTTCTGAGGCCTAAATTTCCCACACCCTACGCATCTTCGTAGGGGAATGTGTGGAATCGACGCAGACGTCACGCCATCTCCTCCTCGGTAGTGTCGCTACCATTTCGAACAGGAGTTTCAGTCAATCCTTCCTCCGCTTTTTCAGCACTAGATCCCTCTGCAGTGGCAGCATTAAGCTGCTCCTGCTTCAACGTTTGTTTTAGTTCATACGCCACCTGCTGGATGCCTTGGGCCAAAGTGGCGCCCACCCCAGGAATGGCAGACAATTCCGCCTCGTCGGCGTTCAGCAGATTGTCTGGAGCGTGGTAACCAAGCTTGAATAGATACTCGATCATGCTTTCGTCCAGCCCTTCCAGCTTAACCAGCTCGGCCTTAAGCCTGTTTTTCAATTCGGCGATGCGGCTTTCACCATGGATCTCGATATCCCAGCCTAGCAGTTTCGTCGCCAGCTTAACGTTCTGCCCTCTGCGGCCGATGGCCAAGGACAGCTGATCGTCGGCAACAATCAGCTCGATCTGATGGTTGGTTTCATCAACCAGCACCCTTTGCACAACCGCGGGGGCAATGGCGGCACATACATACCTTGGGACATCAACTGAATAGGGAATAATATCAATCTTTTCCCCACGCAGCTCCTGAACAACAGCCTGGACCCTTGAGCCCTTCATACCAACGCAAGCGCCGACTGGATCGACGTCAGAATCAGTTGACGTTACAGCCAATTTGGTGCGCTCACCAGGTTCACGGGCGACTCCGGCGACTTTAACAATGCCTTCATAGATTTCCGGCACTTCTTTTTCAAAAAGCTTGACCACAAATCGAGGGTCAGTGCGGGAAAGGATGATCTGATGCCCCTTGGCTTCTTTATTTACATCCTTAACAAAGGCCTGCACCCTGTCACCAGGACGATAGGATTCGCGTGGACACTGCTCTTTTAAGGGCAAAATCGCCTCGGCCTTTCCTAAGTCAACGATAACGCTGCTCTTTTCAAAACGACGAGCCACGCCTGAAACAAGCTCGCCCTTTCTGTCTTTATATTCATCGTAGATGATGATTCGTTCAGCATCTTGAACCTTTTGCAAGACAACATGCTTTGCGGTTTGAGCAGCAATGCGCCCAAAGGACCGGCGATGGGTGTCTATATTTAAGACATCACCGAATTTTTGGAACCCCTCTCGGGCCTTGTCGCTATCAGCTGCCAGATAGAAGATCTGAAATCCCAGCTCGTCACCAATTTGAACTTCTGGGTCGACTTTGTGCGCTGTTTCAAGATTCAACTGGACGTTAGGGTTGTCAACTTCCTCAACGACTTGCATATATTGAAACAGTTCAACCTGCCCAATATCTGTGTTAAAGGCAGCTTCGAATTGACGACCTTCTCCAAAAACCTTCTTCGCTGCCCGCAAAATCGCCTCTTCCAGGGCTTCGATAAAGATTTTCCGAGGAATTCCCTTCTCTCGGCTGACCAGGTCGATAATCTCGGTCCAATTGGGATTATCGCTAGACATTGACACCTCCGAAACTGAAAATCGACATGTTCCACTCCGCCCTATAAAAACCAAACCATCACTGTCATGTGGGTTCGAAAAGGTAGGGCGGGAAAGAAGCATACCGCCAAGCCGGGGTTTATACACCAAGATCAGGTAAAAATCAATAGCGTGACAACAATCCCAAAATCACCGTCTAGTCGATGACGAAGGCTGGCGAGACAGGTTCATATGCAA
>ENA-UPXM01004955-UPXM01004955.1-activated-sludge-metagenome-genome-assembly--contig:-NODE-4955-length-13277-cov-11.319014_pt1 | contig 13277 bp, 15 predicted proteins | sample MGYA00238178_ERZ772708 | MGnify/ENA primary metagenome ERZ772708 (study PRJEB29002, sample SAMN05720212) | activated sludge metagenome | isolation source: anaerobic digester from wastewater... | reverse complement strand
ATGTCCTGCAGCGCAGCCGATCTCGCGGTGAAGTCGCCGGCCCGCTTGAGCTTGTGCTGCTGCAACGCCTCCTGCGCGTTGCGCTGCACCGTCTCGGCCAGGGCCCGCTTGTCGCCGCGCTGGGCCACCCGCAACTGCACGCGCGATCCACGCAGCCCGGACAGCCAGGCCGCCATCTGCTCGGCATCCGGCGGCAGGCAGGGCACCAGGACCTCCCGGGGGACCGGGTTGCTGGCTTCGTCGGCGCCGTTGGACGCGGCGCCGCTCAGTTCGGCCTGATCGCCGTAGAACTGGGTCAGGAACTGTTCCACCAGTTGCGTTTCGGCAGACTCCCCCGGGTCGCCGGGTTTCTCGACGATCCACCCGCGCTGACCGCGGACCCGTCCGCCGCGGACATGGAACACCTGCACCGCGGCCTGCAGTTCGTCGTCGGCGAAGGCGACCACGTCGGCGTCGGTGCCGTCGCCGAACACCACCGCCTGTTTCTCCAGGGCCCGGCGCAGTGCCCCGAGGTCATCGCGCAACCGGGCCGCCCGTTCGAAGTCGAGGTCGGCGGACGCCGCGTTCATCTTCCGCTCGAGGTCCCGGGCGAACCGGTCGGTCCGGCCGGACAGGAAGTCGCAGAAGTCGTCGACGATCTTGCGATGCTCCTCGGCGCTGACCCTGCCGATGCACGGCGCCGAGCACTTGTCGATGTAGCCGAGCAGGCACGGGCGCTGAATCTGGCTGTGCCGCTTGAACACTCCGGCCGAACAGGTGCGCGCCGGAAACACCCGGGTGAGCAGATCGAGGGTCTCTCGGATGGCCCAGGCGTGCGAGTACGGCCCGAAGTAACGCACGCCCTTGCGCTTGGGCCCGCGGTAGACCATCAGCCGCGGGTACTCCTCGTTGAGCGTCACCGCCAGCACCGGGTAGGACTTGTCATCGCGGTAGCGGACGTTGAACCGGGGATCGAACTCCTTGATCCAGTTGTATTCCAGCTGGAGTGCCTCGACCTCGGTGGTGACGACCGTCCACTCGACCTTGGCCGCGGTGGTGACCATCTGCCGGGTCCTGGGATGCAGACTAGCGAGGTCGGCGAAATAGGACGTCAACCGGCTGCGCAGGTTCTTGGCCTTGCCGACGTAGATCACCCGGCCGTGCGGATCGGAGAACCGGTAGACGCCCGGCTGGACCGGTATCGACCCGGGCGCGGGGCGGTACGTCGCGGGATCGGGCACGCCTCTCAGGCTAGTACCGGGCCGCCGCGGCCGACTCAGCCGCTGTAGCGGTCCATCGCCTCGCGCAGGGTGTCCATCGCGGCGACCGCGCGATCCCGGTCGACCGACTGGACCGCGACCACCGGCACGTATTCGTAGCCGGGCAGTTCCACCCGCGCCCAGCGCTTCGGGAACGAGATGCCGACCACCTGGTTCCACGGGATCACCCGTTCCTCCAGAACGTTCCGCACCCCGAGGCCGGCCGCGCCGATCCGCAACCGGGGCCGGGTGAGCAGCAGGATGACACCGGCGAGCAGCAGGGCGAGTAGCAGCATCGCCCACTGGTCGGCGGTTCGCAGCGCCGGCCCGGTGGACTCGTCGCGCAACGTCACTGCGACGCCGATCCCGGCCAGGATCATCAGAACAGCGCCGGCGATGGCCAGCCTGGGCATCAGACGCGGCCTGATCACCGCATCCCACTGGTCTGTCGTACCTGGGCTCCCGGTCATGCCTGCTTACCCATCAGGCTTGGCGGAGGTGACGCAGGGTCAGTGCGGTGGACAGCGCCGCGGCGGTGGCCTGCGCGCCCTTGTCCTCGGCGGAACCGGGCAGACCCGCCCGGTCGACGGCCTGCTTCTCGGTGTCGGTGGTGAGCACCCCGTTGGCGACCGGGGTGGCGGCATCCAGCGACACCCGGGTCAGACCCTGGGTGACGGCGTCGCAGACGTAGTCGAAATGCGGTGTGCCACCGCGGATCACCACACCGAGCGCCACCACCGCGTCGTGGTTGCGGGTCAGTTCCTGGGCGACCACCGGGATCTCGATCGCGCCGTGCACCCGCACCACGGTCGGGTTGGGGATGCCGCAGGACGCGGCGACCCTGCGCGCGCCGTCGAGCAGACCGTTGCAGATCGCGGCGTGCCAGGTGCTCGCGACGATCGCCAAGCGCAGACCCGAGGCGTCCATCTCCGGGACCTCGGGGACACCGGCACCACTCACAGGGCACCACTCATAGGGCACCGCCGAGGTCACCGGGCAGCAGGTTGGCCGTCGCGTCGTAATCGTCCAGGCCGGTGAGTTCATGGCCCATCCGGTCCCGCTTGGTCATCAGGTAGCGGATGTTCTCGGAATTGGCGCGCACCGGCAACGGAACCCGTTCGGTGATCTGCAGCCCGTAGCCGTCCAGGCCCACCCGCTTGGCCGGGTTGTTGGTGAGCAGTCGCATCGAGCGGACGCCGAGATCGACCAGGATCTGCGCACCGGTGCCGTAGTCGCGCGCATCGGCCGGCAGGCCGAGTTCCAGGTTGGCGTCGACGGTGTCGGCTCCGGCGTCCTGCAACTGGTAGGCCTGCAGCTTGTGCATCAGGCCGATGCCGCGGCCCTCATGGCCGCGCATGTAGAGCACCACGCCCCGGCCCTCGGCGGCCACCATCGCCATCGCGGCGTCCAGTTGCGGGCCGCAGTCACAGCGCTGGGAGCCGAACACGTCACCGGTGAGACATTCCGAGTGCACCCGCACCAGGACGTCGTGGCCGTCGTTCTCCGGTCCGGCGATGTCGCCGCGCACCAGCGCAACATGCTCGACGTCCTCGTAGGTGCTCATGTAGCCGACGGCCCGGAAATCGCCGTGCCGGGTCGGGATGCGCGCCTCGGCAACCCGCTCGACGTGCTTCTCGTGCTTGCGCCGCCATTCGATCAGGTCGGCGATGGAGATCAGCGCCAGACCGTGCTCGTCGGCGAAGACCCGCAGCTCATCGGTCTGGGCCATCGCGCCCTCGTCCTTCTGGCTGACGATCTCGCAGATCGCCCCGGCCGGCTGCAGTCCGGCCATCCGGGCCAGGTCGACGGCGGCCTCGGTGTGGCCCGGACGGCGCAGCACGCCGCCGTCCTTGGCGCGCAACGGAACGACGTGCCCGGGCTTGGTGAAGTTCTCGGCCACACTGTCCGGATCGGCCAGCAGGCGCATGGTGGTCGCCCGGTCAGATGCCGAAATACCGGTTCCCACACCCGCTTTGGCGTCGACGGTCACCGTGTAGGCGGTGCCGTGCTTGTCCTGGTTGACCGCGTACATCGGCAGCAGTCCGAGCCGGTCGCAGACCTCGCCGTCCAGTGGCACACAGAGATAGCCGGAGGTGTAGCGGACCATGAACGCGACCAGTTCGGGTGTCGCCTTCTCGGCGGCGAAGATGAGGTCGCCCTCGTTCTCGCGGTCCTCGTCGTCGATGACGACGACGGCCTTGCCTGCCGCGATGTCGGCGACCGCCCGTTCGACGGTGTCCAGCCTCGTCATCGTTGCCCTTCAGGTTCGGTGATGCCGCAACCAGTATGAACTACCTCCGGAGGCGGTCACCGGGCACGCTGGCCGCGGTTGATCCGCCCACTCGACCACCGCCGCCTCAGCCGCGATTGATTCTTCGCCCCTGACAAGACACGGACTTGCCCCGGAAAGCACGTTCACCGAGGGAAAACAGCCGATTTTTGCGACGTCGACCGGCAACTACCAGGCCGCCGGTATATTCGCGAGCCGTACAGAACCGCAGGTCTGAGGTGGCCGAATGGGCCGCAGAACTCGATGTGGACGAAAGGATGTTCATGACCGACGCCCCCTCACCCGCGCCGAAATACCGGGACGTTCGTGAGTATCTGACTGAGCTTGAGCGTCGCGGTTTGCACCAGCCCGAAACCATCGAGGACCTGCTCAACCAGACCGTGGGCAAGCTCCTTGACCAGTTCGACATCTCTCACGAGTTGTACCGCCGCTGGGAGGGCCGATAACTACGCCGGCGACGGAAGGACCCGCGGGATCCGTCAAACGATTTGCGCTGGCGCTCTACGCGCGCGACGGCGTGCCCGCGGCCTGCCTACATCTGCAGAATCGGCACAACCTGGACGTCCCCGTGGTCTTGTTCGCGGCATTCGTCGGTGCGGTGCGACGCCAGGAGTTGACGGCGACTGGCGTCGACTCCGCTCGAGGCCGCGTAGACGAATGGCACCAGGAGGTCGTGCGCCCACTGCGCGCGGTACGCCAACGCCTCAAGACCGGACCAGCGCCCGCACCCGACGACCTCACCGCTCAACTCCGCAGCAAGGTCCAGAAAATCGAGATCGAGGCCGAGCTGATCGAGCTCGACCAACTAGACGCCCTGATTCCTGAGTTGGAGACCATCCCGGCATCGGGGAGCACTGGCGAATCCGCTGCGGCAGCAATCGAAGCCGCCATCAAGTCCTACGCCCACACCGCGCTCGACGATCGGGACCGCCGGGCGATCGACACCATCGCGGACGCTGCGTCGGCTTAGGGGCTCGTCGGGCCGCCCCGGGGAGAAAGCAACCGCTCCACGTACTTCGCGATTGCTAGCTACCGGACGCTGTACTGGTCAGAAGCTTACCCAGGTCAGTCCGGACCGCTGTAGTGGCAAATATGTTCTACCGAGAGGTACTGAATTGACCACCACCGACAACGCTGCCGACTGGCATGACCTGACTGACCAGTTGACCATCGACCAAATCTGCGACCTGACTCGCTCCGAGAGCGTCGAGGGCATCACCGCCGCGGGGCTGCTGGGGATGGCCCGCCAGCACGTCGAGAACAACCTCGGCGCGATGCTGTGCGCGGATCTGCCAACCCCGGCCGCCGAACAGATATTGCCGTGGGAGTCCGACGGCCTCGGAGGGTTCGTCCGCTACTTCACCATCACCTCACGCCGGGTGGATCATGTGAGCTACGACGTGGCGGGATTACAGGACAGCACAGGAGGCACGGAGTACCACATCGTGACCGACGCAGGTGAGTACCTGACTTCCGAGCAGGCCCGCCTACTGGCTGCGGCGCTGGCGGCCTCCGCTGACCAGCTTGACGGTCTGGAGGCCGGACAGTGAGCGCCACCCTGTCGACTGAGGGCGCCCGCTGGATTCGCGTACAACAGGCAGAAGGCAAGGCCAACCGGACGATTCTGGAGCGGCGCTGCACACTAGCCCGCCTCGAGCGAGACCTCGGCGTGCCGGCGGTCGACGCCGACGCCGAACAGGTGGCCGACTGGATCGGCCGGGACCGCCGGCACCGCAGCGCGATCACGGTCGGATCGGATCTGAGCAAGGTCCGCGCGTTCTACCGTTGGGCGATGCTGGCGGGGCTACGGCCCGACGACCCCACCGCGATCATCAAGGCACCGCGGCGGCCCCGGCGGCAACCCCGGCCGATCACCGATGAACAGTTCTGGAAGCTGGCCGATACCGCTCAGGACATAACCCTACGGGCGATGCTGCTGCTGGCTGGCTTGGCCGGGTTACGGGTTCACGAGGTCGCCAAGATCCAGGGCGGCGACATCGACCATGATGCCCAAACGCTGACCATTGACGGCAAGGGCGGCCACCGGCACACAGTCCCAGTACATCCCGAGATCCTGGCAATCGCCCGCCGGATGCCCGCCCGTGGTCCGTGGTTCCCCTCGCAGCGGGCGGAGCACCTCGGCGGCCGGGAAGTCTCGCAGCGCATCCGGCTGCACATGATCCGCTGCAAGGTCGCCGGCACACCGCACGCCCTCCGGCATTACTTCTGCACCGAACTCGTCCAACGGGGCGCTGATCTGCGGGTGGTGCAGGAGTTGGCGCGGCACTCCCAGTTGTCCACCACGGCGCAGTACGTGGCCGTGACCGATGCCCGCAAACGGTCAGCCATCGAAACGCTGAACCGCACCAACCCAGCAAACACCCAGCAAAGCCCAGCAAACATCTGATGGCCGCCAGCAAACACGCCGGGGCGCCTAGCAACGCCCCGACCTCCCGACCAGCACGTTCCCCGAACCTATTTATGCAGGTCAGAGGCCTATCCCGTTTTCGTTTGGAGTCAGGGGGGGAGGACCTAGGAGTCCGTGGGGGTGGGCCAACAGGGCGTTTGTGATGCCGACCGCCCCCCTACCCAGCAAACGCCAGCAAACTTTTATCTGCAGCCAGCAAACTTTTGGGCGGTGTCAGCAAACTACCCGACGACGCCCGCCGGGGTGTCGAAGCCCAGCACCTTGCACAGCAGTAGGTATTGCTCGGGCGGCCAATGGGCATTGCAGACCAGGCAGCGGCAGCCGGTCGAGGCGACGATCTGCAAGGCGGCCTGGCGGACCCGCTCCCCGATCTTGTTCTGCCGGTAGGCGGTAGTCGCGCCACAGGCCGGGCACGGCGCACTGACCGACTTGACGTGCTCGGGCTCTAACAGACTCTTGATGGCTACGGTCCAGCGTTCAAGATCAGCGGCGAGGAGCTCCAGGCGCTCGGCGTCTTGCGGTCGCCAGCGGCCGGAAGCGATGCGGTGCAGTCGGTCGGGTGTTGAGGTGCCGGCGGGGTCGAATGCCTTAACGGTGGCGTCGATGTCGGAGCGCAGCATCAGGGCGTCGATGTAGACCGGAGGGGTCGAGGCGCGGTGGAACGTTCCGGCCCGCTCCCCTGCTTTGGCGGTCACGTCGCACACCAACTGTTCGTAGAGACTCGGCGCGAGTTTCACGCCGTCGGCGTGCCAGCCTTTGACCGGTTCTGCGATGGCAGTGATGGCGGCGTTCAGTTTGTCGAGCGCGGCGGGCAGGTTGCCGTCGGGGGCTGTCACGGTTTGATCTTCTCCCTATTCACTGACACTTGAACGGATCTCGCTGCGGGCCAGTACAGAAACGTGAAATGTTCCGGCGCCCGCGATGGCCTGATCGGCGGTAGGCACGGCGGTCGTCCCCGTGATGTAGACCGAAACCGAAAAGCCATCGGTTTGGGTCTGCATCTCGCCACCAACCAACGCGCCTACCGCTTGCCAGGCTCTCCGCTGCGCCGTGAACTATTGGCCTGTTTTTTTGGTGGTGCTGCGCGGCCCCCTGGCGCTGGTCCCGGCTCGGGTTCGCAAGCGAAAGGAGATCCGTCATGGCCGGGCCATGCGCCCCACCCCGCCGGACTACCCGTGAGAGGAAACAGCGGGGTGGGTGCGGTTGACGCCAAGGGGGCCGCAGCAGCGGTCTAGCGGTTACGAACCTTCGGTGAGATCCGCAACGACAACGCCACCCGGGCGGTAGACGAGAGTCTGGAAACGACCTTCGACCCTCGCACGGACCAAATTTTCCTGAAAATCTGTGGCGTTGGAGGTTTCCGACCACTGCAGGCTGATGCCGTTGTTATCGGTGGCGACGACAACCGCATCCCGGGCCAGAGCGTGAGCCATGCCCGCAGTAGCCGACACCGTGGTCACCACCGGCACACCGAACAGACGCCGGGTGGCGGCGTCATACGGCAGCGACAGATACTCGACCGCGTTGGTGGTCGCCAGCGCGAGCTCGACGGCTTCCCAGTCGGTCGGGTGCAGCACCAGGGCGGACGGTTCCCAGCCGGCCACCTCGAGCTTGGTCAGCGACTTCCGCAGCGTCGCCAGCGGCGAGGTGCTGTAGGCCTGGGTCTGCGTGCCGGTGGTGGCGGCGATGTCGGTGAACACCTTCGCCTCGACCGCCAACTGCAGCCCGTAGGCCATCTCGTTGCTCAGGAAGCCCTGCAGCGTGTTGTTGTCCATGAACCAGTAGCGGGGGGTGCCCTGGCTCAGGTGGGCAATCACGTCGAGGGTCTGCTCGATGCGGGTGACTTCGTAGACCGACGTCGGTTTCGTACCAAAATCCGCTACGGTAGCCGCGTTATTGGTGCGGGTGCCCTGACGCAGATAGGCGAACGTCGAGGTCGGCTGAGGCTGGACCGGCAGCACGTCGAGCAGGCCGGTGGCGATCTTGCCCAGGGCGATGGGGTCGGCCATGAACTGCTGATCGACCACGGCGGCGCCGGACGGTGCCAGCGTTTTGACGCCCGTCCCGTCGTCGCCGACGATCTTGCGGGACAACGGTTCCGCGATGCCCTTGAACGACAGGCGCTTACCCGAATCGAGAGTCGAGTCGGTGCGCCGGCTGCCGATACCCGGGCGCAGGTCGGCCATATGCGACATGGACTGCGCCTGCTTGGTGGCCTTGATCGAGGCGGTCAGGTCGGCGGCCTCGGTCTGGTAGGCGTCGATCTGAGCCTCGGTGATGCTGCCGTTGGCGGACTTGGTGAGCAATTCTTTGGAGATTTGATTGAGCCGCATTCTGGCGGCGGTGACATTCATCAGAAATTTCATCCTTTGCGGATTAGGTGCCGAATGGCCGAAACCGGGCTTAGGAGAGGCCAATTCGGCGGGAATGGGAAAGTGAGCCGACGGGCTGATCGGCGTGGCGCTGGCGGTCGTCCTCGGCGGTCGAGGCCTAGCGGCGGTGGCGGCGGTCCCCGAAGGGGCGGCGGTCACGGCGGCGTGCTCGGCGGCGGAATCTGACGGCGGCGCTGTAAACCATTTTACTGTCCCCCTATCCGAAGTTCCGCGAGCTCGGCCCGGGCCAACAGCCAGTCCCGCACGATGTTCTCGTCATCAGCGACGACCGCAGTCGTGAGCAGTTGCCCCGTCAGATACGCCAGCCGGTGAATCAGCAGATCCTCCGGCGTATCGGCATCGGCGGTGTACGCCATCGTGTCGGCGGCGAGTTGAGCGGCGATCACGGCGGCCCCGTAGGTGTTGGCGTGCGGGTCCAGGCCTGTGTCGGTGAGTTTCAACTGGCGCAGGATCTCATCGAACGCGGCCAGCGTGATGTCACGGTTGGGCATGTTCATGCGGTGGTGGTCTCCTTCGGTCTTGTGGTGGTGTGCCAGTGATGGACTTGTCCGGCGATGACGCCGCCGGGGCGTTTACGGGGCGGCAGGCTGTTGAACCACGTTTCGCACCGCGTCAGTGATGGGCAGCGATGGCACAGGCCCAACGCTTGCCCCTGGCGGGCCTGCACAACTTCCGGCGGCTCATCGGGACCGGCCTCATCGAACAGGTGCGGCTTCCCGCGGCACTTCGCGCCCGGGAATACGGGGGCGGCGGCCAGGGCGTCGAGCAGCCCCTCCCAGGTGTCGCTCATAGCGGCACCGGCTCCCACTTGACCGCACCAGTAAGGGCGGGACAACCGTCGTCGTGAAACACCCGGCCGAAGACCTGCTTACCGGGCAGCAAGATCATCTGACCATCAGCCCCACAGTCACGGCACGCATCCGTCAGCCCGTGGATAACGCCCGGTTTCCCGGTCGCTTCGACGCGGGCCTCCAGGGCGCGGATACGGCGGGCAGAGGTATCGCGGCGTTGCGTCTGGCGGCGCTGGCGGCGATTCACTTCGCACCACCTTCGGCGCGGCGGCCCTTTGCTGTGCACATCTCGCACAGGCCGGTGTCCCAGCGGGCGGGGAATCCACACGCGCAAGCGCCGGGATAGAGGTCATCGACGTCGATTTGGGCGGTTCCCAGATGCCCCCGTGTCTCCCCATTGGTCATCAGACTGTCTTGGCTGCTTATAGGGGGTATGTGGGATTTTCCAGATTCCCCCAGATGTCCCAGATGCCCAGATGCCCGAGGCGGGGTCATCTGGGAATCTGGCGGGCCGGTGTGCTCGGGCAAATGCCAGAACCACGGCCCGTTCGACACCTCGCGGGACGCCTCAACATTCAGCCGCAACTTTGCTGTGCGTGTCTTCTTCTCCGAGAGGCCGGCCGACTTGGCGGCGTCGAATATGTCTGTGGCCCAACGGGGTCCGGTGGCGAGGAACCTGGCAAGCCACGGCACCGCATCGGCAGAGTCGGTGACGGCGGCGGCTACGTTCTCGGCGAGGTGCTGGCGGGCGGTCATGTCGGACTCTCCGGCGTAGACCAGCTCGGGCACGGTGCCGTCGTCGTCGTCGGTCGCGGCGAAGTGTTGAACCGATTTGATGGCGAATACCGAGGCCGGTAGCGGCCTGGCGGTGTTCATCTTCTCGGGGCCGACGACGAGTTGGCCGTCTTCGTTGGCTTGCGCGTAGAGGCTCATGCGAACCTTTTTGCGAAGTTCCCCGGTGATGCCGTAGCGGTCGCGGGCGTTGGATGACGCCACACGGTTGGTGTGGGTCACCAGCATCATGGCGGCGTCGGTGCGGGTGGCTATCTCTTTCCACGGGTGCAGCGCGAGGCGGGCCTGTTGTGGGTCTTTGACGTTCATGCTTTGCGGCACGGTGTCGAGCCAGGCGTCGACGAGCACCAGGACCGGCGTCGGGTTGGCGTCGGCGATCAGATGCAGATCGCGGGGGAATATCGGTGCGCCGCTGCCGTCGTCGTCGGTGCAGATCACTCGGATGTAGTCGAGGTCTGCGCCTGCCACCTCGAGGCGGGGCCGCACTGTCGAGGCCCACACGTCTTCGGTGATGACGATGATGACGTGGCCCGGTTCGCGGGCCGGTATGCCGAACTGTGGGAACGGTTTCCCGGTGGTGATGTAGGCGACGAGCCATACCCACAGCAGCGATTTGCCGATGCCCTCGTCACCGACGAGCAGGGTGATGGCGGCACGCGGTATCCGTCCGGTGGCAAGCCAGCGCGGTTGTGTCGCGGCGGCCAGGTCGGTGGCGTTCCACAGGCGCGGCAGGTCGGGCACGCTGCCGGTGCGTGTGCGGGTGAACTCGGCGGCGTCGACTTCGACGGCCTGTGGTGTCTGTCTGCTGTCGATGGCTTTGAGCCAGCAGGTCAGCACGTCGTCGTCGGGGCGGTCGTCCAGGCGCTCGGCGAGATCCTTGCGGGAGCGCACCACCGTTTGGGTTTGTCCGAGGGTTAGTCCGGCGTCGAGGCAGGCCCCGACGACCCGCATGTTGTCTGCGGAGCGGTCCCCGGTGTTGTTGTTGAGAGCGTCGGCCACATGGGGCGGCAGGCCGTCGAGGTTGACCGGTTCGGCGGTGCCGGCCGATGAGGCTGCCGAGGGTGCGGCGGCCTGTGCGGGCAGTGTGATGCCGAGGGCTTGTGCCAGTGCCAGCGGTTCCCACACGGTGCCGTCGGGCAGTAGCAGCCATTCCACCGGGGTCGCTGCGCCATCGTCGGCCCGCACCCGCGCTTTGTGGTTGCGGGTGCCCGGTGGGCGTAGCACGTCGTTGTCGGTGATCTTGCTGTCAGCGTTACCGAGGTAGGCCCCGAGGCCACGGCACAGTTCGCGGTGCCAGTGCGCCGGTACCGACTCGGACAACATGACGTAGGCGTGGGCGTGGCCCGGTGTGCCGGAGCCGACGACGGCGGCCCCGATCTGACCGGCCTTGTCGATATCGAAGTTGCCGTCGATGTCGGCGTGGGCGATCGGATGCGCTGCGGCAGCTCCCTTGGCGCGTTTGTCGGCCACCATCAGATACGGGCACAGGTAGGCGTCGGAGTCCTCGGAAGTGGACAGCAGCTCGGCGACGACCTTGCGCCGGTCCTCGGGCCATTTGAAGTGCTTTTCCACCCACCGCTTGTGCGTGTACTTACCGTCGCTGTTGAAGTAGGGCCCGATGCCCGTGGCGGTGTGGGCGTATCCCTTGGCGGCACCGAACATCGTGTCGAGGTACAGGTTCAGGTCGTCGGCGGCGCTCATCGGCTCACCGCTTCGGCGAGGGCCTCATGGCAGCACGGGTAGCACGGGTGCAGCTTGTGGACGGTGGCGCAGCCGGGGCAATGACGAACCGTGAAAGCCGCTGTGGCCCCGGTAGAATCAGAGTCAGCGACTGTGGTGGTTGTCGAGGTGGCCCGGGACTTTGTTCCCGGGCTTCTTCGTTTCGTCATGCAGCGTTACCGCCATTGCGGCGCCGGCGGGCCTGCGCGGACTTCAGCGCGAGTTGCTTGTAGTAGGCGTTGCGGGCGTTCTCGGCCATCTTGGCGCGGATCCCGGGCGGCAGGGTGCCGTCGGGGTCGACCTGGCGCTGGAAACGGTCGTCGGCGGCCTGGCGGGCGGCGGCGGTACGGGCGGCACGGTCGGGCGTTCGGGCCCAGGATGTGTGTGCGGCGATCTGACCGCGGAGGATTCTTTCAGCCGGTGTTAGTGGCATGGCAAATGCAGACCTTTAACGGTTCTGCATGGCCGCTCCACACCATGCGAGTCGGCGCCGACGTGCGCCTCGCGGAGAGCTTGTTAACTACTGACGTTCGGATCGTAGTACAGCGTATGGATTGTTGGGCGGATCAACAGCGCGTGTGGACTGGCCTGCCGGAACGGATGGCGCGGCCCACCAGTTTCTCCAACGCGGCGCCGGCGGGCCGCAGCGGCGCCGGAACGCATCGACAGCGGCCCGGCTCCCACGCGCCCGACATCGGGTCATCGGTTGCCGCCCAATAGGTTCCGCAGGAATGGAAGCATCGAGTACAACGCGCAACCACCAGCTTCACGCCGGGATCTGTGATGGTTTCCCACACCGGCTCCGGTGTTGTGCCGTCCGCCATCACAGGTCACCAAGGTTGAGGTTGCGGGCTTCGACGGCGGCCCGATCCGACGCGGTGGCCCGGGTGTAGCGGTCGAGCATTTCCCGACTCGACCATCCGGCCACCGCCATCAGACCGCCCTCCGATCCGCCGGCGGCCAGCCAGCGCGATGCGGCGGTGTGGCGCAGTAGGTGAAGGTGGAATCCGTCGATGCCGACTTTGGTGGCGCGGGCTTTGAGCGCCTTGTCCAAGCCGTTGTAGGAGATCGTCTGACCGCTACCGCCCAGCCACAGCGGCAAGGTGTCTGCCAGCCGGTGAGTCTTGCGGGCACGCAGATACCGGTCGATGGCCCTGGCGGTCTGCGGCCCGAATGGCACCGTGCGGCCCTTGCCGCCCTTACCACGGCGCACGATGGCCATTCCGGCGCCGACATTGACGTCACCGACGGTCATGCCGATGGCCTCCCCCGCCCTGATGCCGGTCTCCAGCATCAGGCGCAGGATGGCCTCGTCACGGCGGTCGAGGAACTGCTTGCCGTCGCAGGCTTTGATGAGCGCGGTGCATTGCTCGTCGGTGAGCCGGTGGACGACTTTGGTGTCCAGCTTGGGCGGGTTCAGTCCGGCCAGCTCGTCTCGGTCTATTTCGCCTTCCTCGGCCAACCAGGCAGAGAACCGTTTGACGGCCATCTGGCGGGCGCGGGCGGTGGCCGGTTCCTGCCCCGAGTCGAGAATGTCGGCGATCCAGGCCCGGATCAGAGCGCGGGACAACTCCGGGGTCTGGCCGTGTTCGGCGCACCAGCGCAGGAACAGGCGCACGCCGATGG